>Ga0137307_102408_pt1 | contig 13080 bp, 15 predicted proteins | sample NAcewD2O_March_2_FD_97180 | JGI IMG/M metagenome (GOLD analysis project Ga0137307, IMG submission 97180) | Mouse cecal microbial communities from Vienna, Austria - N-Acetylglucosamine amended D2O_March | ecosystem: Host-associated > Mammals > Digestive system > Large intestine > Cecum | place...
GAATGGATATGCTGTCCTGTTTGCGGCGGCAAAACCCGTGACAGAATCAGAGAAGATACGGTTTTAAAAAACTATCCTCTCTACTGTCCGAAATGCGAGCAGGAAGCCTTGATTGATGTAACGAATTTACAAATAACAGTCATCACAGAGCCAGACACTTTAGATGCAGAGCCGATGAACGTGTGAAATTGAACCACAGTTTGTTGGCTCTGTTTTTGCTTACGCAGACAGTCAAGATTTTTCATTTTACTGCTTTATTTTATAGTAAGTCTGCAATAAGCCGAATACAGACAAGACATCTACCGAAATAAGGTAAATGAAAGCAACTGCTAATTGCTTTTTGGCACTTTTCAAGCTCTTTATTTTTCTATCTAGTCATTTTATAATAGAAAAAAAGGAGGGAATTTTTATGAATACAAACATCATTTCAAAATATTTGCAATTACTGCGAAAAAAACATAACTACACACAAGACGAATTAGCAAAAAGGTTGGATATATCCAGACAAGCTGTTTCAAAATGGGAAACGGGAGCAGCTATTCCAGATTTAGAGGTTCTGTTAAAAATATCTAAGCTTTACGGAATTACAATAAATGATATTTTAGAGCCGAATATACCGACTAAAAAAATAACTGATTTTGAACAATTATCAAAAGTTCCAGAAAACGAATTAGGAGAAGTACTGGAACAATATGATATGACATCTCTTGTGATAGCTTCAATGGGGGCATCTCCAGAAATAAATAATTTGCTGGAAAAATTATTTCCAGATGTAGATTATAAAATGGAAAGAAATTGTATTGGCAGAGTTAGAGTTGATGAAGTTGAAAGAATACAACAGGAAATAGTTTCTGTCATAAATTTACGAGCTTTAGATAGTGAACTTTTATGAAATAACAAATCAAGAAATGAAGTAATATGCCAAAAGATAAATGGGCAATCTTGAAAAGCAAGAAATTTGAAATAGCAGTTATCAAAGAGCCAGACACATAGATGCAGAGCCGATAAACATGTGAGTTAATATCATAGTCTGTCGGCTCTCTTTCATTTCATAAGGTTTTAAGGCGAACGCCCACCATATAAAAAAACGGCGTGTGGCGGGCGGTATTGCTATGCCCAAAAGACTTAACAGACACTCTCCAGACCTGTTTTAAAGTTTGGGGGGATTTTTTATGTTCTTTTTTCGGGCAGTAATCTATCTGCTCATGCAACGCAGAGTTTACCAATACATAGCATATCGGGAATTGGCAGAAAGCCAGTTAAAAAAATCCCTGTCCATGCAACGCTACTTCTCACCATGAAACCAGAAGTAGAATCTCTGATTAACAGAATATGTATTTCCTATAACCGTAGAGGTCACAGTGCCTTTGCGGTTTTTCTTTTGTCGTTTTTTATCGGAATGTGCCGCAGGGCGGTATGTGGTATTCGTTGCCGCTCCCCGCCCTCTCCATCTGGATTACAGCATTTCAAGAATTCAGATGGGAGGTACTTACGGTGAAGTATGCACCAAGAAAAGTATATATCAGAGAAAGCGGCGGTTATGTGGAATTAACCTATACGGATTTCTGCCACCGCAGGCAAGCCGACCAGAGTTACATGGACAAGCTGTTTATCCCCGTGCAGGGCTGTCTGCTTGAAGTCGTTCGGTAAGCGATGAATAATCTAGCGTTTTTACAAGTCTCGAAATCTGTGCGATAATCTCTTTAACTGGAGAAGCATTTCCCCATTACCAGACAGGAATACCGTTGGCTCATGGAAGGGCTCTCGATCGACCAACCCAGGGCCTTGCGTCCATCAGGAAAACGGGATTTCTAAGCCGCATTTGTGAAAAAGAGAGAATTTAAAAATCTTTTTCAGGTCCTTCAGAGCCGGAAAAAGAAGCGCAATCCACAGAGCCGCAGATTTTCCGGAAACTTATCAACAAACAGACGCCTGCTGGAGGTTTTCTGTGAATAACGATCCTGTTAGATGGTGGATAAGTCTGCATTTTGGGAAGTGATCCACACATCAGGAGTTCGTCAAAATGCCGACAGACATATGCGGGCCTGTTTGCGGACTGCCATGTTTTCCTCTATAATAAAAGGAATATATATGAGCGGTATCCCAGCTTCAAGCATGTGGATTGCTTTGCTATGGCGGAAACTGTGTGGCGAATAATCTTCTTCCTTAAAGTGATTTGGATGATTGCTTTTTGCCAAGGCCACATATTTACAGACCAGGTTTCGAATACATGCAGTTGTTATCCGGTCAGACCTTTGGCTTGGAAACAGACGCTCATCCCTGTTATCTTTCAAAGTTTTCCCACTTTCTGCCAGATATCTTTTTATCAGTTTCACGACATCTGAAGAAATGGGAATTTCGCGTGCCTTGTTTCCTTTCCCGTGAATCCTGACAGTGGAAGTTTTCGCAAACGTTATATCACCGATCATGATGTCGCATATCTCCTGTGCTCTTGCACCAGAATCATAAAGCAAAGCCAGTAATGTAACATCCCGGCTTCCAGACTTACCTTTGGTTGTTGGAATGCCCAATAAAATCCTGATCTCTTCCGCGGAAAAACTGTCTTTGGAATCTTTGGGGTCTGTGCCTGGGAAACTGCATTGTATGCACCAAGTGAAGCTGTCTCACGGCCAGACGCATATTTCAGAAATGAAGATACTGCCGATATGCGCTGTTTTTGGGAAGCTGCACTATAATTCTTTTCATTTTGGAGCCACAGCAGATATTCATCCATGGTCTTTGTAGTGATATCTGAATAGTTGATCCTGTAATGCGGAATGTCTTTTATCTCCTTGAAAAACTGGAACAAAGCCACAAATCCATCTGCATATGAGGATATGGTATTCTTTGAACATTTTTTATTTAATAGTAAATACACGTTGAAATATTCCGCAAGCTGCTTTGTAAATAATGTTTGTTTCATTCCAGCACCTCCGGAAAGAGTCCTTTATTGAATTCCTCCATTTTATCCAGGATATCCCGGCTGTTTTCGGCTGTCATATGTAGATAGTGTTCGGTTCCGTAAAGATTTTCATGCCCCATATATGTGGAAAGCACCGGAATCTCGTTGTACATATCCAGGCCATTGTTATCCAACTGGCGGAAAGCTGCCACTGTAAAGCTATGGCGGAGGCAATGCAGGCATATATTTCTGGCATGTTTTGGGAGGTCTGGCCTCTCTATGCCGATATGCTGGATACATTTCAGAAATGCATCCCTTATCCATGAACATGAGATGGGATTTCCGGTTCCAGAAGGAAAAAAACAGTTTTCTTTTTGGGGAATCCCGCTTATTGAATATACCTTTACATTCTCCGTCAGCGTTTTGTGCATAGGAACGATCCTGTCCCGGTTTCCCTTTGCATTCCGCACATGGATAATACCGTATTCCAGGTCAACATCTTTCGTCTTCAGCAGCCTTATTTCGTTTAACCGGAATCCACAGCCGATATACATTCTCAGCATTACGCTGAAACAGGCAGCATTGTGACGATGTTTTTCAGAAGCAGAAAATACCAGGATATCTGAGGCTTGTGTCAATGCAGCCAGGTCATCCTCATGAAATATATACGGAGAGTAATTCTTGCTGCTGATTGCTTTCTCCGGTATAAAAGCATCGTATCCAAGTGACCTCAGATATTTTGCAAACTGTATATAAGCCGAAATATAAATATTCACTGTATTTATACTGAGTTTTTCTGGAAGGGATGCAATCCAGCCATCAATGATAGCTGGAGGCAGGCTTTGGACGTTAGGGCCGGCTTTCTGCAGATACTTGTCAAGCGAGATAAAAATATGGCGTATTTTTGAAGTTTGATGGCCCTGGCTCTCTCTTAGTTCCATATAAGAATTTAATTTTTCCTTCAGACAGCTTTCAAACCAGGCTGTTTTGTTGGATAATGGCAGTACAATTAAATGACTGTCCAAGCTGACATATACCGCCAAGACCAATTTTAAAATAATTTGAGCGCCAATACTGGACGATACAGCGCCGACAAGGGTTGCCTGTCAGGAAACAGCAAGGGGAGAACAGCAGATTTATAAAACTGCCCAATTTTGGGGCAGAAAAATTCGGCACCGGCAGGGGTGCTGTCAAATAAATTCGGAACCGGTTCGCCACCGGAGAAAGGGGTATGGAATGAAATTATCAAGATATGAACAGGAGGTTGTCATCAACCTTAATGCGGATGAGGAGGAAGCAACGGTTTACACAGCTAATCCGGTGTGGATGCGGAAGATGGATAAACTGCATAAAGAATTTCCGGATATAATCAGGTTAAAGTCATGGACGGAAGTAAGCAAGACCTATGTTCTGCCTAAAAACGTTGTCAGGATTGGAAAGCCAAGAATATTAAGTGAGGCACAGCTTAGACATTTACAGGATATGCAAAATAGAGTGTGAAAGTTTAGTCAATTAAGGAAGTTAAGGAATGAAATGAGGAAAATGCGGAATTGTATCTGTTCTGTATGAATGATATAATGTATAGCATATTAGCAACTTTCGGGAGAACAAATTATGCCAAAATATAAGATTTTAATAGTTGATGATGAACAGGGCATTGTCACTATGTTGAAAGATTATTTTGAATTTCATGGATACTTGGTATATACGGCTATGAGTGGGACAGAAGCTCTTAAGGAAATTAATTCCAAACCTGATATTATTCTGCTTGATATCAATATGCCTGACATGGATGGACTTGAAGTGTGCAGGGTAATTAGGGAACATGTATCATGCCCTATTGTTTTTTTGACTGCACGAATAGAAGAAACTGATGCAATCATTGGGTTTCAGTCAGGTGGAGATGATTATGTGGTAAAGCCCTTTAAGTTAGGCGAGTTAGGCGCAAGGGTAGAAGCGCATTTACGCCGTGAAAGCCGAGGGGATTCTGATTTGTCAGAAAAATTTTTTGAAAACCTTACTATAAATTATGATAAAAGGCAGGTGTCTTATCAAGATAAAGTGATTCCGTTTACTAAAAAAGAATTTGATATTGTTGAATTACTTACAAGGAATCCGGGGCAGGTCTTTGATAAAGAAAGAATCTATGAAGTTATCTGGGGATATGATGGCGAAGGGAGTAGTTCTATTATAGTAGAACATATACGAAGAATCAGAAAAAAAATCATGGAGTATACAGAAAAAAATTATATAGAAACGGTTTGGGGGATAGGGTATAAATGGGAAAAATAAAAACAGTTTACAAAAATCTTCCTTTGAAAAAGGCTTTGACAATTTCAATCGTGGCTTCTCTTTTTACCGCTTTTTGGGGGACGATGGCGATATTATTGGCGACACGTCCAAGCTATTATGCTCTTGCAGCGGATAACCCGGAAAATCCGGCTCTGCGTTGGCATGATTTTTTTGCCGTATCAACGGTAGGTATATATGTCTGTATCATAATCATTGCGGGTTCTTATATGTTCTATCGGTTAAAACTTTCCGTTCCCCTAAAGGCATTAACGGAGGGAATAGAGCAGATAGCCGTAGATAATCTGGATTTTTCGGTACAGTACAATGCAGAAGATGAATTAGGGATACTCTGTAGGTCTTTTGAACGGATGAAGAATGAATTGCAGAGTAATTATAAAAGGATATGGCGTATGACGGAGGAGCGCAGAAAACTCAATGCAGCCTTTGCACATGATTTACGCACACCGCTTACGGTATTGCAGGGATATACAGATTTTTTGGAAGAGTATATCCCGTTTCCTGAAAAGGAAGATGCAAAACTGTTGGAAACAAACCGCATAATGGCATATTATATAAAACGTTTAGCGGATTATGTCGAGGTTATGAATAAAATCCAAAAATTAGAGGATACGCCGGTTAAGATACAGACTGTTCCAATAGACAGTTTTATGAAAATGTTGGATGATAACATAAAATTGACAGCTAAAGAATATGGGAAAGATATATCAGTTATAAATAAAACGGAACTGCAGGAGGTTCGGGGCGATATTTCCCTGATTTTCAGGGTGTTGGAAAATGTTATGAGAAATGCCTGCCGTTATTCTAAGAGCAAAGTTTCTGTGCGTCTGTATGAGCAGAACGATTTGCTTTCTTTTGAATTAATCGATGATGGGGCAGGGTTTCGTCCGGAAGCTCTGGAGCAGGCGCTAAATCCCTTTTACACTTCGGGACAATCCGAATCCCCACATTTTGGTCTTGGATTGAATATCTGTAAAATCTTATGTGAAAAACATGGAGGCAGTATTTCGATTAGTAATACTCCGAACTTAGGAGCCAGAGTACAATTTTCATTTTTGTTGGAAAAGTAGATAATTTTGTGATATTTTTCATTTACACTCTCCTTGTATTATCAGGGAGAGTTTTTATTTTCTCTGAAAAAAATTTGTGAAGGAGTATCGGTATATGGAAAAAATATTATCTGTATCGGGATTGGAAAAATCCTATATTACAAAAGGGAATATCTATTCTGTGCTGAAAGGTGTCAGTATGGAGGTAAGCAGAGGAGAGTTTGTGGCGGTCATGGGGCCGTCCGGTAGCGGAAAAACAACGCTGCTGAATATCGTGTCGGGTTTTTTATCAGCAGACAATGGTAATGTGAAAGTAGGTTCTGTGGATATGCTTCATGCGGATAAAGAGGAACAGGCTGAAATCCGTTCCAGTATATTAGGCTTTATCTTTCAGGATTTTATGCTAATAGATGGGTTGACAGTGCAGGAGAATATTTTTCTTCCACAAATCATCACAAAAAAACCTGCCGCAGATATGGAAAGAAAAACAAGAGATCTGTTGTGCGCCTTTGGCATTGAGGATATTTCTGATAAATATCCGGGCGAGCTTTCTGGCGGTCAAAAGCAACGGGTGGCTATTGCGAGGGCTTTATCAAATGAGCCGTTGTTAATCTTAGCTGACGAGCCGACTGGCAATCTCGATTCCAAGTCAAGCAATGCTGTCATAGAAGCGTTTCTGTTTGCCAAGGAGCAACTGGGGGCTACAGTTTTAATGGTGACACATGATGCGATTGCTGCTTCTCATGCAGATCGCGTGATTGCTCTGTCGGATGGGATGGTAGTAAGGGAATTGGTACGTCAGAAAGAGCAGAGGCAGTTTATGAATGATATTCTGGAATTTTTGAAGATTGTGGAGGTGGGACAATGACATTAAATGAAATCACCCGGAAGCTGATCCGCCAGAATAAAAGCCGATACATTCTTTTTGGATTGTCAATTTGTTTTGCTGTTGCCATGACCGGGGCTTATGGTGTTCTGCTTTTCAGCAGGGGCATAACCGATGTATTGATGACAGATGGATCGACATACATAATTTCGCTTGGAATGTATGGGATTACGATGATTGGTATTATTGTTTTTCTTTTCTATGCTAACGCCATTTATATTCAGCTTCAAATGAGGGAGATCGGGGTATACCTTTCCCTTGGTCTTCCACCAAAATCCGTTGGTAAAATACAAAACCAGCAGCTTGATATCACATTTTTGATTGGAGGGGTTATCGGGCTTGTTTTGGCTATTCCGTTCTCTTTTGGCATATGGTCTCTACTGTCTTTATTTATTTCCTATACGGACGGAACCTTTCGTGTGGGAGGGAAAGGGCTGCTGATTGCAGGAGGGTTATGGATACTGGCATGGGTTATCCTGCGTATCAAGAATGCAGTTTATATAGCAAGGTTAGATGTAATCAAGATTCTGCGTTCATCATCTGAAGGTGAGGAAGTGAAAGGCTCCCACCCGATTTTGGGTATCATAGGGCTGATAGCCGTTCCTTTGGGACTGATATTGTTTAATATAACTGCGGTTAGCTATTGGTTGAAAAGTTTCTCTGTTCTATTTCTTGGCGTCAGTGTGATTGGAATGTATATTCTGACGGCACAGATTACTTCTATGGGCGGCATTATAAAGCGTTTTTTTCCTAACGCATACAGAAAAGGTATTTTGTTTTACAATCTTGTAAGGCAAAAAGGGAACCAGTATACATTGTCCTTATTTGTTTCCTCACTGCTGATTACGCTTACGGTATTTTCCATATGTTTTAACGGGAGCATTTTCTTGGAACTTTACTATTCAATCAAGGAAGAACCTTATGATTATGCTGTTTTAGCTGGGGAATCAGGAGAGAAACTTGATGAAAGCAGGATACGCTCCTTTGCAGAAGAAAGCGGCATTTCTTTAAGTGAATGGCATTCAATAGATATGCTTCTGCTGGGACGGGAGCATCAGTATATGGATGCTTCAAGAAATGAGTGGGCACCGGAAATTGTTGTTAATGTATCTGACTTTAATGCACTCGCCGGCATAAACCTGTCTGTTCCCGATGACGGATATATTTACTTTCAGGATTCCGACAATTCTATGTTCCAAACCTGTTCGGAAGATAGAGGGATGTTTTACAATCCATGCGTAAAAGAAGACTTTACATTGCAAAAAATTGAATTGATTTCAAGGGAAAGCATACTGAACCAAACTGGAAAGATAAATTCCTTTGCAGTCGTCAGTGATGATACATTTTACAGGATAAGTGATACTTTGGATGCCTCCTATAAAATGACCTATTATCTGTTTCGTGGCAGTAATACGGAAAACAGCAGTGAATTTCAAAAGAGACTTCTGGCGGAGATTGTAGCAATAAATAAGGGGCAGATATTTGTTAGCTGGCAGGATCAGGTTATTAAAGATAAAACAGGGAGTTATGAAGATATTTATATTCCTTATGATGGAAATGAGTTGTATGCTGCCCGGTGGTGGGAATTTTATCCTTATGCAAAACAGACGGAGGTTGATGTCCAGATGGAAGCAGGCGCAGTTTATCTAATCTTAATTTTCTTTATTGCCATTATTTCTTTTGTGTCAGCAACTATGATAATGGGATTGAAAATTGCAGGAACGATAATGCAGGATACTGAGAGCTACAAGAGGGCGATGTATCTTGGGCTAAAAGAAAATGACCTGAAAAAGATTATCCGAAAACAAATAGGGCTTATTTATTTTTTTCCTGTAATTTGTGGATGTGTCACAGCTTCATTCATGATAAACCGTTTTATGGAAGCATCCTCTGCTACACGCATATTTGAAATAACGCTGGTCGCTATAGGATTATCACTTATAGTATTCTTTATGCAGCTTATCATATTTTTCTTCCTTCAGAAGAAATTGGTTTTTTCGACATCTGGAATAATATATGAAAGCAGGTGACAGGATTGGAATATACGATACAGACTTATGGGCTATGCAAAAAATACGGCGGTTGTTCTGTTGTCCAGAATGTATCAATGCACGTTCCAAAAGGACAGATATATGGACTGTTGGGCAGAAACGGGGCTGGTAAAACTACAATTATGAAAATCCTGCTTGGACTGGTGAAAAAAGATTCTGGCTCAGTGACGTTATTTAATCAGGTGATGGCAGATTATCAGAGCGGGATTTATGCACGAATTGGAAGTACGATTGAATCCCCTGGCTTTTATTCAAATCTGACAGCGGTGGAAAACCTCTCCGTTTTTTCAAGGTTAAGGGGAAAAGTGGATAGAAATAAGATACGCAATGCACTCGGCGTCGTAGGACTTCCGTATCAGGATAAAAAGATGTTTTCAAAGTATTCATTAGGAATGAAACAACGACTGGCAATTGCCAATGCAATAATAAATGATCCGGAACTGCTTATTTTAGACGAGCCGACAAATGGGCTTGATCCGATTGGTATAGCAGAGATGAGGACACTTATTCGGCGGTTGAGCCATGAATGTGGGAAAACTATTTTAATATCCAGCCACCAGCTTTCGGAAATGGAGCAGATGGTGGACTGGATTGGAATTATTCATGAGGGCAGGATGTTGGAAGAGTGTTCTTATCAACAGCTAGAGGAAAACAGACAACATTCCTATATCCGATTAGTTGTGAAAGAACCGGAGCAGGTATATGAGTACTTGAAAAAAAACCTTTCAATCGAAAATATTAAGAGACCAGAAGCATCTGTCATAGAGATTTATGATTTGAAATACGGTACTTTGGAATTAAACAGCAGACTCTTTACTGCTGGTTTTGCAGTAGCTGAGATTTCTAAGTGCCAAAACAGTCTGGAAGATTATTTTAAGAAACTGACAGGAGGTGCTGGCATTGCATAATGCAGTTTGCTCTGAAATAATAAAATTCCGCAGGAATAAAATGGCATGGATGGGAACTTTGATTATTGTTACGATTCCGCTTTTTATGATATGGAATCGTTTGGTTGTTGATCCACAGAGAGAATATATGGAGTGGTTGATGAGCGTACTCATGTTAAATACTCTCATATTACCTATCGTAAACGGATTTGTAATTACTTCGAGTATGCAAAGAGAATATCAGGACAGAACAATACGGAATGTCCTGACCACTCCAGTATCGAGAGAAAAATTCCTGACGGCTAAATTAGTCGTGTGGTTTTTGTGGTATTTAATATCATTTTGTTTGTCTGAGGTGATAGTGACAGCGGGCTGTTATGTCCTTTTTCCCATTGAATTTACAACAGGGAATATGAGGTATGCTTTATCTTTACTTACCCAGAATAATTTCTTTTCTTTTATTGTGGGGATTCCTATTTTTTTGATATGTGTGAAACAACAGACATTGTTTTATCCTTCCATGCTTGCCACATTGGGAAGCGCAGTATTGCAGGCGGCGGGACTGCAAGTTTCAGAAGAACTGATATTGGAAGCTTGTGTATGCCCTTGGACGGCGGTATCTATTTCTGGCATAGTTGGATTTGATACACATTATTATTGGGTATGTTTTGTATCAATACTTTTGTGCGGATTAGTTAGCTTTATGGGTGTTATTATTTCTTTCAAGAATCAGGATCAGTAAATAGGCTGAGCAATGGAAGTATAAATATTAGATATTAAGGCGGGAAAGCGTTTGTTGGAGGAGCATCAATGAACGCTTTTCTGGTTTTAAAAACAACGATATACTGCCGCTCCCCGCCAGTCCGTTCTTCGTTTCATATACAATGATTTTGTAGAAATGGAGGTCAGGACAATGACAGATAAGGAAGATAAGATGGCGCGGCAGTTTGTACTATTCTGCCGCACAGCTTTGATGTATGAAAAGAAGAACTATTATAATGAACAGAAACACAGGGCAGAACGGGAAACGCATATTGAGATGCTCTCACCCAAACAGTCCGGTATGCTTGAAAAAATATTTGACACATACCATGCTGATTATTTTTCAGTTATGGGATATGAAATCGGTATAGTTGACGGTGATTTGGCACAGGAAGAACTACCATTTGTGACCAGAGGAATAATGCCATAAAAAAGCTGCGGCTGCTGATGGAGGAAATGCGTCATGGGAAATAAATACAACAGCATTACTTACGAAACATTGGAAAAAGCAGTGTCGGGCGATTTTGACGCTATGCAGGAGGTCATAAAACTGCTTAAGCCATACATGACAAGACTGAGTATTGAGGATGACAGATTTAACAACGAACTTTTTGAAAGGCTTGTACGGAGGCTCATGTTTATTACATGGAAATTTGATTTGCATTACAGTGAAAAATAAACAGGCATGATTAAGTTCAGGCGGAGGACATTCAGTATATGGGTGTCCTCTTTTATTTCATGGCATCAACGGGCAGACACAGGAGGATATAGAGCTGAGTGTTTACGTTTATTTGCAGTCCAAAATTGACGAGTATGAGATAAATATAGAGCTTGTTGATGCAGCAGTATCAGGAAGCCGGTGCAGAGGTTTGGAAGAACCTGTATCTGACCTTGACGTGGCTGTGGAGTACCGGGGCGGGGAAAGCGAAGATGACCTTTAAATGCTACAGGGACAAACGGCAGCCCTCTGCCCTTTTTGATTCGGAAATGCTGCAAAAATATGAAAACCATCTGCGGGAAGAAGGTTTGAAAGAGTCTACTATACTCAGCAGGAAATATGCAGTGTCACATTTTCTTAAATACCAGTCCGAGCAGGAGGCTGGATTATCAGACCAATTCGTCATAAAATATCTGGATCATTTGCAAAATTCCCCGTTCTCACCCGCCACAAAAGGGCTGTACCTCAGTTCCATAAAAAAATATCTGGAATTCCTTTTTTTCAGGCAGGAAATTTCCGCCCCCCTGCACAGGCTGTTTTCCGGGAACTCTTTCTTAAAATATGTAAGGCTTCCCTCTAAATACAGCCAGGAAGATTTAAAATCCATTCTTTCTGCTGTTGACAGGGATTCCCTTCTTGGACGTAGGGATTATCTGGTTCTTGTCCTGGCTATGCAGCTTGGCATACGGGCCGGGGATTTATGCCTGCTAAAAATGGAAAATATCCACTGGGCAACGGACTCCATACAGTTTATCCAGCAGAAAACCGGAAATGAACAGATACTCCCAATGCCTGAAAACGTGAAATATGCGCTCCTGGATTATCTGAAGAACAGCCGCCCGCAGATTTCCTTACCCTATATCTTTATCAGGCCGCGTGCCCCATATACGCCCTACGAAAATACAAATCCCTTTTACAAACTGATCGGAAAATATATGGAGCTGTCAGGTGTCGACTATTCCGGGAAAAAACACGGACTGCATGCAATGAGGCACAGTCTGGCGGGAAACCTGCTGGCAGACGGGGCGGATCTTCCGGTCATTTCAGGCATCCTCGGACATAGCAGTACAGAAACGACCATGAGGTATGCCGGGATAGATATCACCGCATTACGCCGCGTAGCATTGGAGGTGACTTATGAAAGATAAAGAAAAAGTGTATTTGTTCCATGGCCCTTATCAGGATTACTTTTATAAATATGTAGAATACAAACGCGGTACAGGGCGTAAGTACGGGCGGGCTTCCATCTTTATGATCCAGGAACTGGAGCGTTTTTTTGATAGGCAGCCCCTTGTACCCGTGGCGGAAATGCTGTCCAAAGCATCTGTGGAAGAATTTGTGGCAAAACGCCCGGAAGAATCCCTGAAAACACAGTATATGCGCATGAACTTCATCCATGATTTTGCCGTCTTTGTAAACGAATGCCGCGGCGCAGCATATGTCTATCCTGCAGAAAAATATGTAAAGGTGAGATCCGATTTCTGTCCGTATATATTTACCCACGAAGAAATCCGG
>Ga0137307_102410_pt1 | contig 13066 bp, 9 predicted proteins | sample NAcewD2O_March_2_FD_97180 | JGI IMG/M metagenome (GOLD analysis project Ga0137307, IMG submission 97180) | Mouse cecal microbial communities from Vienna, Austria - N-Acetylglucosamine amended D2O_March | ecosystem: Host-associated > Mammals > Digestive system > Large intestine > Cecum | place...
ATGGGCGGATGCTTGTAAAAATGTTCCTGTTGTTCTTTTGTTGGTTTATTTTGTTTCTGAAAAGCTTTTTAGTGGTGCAGATTTTAATGGAGCGATACCACTATAAACGAACCGAACCCGGGGAATACAGGATCCGTGAATGTTTTTTGATATGCTTGTTGATTAATTTTCTGGTATATATGCCCTTCTTTCTAGTACAGTATCCTGGAGTATTAACAGGAGACTCTGTACATCAGATGGCACAAATATTGGGACAGGAGTCATTTTCCAATCATCATCCATGGTATTATACAATGTTAATTGGTCTTTTTTTCAAATTGGGGAGAATGGTTTTTGGTTCTGCTAATGGTGGGATTGCGACATATACAATTTTTTCGGTTTTGTTCATTTGTGCCTGTTGCGCGTATGTCATTACATTTTTGTATAAAAAGGGTGTGAAATGGTATTGGCTTTTATTGTTGGAAATTGCATATGCATTTGATCCAATTAAGGCACAGATGTCGATTACCATGTGGAAAGATATCATTTTTTTCAGGGAGTGTTTTGGTTTTATGTATCTTGTTGGCTGACTTTCAAAGTACTGTAAAGTGGAGGGTTTCTATTTTTATAATAGGGATGTTAATTTGCCTGACAAGGAACAATGGCTTTTTGATTATTACATGTTCATATGCACTGCTTTTTGTTTGCTGGAAGCAGTACAGGAAGTTTCTGTGCAGAGCTTTTCTCCCAGTTATGCTTGTTTATCTGATTATGACAAATATAGTGATGCCTTATATGGGGGTAGAAGAAACGGAGACAGAGAGAATTAAAGAGAATTACTGTGCATGGAAATCAGATGCTGTTAAAGGGATTGTAAGACCAAATGAAAAAATTATTGTAGACAATAAATTAGAATATTTGAAGCTGTGGATGCGTATAGGAATCAAAAATCCGTATTGCTATTTGAAAGCATATATTGAGCAGACAAAAGGATACTGGTATCATAAAGTGGATTATAAAGTGTGTGAAGAGGAAGGGGCGGATGATAAAACAATCGGAATGGTTTAAAGATCGCTGCTCCCCGAAGAAATAACCGGAAAAATTAAAGGCTGGCTATTCATACATCTTCATCAGATATATCCTGGATTTTACAGTCTTGGACTTCAGTGCTGGATATGCATTTACACTTTTATTATGTTACTAAAAAATAATCACTATTGGCAGGCGATAGTTCCAATTTTATTAAATATTATCACGTTATTAATTGCTACACCGGTATTTGCTGAATTTCGTTATGCATATTCTGCATATCTTTGTATACCATTGTGTGTGGGGTTGTTTTTGGCAGCGCGGCAGAGTGAAACGATATGTGGATTATAAAAGGCAGAGTTTGTATATGTATAGGAAGGGCAGCTGTTCTTGTCTTTTCACAACTGGTTTGTTATACTGGTTGTAATTGTTCGGCAATGCGAGGATGGAAGAGGGCAGATGCATATTAACGACTATATTGTAGAAGAGAATACAAGTGTTATAGATACCATGAAGCAGATTAACTCCGGTGCAAGGGGAATTGCTTTTGTTTGTCAGGGAATGAAGCTATGCGCAGTAGTGACGGATGGAGATATCCGAAGATATATCTTGAAGAACGGCGATCTGGAACAGCCGGTGTGTGAAATTGCACATGGCAACCCGGTATATTTATCAGCGGAGCAGGCGGGGCAGGCGGGAGAAGTGATGAGAAAATGCAGTATCACTGCCGTGCCCATTGTCAATGAAAACAAAGAAATCATTGATATTAAGTTTTGGCGGGACGAGTTTCGGGACAGTGTGCAGAGCAGCCACTCGAAACAGAGGAGGAGTCTGCATATACCGCTTGTGATCATGGCAGGCGGTAAAGGGACGAGACTTCGCCCTTATACAGATATTTTGCCTAAACCATTGATTCCGGTGGGAGATAAGACTATTACAGAACATATTATGGACCGCTTTGCGGCATATGGCTGCGGACAGGTCATGATGATTGTTAACTATAAGAAAGATTTTATCAAGGCATATTATGCAGACAGTGAAATCCACAGAGATATTACGTTTATAGAAGAGGATGAATATCTGGGAACCGGGGGTGGCCTGTGTCTTTTGGCGGATAAGGTAGAGGATACTTTTTTTATGTCAAACTGTGATATTTTGATAGATGCTGATTACGCAGAGATTCTGGATTATCATAAAAGAAGTGGCAATATGATCACTATGGTTTGTGTGCAGAAAAATTTTGAGATACCTTATGGAACTGTCACGTTGGACCGGAACCGGCAAATTGTGCAAATGGAGGAGAAACCGAAGTTTGGATATTATGTAAATACAGGATTTTATGTTGTAGAACCTTCTTTTGTAGCTCGAATACCGCAAAATACATTTATCCATATTACGGATGTCGTCGGACAATGTATTGCGAGTGGAGACAGAGTAGGAGGTTATCTGATTCAAGATGATGCATGGATGGACATGGGGCAGTTTGATGAATTGGAAAAAATGAAACAAAGATTGAATAATTTGTGAGGTTAGTCACAGAGACATTCAATCTGAAGTTTTATGCGGCATAAAACAATGGATATTGGAAGGGCGTGGAAATAATCATGGGTAAAAGAGTTTTGGTAACAGGGGCGGACGGATTTATCGGTAGCCATCTGACAGAAGAACTGGTCAGGAGAGGCTGCGAAGTCAAAGCCTTTGCATATTATAATTCCTTCAATACATGGGGATGGCTGGATACGCTGCCGGAAGACATTATGAAGCATGTGGAGGTATTCTGTGGTGATATCAGAGATCCCAACGGTGTCAGGACTGCCATGAAGGGAACGGAAGAGGTGTTTCATCTGGCGGCGCTGATCGCTATACCGTTCAGTTACCACTCACCGGATTCTTATGTGGATACCAATATCAAAGGCACGCTGAATGTTCTGCAGGCGGCCAGAGATCTTGCTATGTCCAGGGTGCTGATCACTTCCACTTCGGAAGTGTACGGAACGGCGCTTTATGTGCCTATTGATGAGAAGCATCCTTATCAGGGGCAGTCGCCTTACTCGGCCACCAAGATTGGGGCGGACCGTCTGGCGGAAAGCTTCTACAGGAGTTTTGACCTGCCGGTTTCTATTGTGAGGCCCTTTAATACCTATGGGCCGAGACAGTCGGCGCGTGCCGTCATTCCGACGATCATCACGCAGCTGCTGGCAGGGAAGGAAGAGATTAAGCTTGGCTCGCTGACACCCACCAGAGATTTCAATTATGTGAAAGATACGGCAGGCGGCTTTATTGCCATTGCCGAGTCAGATAAGACTGTCGGAGAAGAGATTAACATTGCCACACAGCGGGAGATTTCCATCGGTGACCTGGCACAGGAGATCATTTCACAGATCAATCCGAAGGCGAAGATCGTATGTGACGAGGAGAGACTGCGCCCGGAGAAGAGTGAAGTAAACAGGCTTCTCGGCAGCAATGCGAAGATTCAGGAGTTAACAGACTGGAAGATGCAGTATACCTTTGAACAGGGCATTGCCGAGACGATCACATGGATTAAGGAGCATATGGACCGGTATAAAGTAGATTGCTATAATTTATAAAATAGTTACAGACAGAGAGTTTCGGAACGGAGAAGAGCATGAAGATAATTGCAGTTATCCCCGCAAGAGGAGGATCGAAAGGAATACCGCGCAAGAATGTGCGGCTGATGAATAACAGGCCGCTGATCGCCTATGCGATTGGGACAGCGCTGCGGACGGAAATGATAACGGACGTGCTCGTCAGTACAGACGATGATGAGATTGCAAATATATCTGCCATGTATGGTGCAAAGGTGATTCCAAGGCCGGCGCACCTGGCAGGGGATGATGTGACCCTTGATCCGGTTATTCACCATGCCGTGGAATGCTACGAAAAGCAAAACGGCAGTGTGGATGTGGTGATCACGATGCAGCCGACGTCGCCGCTGCTGCGGGCAGAGACATTCGACCAGGCGCTGCGGTCTTTTTTTGAGATGAAGGTAGACACGATGATCAGCGCTGTCAACAAACCGCATCTGTCCTGGGGAGAGAAGGACGGAACCTATTTTCCCCTCTATGAGAAGCGGCTGAACCGGCAGTATCTGCCGAAGCACCTGATGGAGACAGGTGCCTTCGTTATCACGAAGCGTGAGTTTGTCACCGGACAGTCCAGATTAGGTAAGAATATCAATTTGTACGAGGTGCCGGATGAAGAATCGGTGGATATCGATGATTACGCGGACTGGACGATCTGTGAAATGCGGCTGAACCGTAAAAGGATCGTGATCAGGACAGATGGTTATCCGGAGATTGGCCTGGGGCATATCTACCGCAGCATCCTGCTTTTTGACAATCTGACGGAGCATGAGGTGTTGATCGTTGTTTCGGGCAAGTCCGGTCTGGGCATGGAGAAGCTGGACAGGCGTTTTATCAGATATCAAGTCGTGAAGGACGATGCCGCATTCGTGGAACTGCTGAAAAAGGAGCGCCCGGATGTGCTGATAAATGATATTCTGGATACGACAGAAGATTATATGTCTGCCGTAAAGCCGTGGGCGGAGCGGATCGTCAATATTGAGGATATGGGGGAGGGCAGTCATCTTGCGAATGCGGTGATCAATGCACTCTATGAGAAAAACAGTTCGGATGAGCAGTATTTCTGGGGACACAGATATTACTGTCTGCGGGACGAGTTCCTGATCACCGGGCCGAAGGCGTTCTCCGAGGAGGTAAAGCAGGTCCTGATAGTTTTCGGAGGAACCGATCCGGGGAAATATACGGAGAAGGTCCTGAGTGTCATCCGGTCTATGCCGGCCGAACTGCCTGTTGTCTATCAGTTTGTTCTGGGGCTGGGCTTTAACCGCGATGAAGAGTTCATGAATGCAGTGGCGCAGTGTGAACAGGATATCCGGGTGATCAAGGATGTGAAAGTCATATCTACCTATATGGCCGAGTCGGATATTGCGATCTCGTCACAGGGGAGAACCATGTATGAACTTGCGACAATGAAGGTTCCGACCATTATCCTGGCGCAGAATGACAGGGAGACAACCCATGAGTTCGGTTATATGAAGAATGGGTTTATCAACCTTGGAAACGGCGGAGAGGTTGAGGAGGATACCCTGCGGGAGACACTGCTCTGGCTGATCCATACGCCGCAGATCAGGAAGCAGATGAAAGAAAGCATGGCGAAACTGAATCTGTCGGGCGGCATCAGAAGAGTGAAGCGGATCATACTGGAAAGCAATAAATAGAGATTGGGCAGTGAATGTGCAGGCCTGGATGAAGCGTTGCGGATGCTGTTAGGGAAGATGCATAGTTATAGCAGATGTTATGGGAAAGAGCAGGCAAAGAGAAGAGCGAAGAAAAGCAAAGTGTGATGGAAGAAAAGAGGAAAGCATGGACGGTCAGGACATGATGAACATTGCCGCCCGGATATTTCCGATCTGCCGGAGCATAACCGGCAACGGAGTCAGGGAGACATTGAAGATCCTGCAGGAATACTGCAGTGAACTGAAAATATATGAGGTGCCCTGCGGCACGCAGGTTTTTGACTGGACGATTCCGGATGAGTGGAATATCACGGAAGGATATATTGAGAATGAGGCCGGGGAACGGATCATCGATTTTGCGCGGAACAACCTGCATGTGGTCGGATACTCCCTGCCCATGGATGAGTGGATGGAATTGGAGGAACTGAAGAAATATATTCATACTCTGCCCGGGCAGCCGGAACTGATTCCTTATGTTACCTCTTACTATTCGCCGCGGTCGGGTTTCTGCATGTCTCAGGAGATGTTTGATACGCTGCCGGAAGGCAGATATCATGCCGTGATAAAGAGCACAATGGATCCGCAGGGAAGCCTGACTTATGGAGAGATATTGATTCCGGGAACTGTGGAGCCGGAGAAGGAGATATTTTTTTCGTCCTATGTCTGCCATCCTTCCATGGCGAATAATGAGTGTTCCGGGCCGAGTGTGCTGGTCGCGCTGGCGGACTATATCCGAAGTATGCCGGACAGACGGTACAGCTACAGGCTGATCCTTGTGCCGGAGACTATCGGATCGATCACTTATCTGAGCAGGAATCTGCCGCAGATGAAGGAGCGTATCATCGCGGGGTTCAATCTGACCTGTGTGGGAGATGATATGCAGTATACGATCGTGCATTCGCGGTATGCGGATACACTGGCGGACAGGGTATTGACCAACGTGTTAAAGTACAGGAACAGAGGATATAAAGAGTGCTCCTATCTGGAAAGAGGATCGGATGAGCGTCAGTACTGCTTCCCGGGGGTGGACATCCCGCTGTGCACCTTTTCGAGAACGAAATTCTATGATTATCCGGCGTACCATACGTCAGGAGACAATCTGAGCCTGATCTCTCCGGAGGGGCTGCAGGGTGCTTTTGATGTGATGGCGGAGTGTATCAGGATACTGGAGTGCAACGGCTGTTACCGTATCAATTGCCTGTGCGAACCACAGCTGGGCAGACGCGGACTGTACCCTGCGGTGAGCAAAAAAGGGGTGTACGACGAGGTGCGTAAGCTGCAGGATTTCATCCTGTATGCCGACGGCAGGAACGATCTGATCGATATCAGCAATCTTATTGAATATCCGGCTGCCATGTTGATTGATATGGTGCAGACGCTGATGAAGCAAGGGCTGTTGGACGAGTTTGCAAAGTAAGAAAGGAAAGGTATATTCATATGAAGAAACCTTATGTGATTGCCGAAATCGGCGTTAATTACTACGATACGGCAAGAGAATCAGGCATAACACCGTTAGAGGCGGCAAAGAAATATATCCGTGAGGCAAAGCAGGCGGGAATCGATGCGGTGAAATTCCAGTCTTACAAAGCCGATACCATCGTATCCAGAAATTCTCCCGCATACTGGGATACCACAAAGGAACCCACCAAAACCCAGCATGAATTGTTCCTGAAATTTGATCATTTCAATGCGGAGGAGTACGGGGAACTGTGCAGGTACAGTAAAGAGACCGGAATTGACTTTATGTCTACGCCCTTCGACTATGCATCTGTGGATTATCTCGCAGATATGGTAGATATCTTTAAGATTTCTTCTTCCGATCTTACCAATCATCCTTTTCTGCGCTATATTGCAGCCAAAGGCAAACCGGTCCTGCTGTCGGTGGGTGCTTCCTATCTCTCAGAGGTCGAGGAAGCTGTCCGTGTACTGGAGAAAGCGGGGTGTAAGGATTTATGTCTGATGCACTGTGTTCTTTCATATCCTTGTAAGAATGAGGATGCGAACCTGAATATTATTAAAACACTGAAAAGAATATTTCCGGAGTATAAGATAGGTTACAGTGACCATACACTGCCGGATGATACGATGACAATTCTCACAACGGCCTATCTGTATGGCGCAGAGGTTATTGAGAAGCATTTTACACTGGATAAAACCCTGCAGGGAAATGACCATTACCATGCGGGAGACCCGGAAGATTTCGCCAAAGCGATCCGAAATTTTGAACTGATTACGCAGATCAGCGGGCAGGAGAAAAAAGAAGTTCTGTCCTGTGAACTGGTTCCCAGAAGGGAAGCAAGACGGTCCCTCGTCCTGACAAGGGATATGAAGAAAGGCGAGACAGTCACGGAGAAAGATGTGATGGCGAAGAGACCGGGGACGGGTATTTCTCCCAAGGACGTTGAAATTGTGATTGGAAGAACGATGTTGTGTGACGCGCCGGGAGACACGGTGCTTACCTGGGAAATGGTTTAAGGAGGAATACCAATGATCAATCTTCTGCTGCCGGGGGTAATGGAAAAATCGCTCAGCAGAGCGATGATCGATAAGGCGTTGTCCCGGATCAAGGTGGATAACCTTTATATGATCGTGAATGATAAGGCTGAACTGCATTACTATGATGAGCTGGGAACCTGTTATCTGAGAGAAGATGTTTTCGAGTATATGAATCCCTACGTTATCGAGATTATTAACCAGCAGAGAAGATTTGAGCAGCGCTATGATTTTCAGGTCAGCAGCGCATGGGAAAGCCATTATCGTATTTTTATGCGTAATCTGCTCTTCTGGAACAGTATGCTGGAAAGGAAGCAGATTACGCATGTCTTTTTTACAAGGATTCCGCATGAAGGATATGGGGCTGTCATCTATCATTTGTGTAAGATGAAGAATATTCCCGTGATGATGGCGTTCGCTTCTCTGATTCCCAACAGGGATTATGCGCTGACGGATTATATGTCATCCGACAGGGAGATCGGTGAGGAGTATGAGAGACTGAAAGAATTGTACCGGAATAAGACAGCGGAGGAGATTGAACTCGAAGGCAATACAAAAGAAGAGTTCGACAAGTGGACATCTCTCGATCCTGCCCTGATGAAACCGGCTTATATGAAAGGCAACAAACTGCGTAAGACATTCCGCGCCAGATACGGAGAGACAAATCTGATCCGGGTATGGAGGGGGATTCTGGGGAAAGAATATGAGAAATATGGAATGGGAATCGGATTTCTGGGTGCTTCTTTTGCGAGGATACCGAAATTGCTGGGTGCCATTCCCTCCACCTATAAAAGATGGACCTATGCAAGGCCATACTGGAAAGAGACAAAGGAAGTAAACGCTTTCTATGAGAAGGTATCCGAGATGCCCCGCCCCGGAGAAAAGTACATCTACTTTGCGCTGCACTATCAACCGGAGGCAACTTCTAATCCTTTGGGCGGCGGAGCCTATACGGATCAGATTTTTCCGCTTCAGATATTATGCCGCAGTGTTCCGAAGGATGTACGCGTATATGTGAAAGCGCATCCAGCACAGCTTGCTTTCTTCGGCGGTATAGCCTATTATCAGGATATGCTGAGATTGCCGCAGGTCAGGCTGATGAAGATGGAGTGCTCCACCTATGAATTGATTAAGAATGCTTTTGCGGTGGCATCCCTGACGGGAACGGCATGTTGGGAGTCACAGTTTTATGACATACCGGCTATTTTGTTCGGCTATTCATATAAGAATGCCTCGCCGCTTGCCTATCATGTGCGGACGGTGAAGGAATGCGGGCAGGCGATCCAGGATATTCAGGAGCATAAGAAGACTGCAACCTTGAAGGATTTGAAGCTGTATACCATGGCGGCGCATAATTTGTCCTATCATATTGAGGAAAGAGGGAGGGTATTTCCGGAACTGATCGTCAGGCTGGTGAAAGAAATGTGACGGGGAGAGTGCATTCTGATGTGTAATGATGAGAATAAAGCATATGTAAAGCTAAAGAAGATACCGGAGAAGCTGGGCCTTAACAAGGGTGATACACTTCTGGTTTCCTCTGATCTGAAAGGACTGCTGTTTCAATGTCTGGAGCATGGAGATGCTGCGGACCCGAATGTATTTCTGGAAAGTCTTATGGATGCGGTGGGAAGCGAAGGAACCCTTCTTCTGCCGACATTTAACTGGGATTTTTGTAAAGGGATCACTTTTGATTACCGCCGCACACCCTGCAGAACGGGCAGTCTGGGCAAGGCGGCATTAAAGCGGAAAGATTTTGTCAGAACAAAGCATCCGATCTACTCTTTTGCCGTGTGGGGGAAGAATGCCGGAAGACTCTATGAAATGGAGAATAAAGATTCTTTCGGAAAGGACTCGCCCTTTGCCTACCTGAAGGAAGCCGGGGCGAAGAATCTTTTTATCGATGTAAGTTATCAGGACAGCTTTACCTTTGCCCACTATGCGGAAGAGTGGGAGGGGAACGTGCCTTATCGGTATGTGAAGGATTTCACGGCAGGATATATTGATGAACAGGGCAGAGAAGAAGTAAGGACTTATTCCATGTTTGTGCGGGATCTGGATAAGAATGTGCATGTCACTATTAACCCTATGGAGAAACAGTTTGCAGAGGCGGGCGCGGTGAGAGTATATGAGATCAACGGAGTGGATTTCAGGCTTCTCGATCTGGATAAGGCGTACGGGTTGATGAAAAAGGATATTCTCCATAATAGAAGCAGGAACCTGTGTACTTATGAAGGGCAGGAAGAATAAGAAACTGAAGTGGCAGGTGCCGGGGAAGAATGTAATGCAGGGATTAAGCAAAGTAAAAGATATTTGGACTAAGTTTCAATTTATATTGACGGGAAAGCAGAAGCGTCTGGCTATGGTCATTCTGTTCATGACTCTGATCGGCGCCATTGTTGAGACACTGGGTGTGTCGATCATCATACCTTTTGTCCAGGCGATGATGGAACCGGAACTGTTAATGCAGAATCCGTATATCAAGCCGGCGGTGGAAACCCTTCACATTGAAGACTCCACTCAGATGATCATGATACTGGGAATCGGAATTGCGATTGTCTATATTCTAAAAAATTCATATCTGACGCTCTTGTCATATTATAGGATCAGATATTCAACACGGGTGCAGAGAGAGCTGAGCGTACTGATGATGAAATCTTATATGAAGAGAGGCTATCTCTTCTTTGTCCAGGTTAATACAAGTGACCTGCTCCGGGGGATCATGGGAGATGTGAGTGCGGTATACCAGATGATGTATCATATATTCCGTGTAGTTGCTGAATTATTCACATCGATTGCGATCATTGTCTTTATCATTAAAACAGATGTTATGATGGCTGTGAGTGTCATTATTCTGGCCGGTGTCTGCTTTGCCGGTGTTGTTCTTGGCTTTCGCAAACCGATGCAGCGGCTGGGGGTGCAGTACCGGCAAAGCAACGGGGAGGCACAGAAGCATTCCCTGCAGGCTTTTCAGGGGATCAAGGAAGTCATTGTAATGCACAGGCAGCAGTTTTTTGTCAGCCGTTATGAGAAAGCGTTCCAGAGACAGCAGAAGGCGCTGATTGGGCAGACGGTTGCATCCGAGAGCCCGGCATATATTATCGAGGCTGTATGCGTGGCAGGCCTGATTCTGGCGGTCAGTTTCCGTGTCTACAGTGGGACGGATACAACGGCCTTCATACCACAGCTGGCAGCCTTTGCGGTTGGTGCGTTTCGCATCCTTCCATCCTTGGGCAGGATCAGCAGCAGTGTCAACCAGATCGTTTACTTTGTTCCGTCTCTGAATAAGACTTATGAACATCTTAAGGAAGTACGGATGGCCGAACAGGAGATGCAGGAAGAAATCCGGTTTTTGACGCAGAAGGGCGAGGGGAAAGCGGAGGCACAAACAAGTGTACCGGCAGACAGGGAAGACAGTTTAGAAGCAGCCGTGAATGCGGAAGAACGATATCTTACGGTGGATAATGTTCACTGGCAATATCCTTCGGCAGAAAAGGAAGTCCTAAGCGGTATCACGCTGCATATCCGCAAGGGAACTTCTGTGGCCCTGATCGGGCATTCAGGAGCCGGTAAGACAACACTGGCGGACATTATTCTGGGCCTTTACAGGCCGCAGCAGGGCTGTATCAGATTTAAAGGAACAGATATCCGGACGATATCCGGACAGTGGAGCGGTAGTGTGGGTTATATTCCCCAGTCGGTTTATCTGACGGATGATACGATACGCAACAATGTTGCCTTCGGCGTGGATGAGCCGGATGATGAACTGGTATGGCAGGCATTGGAGCAGGCGCAGCTCAAGGAGTTCGTGGCAGGACTTCCGGGAAGGCTGGATACAATAGTGGGTGACAGAGGTGTCAGGTTTTCGGGCGGGCAGCGGCAGAGGGTAGCTATTGCCAGGGCATTGTATTATAACCCGGAGATCCTGATACTGGACGAGGCGACATCGGCGCTTGACAACGAGACGGAGACGGCGGTCATGGAAGCGATTGATTCCCTGCAGGGGAATAAGACGCTGATTATTGTGGCGCACAGGCTGACAACGATCAGGAACTGCGATGTGGTTTATGAGATTGCGGATGGACAGGCTGTGGAGCGGGAGAAGGAGACGTTGTTTTAATGATCAGATATTGTAAGTGTTTTGGAGCTGCAATAGAGGATGTTTTTCATGCTTCGACATACAAACGAGGTGACAGAATATGGGGAAAGTAAAAGAGAGGAATACATTATGGATCGCAGGCATTATGGTGCTTTCGGCTATAGTGGTTTGTTGTGCATGGAAAATATATTATACAACAGTCGATGATGTATTTTATCGAAATATTATCGTAGGAAAGTATACGGGAACTATTCGGCCGAATGGCACTATGATCAAATATCCTTTGGCGCTGATACTGGCTTTGAGTTCTGTTCTTTTTTCATCCGTTGATGTATATGGTATTTTTTTGGAAGTAAGTCATTTTCTGTGTTTCTTTTTGATTGCGTGGTATATGATGCGTAAACTTCCAGCCAAACATAAGAGTGCTTTGTGCATGATGTGTATGGTATTTTGGGTAATAGAGATCCCCAATATTGTTTATGTTCATTTTACGAACACGGCCGCCGTATATGCTGCTGCGGGTGTAGTTGTTCTTTTGCTTGAAGGGAATGGAATAAAGGCGCACGTTGCGTCTATTTGTATGTTTGTTATGTCTGTCTGTGTAAGAAGTGAGACTTTTACCATGGTATTGCCGTTTATTCTGCTTGTTTGGCTGCTGCGGTTATGGGATGAATATAAGTGGGATAAAAATATTGGTAAGGCATTGAGACAATGTGTTATTTATCTGCTTGTTTTATGTATATTTTGCAGCGGAATCATTACGATTGACTATCTTGCAGGTGATCATGATAAGAGCCATGATGAGTATCGGAAGCACCGGGCGAATGTCAGAGATTATGATGGGGTGCCGGATTATGATACTTATCCTGAGTTTTATAAGTCGTTTGGTGAGAATGGATTGTCAAGGGCAGAATATACTTTGATCACAAAACAGATGGTGATTTTTGATTACAGTACGGATATTCATGATATTTTCAAATATATGCATGGTCTTAATCTTGAAAACAGAGCGAGGCTTGAGACAAAGTATAAATTGATTGCAGCGAAGCAGAAGTTTCTGACGGTTTGGGAGCGTGTTATGGTAAAGCCTCAGATTGTGATTGCGGGTCTCACATGGGGAATAGTCGGGATTTGGCTGTTAGCCGAAAAAAGAAAAATGTATCTGTTTTTTGCTCTTGCAGGCGGTCTTG
>Ga0137307_102415_pt1 | contig 13057 bp, 11 predicted proteins | sample NAcewD2O_March_2_FD_97180 | JGI IMG/M metagenome (GOLD analysis project Ga0137307, IMG submission 97180) | Mouse cecal microbial communities from Vienna, Austria - N-Acetylglucosamine amended D2O_March | ecosystem: Host-associated > Mammals > Digestive system > Large intestine > Cecum | place...
ATATTGAATAAACCCAAGTACAAGATAAAGAAAATATCCCGCAAAGAAATACTGTCGGGGATATGGCGGGAAATACCGTTCTAAGCCAGCAGCCTACAACCTAACGTTGACGATTAGGGGTATTAGACAACAAATAATTTATTCACATAAAAAGGAGCACATACAAAAATGCCAAAACCTAAAAACTGCTGCGTATGCGGAATGGAAATTCCGTACGAAGATATATACTACCGCAGCGATGAAAATGACGTCTATTGCGCAACCTGCTTTGAAGAAAACATAATTGACGCATACAAGGCAGAACACGAATACTGCAACAACGAAGATGACGAATAAGGGGAGATACACTAATGGTAAAACTAAATTTAGAAACAAAGAACATCGAGCAAGAAAAGATATTAAACTACTTGCAAAATAACGTAAGCAATATACTTGCAGACAAAATTAATAACGGCGTTTACATAGAGAAAGACGGTAAACGGTTGTTAAACAAAAAAGACTTAGATAATTTTATTAATAATTTTGCAAGCGAAGAAGCATTAAAATTTATTGCAGAGAGCGAACGTAAAGGACGCAAAACTTTATGTATCGACGATCCGACAGTATACGGCTGGGCTATTCACTACTTTGAAGAAGACAGCATAGAAGGCTCACTGTATAACGAGGACGGAACGGTTTACAAGAAGGCAGTACCCACTCCGCCCAAAACAACAGTTACCAGTACAAAGGTAATATCTAAAACAAAAAGGAACGACGGACAAGTATCTATCTTCGATATGAACTTCGACGACGAAACCGAACAAAACGAAGCAGAAACTCCACCTTCCTGTACTAAGCAGGCTACCGTTATTGACACCCCTACGCCCAAAGTTACGGAACAACGACAAGCACAGCAAGCTACTTCGTCTAGCGGTTGCAGTCAACAGGAACTGTTTTGGTACAAATACGAACTCATACAAAAGCAGTACCCGAACAGTATTCTGTTTTACCGTTTAGGGGACTTCTACGAAGCGTTAGATAAATCCGCCGAGATTGCAAGCCAAGTATTGAACTTAACATTAACAAGCAAGAACTGCGGAACGGTCGGCAGAAAACCGATGTGCGGAGTGCCGTACCACGCAATAGATGTTTATGTGAATAAATTGAGAAATAAATACGATGTTGTACTTATGCACAGTGACAAGGAATTACAGGAATATCCCAAGAAAAAGTTTGAAGACATTGTACAAGAGAACGCGGACAAGATAGACAAGCTTGCCGAAGAACTCGAAAACGATGACGGCATTGTTGTAGATGAAGAAGTAGATAAAGAAATAGACAGATTAAGTTGCGACGAGTTAAATAAGTACTTTAATAAACTTGAAGATTATACCGACAAAACAACAGGCGAAATTAAAGTACCGAATATAGACAAAGAGTTATTTGAAATACTCTACTCGTTGTTTGACGGGCAGGTAATTATGGGGTGAATACTATGAAAATTGAAAAGATTAGACCTATACCTAAATATATATTAGAACGCATACGCCAAATGGATAAAAAAGATAATGTGCAAAACGGAGCAACAAGATATTACTCGTATCTAACCAAGAACGACGGAGAGTTAGTTAAAGTTACCGTTGCAGTAAAAAACAGACATAAAAAATGGTATTACAAACAATGCGCTGTACACGGAATACACTCGGATAAATGCTTTATTAAAGATATGGTATTTTCCCGTCTTGCAGGCTACCGCGTAGGTTGGTACGAGCAAGGATTACAAAAATTACGTAATTGGTACGAACACGAAGATTGGGGTTGGCAGTATGACCGTCTGTTTGACCCGTATGCGCCTATTGTAAACGAGGAGTATTTAGATAAGTTTACGGAATACAAATACAGCGCTGTTGAGTTATATTGCTACACAGATATATTTAAGTATTTAAGGCTGTATGAAGAATATCCGCAAATAGAATATTTAATGAAATTGGGTTTCGGGCATTACGCTTTATCCAAACAAATACTCCGAAAAGTAGGTAAGAATAAACAGTTTAAGTCTTGGCTATTAAGACATAAAGATAAAATAATAAATAACTATTTCAATATTGTTTCAATACTGCAATCTTTCAAAACAAACGAAAATTTAGAAATAATACAACAGTGTATGGATATACGTAAGAAGTTTTGTTACGACCCAAATGTAAGTTGCGTTTGTAAAGTTATTAAAAATAAAGATTGGTTGAAGTTAGGTGAATACTTAAATATTAACGATGTCAGCAAAAGTTCGTATGCGGACTATATTAAAGCCTGTTTAGCGTTGGATATAGATATGTCAATGAACAAGAATAAGTTTCCTAATGATTTTAAGTACTGGCACGATGTACGGACAAGAGAATACGAACTAAAACTAATTGAATTGGACGAAGAAAAGAACAAAGAGTTTTACAAGTCATTTGCAGAAGTAGCAAATAGATATATTCAATTAGAAAAGCAAGATAAAGACTTTGCAATAATAATTGCCAAAAGCCCAAAGGACTTAAAACTTGAAGGGCAAGCATTAGACCACTGCGTAGGACGTATGGGTTACGATAAAAAGATGGTTGACGGAAACAGTTTAATATTCTTTGTACGTCAAACAAACAATCTCGATACACCGCTTGTTACGGTAGAATATTCGCCCAAGCAACATAAGGTATTGCAATGTTACGGATACCACGATACAAAGCCCAAACAAGATATATTAGACTTTGTAGATAACAAATGGCTGCCGTATGCCAACAAACAAATACGTAAAATGCAGAGAGCCTTTGCATAAGGCAGCCTAATGCTGCACCGACTATAATTTTACAAAAATACAATTAAAGGAGTATATAAAGATGAGTAAATATTTTAGAGCAACGGGATATTACCCGAAAGAAGACATAGGGTTTATTATTGACAGCAACGGCAAATTCAGCGAACGCTGGCAATTAGGTTCGATGCTTGCCTGCGCCGACTGCGAAGTGATTGCCATAAGCGACTACGATAAAGTACAAGAAGTAAACATTACAAAAGCGAATACAAATACCGATTGTTGCATAATACGGGCGGTGGCAAAGGGTAAGCCGTCTAAAACACAGAACGGAGCAAGCAAAAAACTGCAAGTTGGAGATAAGGCGTACATTACACAATAACCGAAAACACAACAAAGCAAAAGCCGGGAGTTTTACAAAACTCTCGGCCAATTTAAGCATTTAAGTGATATTAATAATACTATTTTTATTATCCTTGCATTTGTTTTTTATATTATTTACTTGCTTTTCTGATACCGTGTATACTGACATTTGCAAGCTACGATGTTTAGCATAGGTTAATTGTTGGGTGTAATCTTTTTTTATTATTGTACCATCTTTAAGTCGGATTTCAATTCTTGCAGCAAATTTTTTATTGCTTTGTTTGATGAACAATATTGAAATAAGCTCAACATCGTGGACGCGAAAGCGTCTCAAACGTACATCCGGTACAAACCAAATATTCTTCGCTGTCAATAACATTCCGTTAAAGGCACTCATTAAAGTGCCCCACAATGCAAGCATAAAAATAACTCCGGTTATAATAATTATTACAAGGTGGATTCTTTCTTTAAATGTTATAAACAAAAAACCGACAGAGCCTATTACAGCAAGTAATAATACCTCTAAAATTAATAGTTTCCATTTCTGTATAAAATTAATTTTTATATTCTTAGACTTCATACAGCATCTGTTTGAGTTCATCAACCCACCCCCAAATTTCATTCTTTTTCTTCTAATATTTTTGTCTTAGCCTTTCTTTGTCTTTTTGCTATTTGGCATTGCTGTTCGTATGTAGTTACTTGCTTACATTTGGGACATATGTAGACATATCTAACCTTTATCTGTGGTGAATATGTATAAATAGCCACTCTCATAGGAACAAGATGTTCATCGTGCCCTAATTCGCCTTTCTTAACTAAACGTGAAATACTTGTGCGTTTCAGTTTCGTTCCGCACTTGCAACAATACATTCTGCGAAACAATACTCCAACATCTATTTCCATATCATAGCCATACATAGAATCAACCTCCAAATAATTGTTCCATTATATTTTTAATATCAACACTCAAAGTAAAACCTATCCATCCTGGAGCAAGATTCACTTTTATTTTACCATCTTGAAATATTACGCCACCACCAAAGGTTAACATTGATACCTCAGCATCTATATACTTACCATCAAATCCTATTGCCGCGACACTAACCCCCATATTTAAACCAATACCTTTATCATAGTGAGCGCCAAGATAATCTTCTAAATTACCAATAGAGTAATATATTGAGCGTTCTTTGTTCTCATCAAAAGCAAATGTGGCTTTAAATATTGATACGCTACCATCAACAATAACTATACCCTCATTTGTAACTTTACCAAAACTTGGTCCGTTTGTAGCAAACCATTCCCATTCCCAATGTGGTCTAAACTTTGTAAATATATTATCTGGTACAGTATATGTGGCAAGTTCTGTTCCAAGATTTGATGTTACAAGACAAAGCGTATTTAAACCAAAAGGATTCTCTTTACCAACGCTTGTAAAGTCTATGGATTCTTTGTCTAATGTTAGCCATCTTCCCCACTCGGGAATATAATAACGTCCGTTAATACAGTACATACCGGATTCGTCGTCTTGATAACAACACTTAAAACGGAACGGATTGACGCTTGCAATGCCTGATTGATTTAATGTTATCGTAGTGCTGCCAAATGCTGCATAGCTGTATTTTGCAACAAGCGTACCGTTTTCATCAACAATACCGATAACATTTCCAAGAATATCTTTTACATAGAAGTACTTAGTATCATTGTCTTTAATAAAGCCAAACAATTCGTCGTTTTCATCATACAAAAAATCTAATTTATAGGACGGAGTAATTTCTGTAAGTAATTTTATTCCACTATACACATATTGTGTCGTGCCTTGCGGTCCGGCCTTACTAATTCTTTGTCCAAGATGGTTGTACGTGTATTTGTACGAAGTGCTACCAAGTCCAAACTCGGTCAGTTGATTTCTAAAATATCTAAAATACTTACTTTTCCAGCCCGTAATTAAATTAGGATCTGGATCATCGTAACTGACAACAAATCCTGCCGCCTTCGTTATAAGGTTGCGCAAACAATTATTATATTCCATACCTATGCCGCATAGGTTTGTAATGTTCCCATCTTTATCATAAGTAATAATTTTGCCGTCGTCTTTTATTACTCTACCACATGTATCGTATTCGTAAGTATGTCCACCGAATGTGCCATCTGTGATAGATTTAACTCTTCCTAAATCATCTGTATCATAAGTGCGTTTTGTTTGTTGATAATTAATCCAAATATTTTCTGCCGAAACTACTTTCGACATATACTTGGAATTTTTTGAGCGTTTTTTATAGTCGATTGTTTTTGACAAAATACCATGACCAGATCTATGTATACTCTTACGCTTTAACATTCCCAATTCGTCACGCGCTGTAACTTGAGAAATGTTGTTTAATTGTGTTGCCAAATATTTAGTTGTAATACTTGAATAGTAATTACTGTCTTCCGCTAACATTTCTATTTGACCATATAACGGATAACATTCGCTGCCGTTCAAAGAAGTATTATCAATAATTATATCAACAGTTCGACCTATTGAATAATATAAACCAGTAAAATCAAAAGATTTTTTTGCAACAGTATCATACAGATCATCATCCAAATACACTCTCAACTTTCGTGTAGATGTAGTAGACAAAGATGTTGATGTGACTTCCGTACCAAACGCCAAACCTATTGTATGCCACTTGCCTTCTTCGAAAGTCAATCCTGTATTTATAACAGTATCTTTTAAATCAACATAAACTTTTCCATCGCTTTCTTTATACAAACCAAGCTTACTACCTTGCGAATCTTTTCCTTCAAAGAAATATTGCTTTCCTACATTACGATCAATGTATGCACGCATCATAATTGTGCCTTCGTTTGTATGATTGAATCGATATACTAACTGACTTCCGTCAGCAACATAAGCATAGTTGCGTGATAGCAAGTTGAAATGGAAAGACCGATCTTTGTCTAATTGAGAGCCAACATTTTTTTCTGCAAAATATGGAATCGTTCCTTTTAAAGATACATAACTATTATGTAATGGGAAAATATCATAATCGGTAGTTATTACATTATTTGTAGTATATACTACTGTTTCGGAAAAATCAACACATTTATTATCATCATTTGATTTTTCTATAATATAGTCTTTTGATATTCGATAAAAATCGAAAATTTCTTTTTGAGGCATTGATTTGCCAATAGATATCATCATGCAAGCAATTTCGCCGCGGAAATTATATGTATTACTTGGAGAGCTACCTATAAAAAATTGTGGATTAATGCCAAAATCAAATGCCGACAATGAAGTATTAATGGTAGTACGACCATTTAATGTCAAACAGTAACTATGTTTTCCGTTTTCTTTTACAACATTTAAAGATAAAAAGTTCCAACCCTCCGTCACTTGATTTAAAGATCTTATTTCATTACCGCCTGCGTATAGAACCAATCTGTTATTTTGATAATACACCTGTATAACGCTACCATTAGAAGACTTGCAGTAGAATAGGTGTCCCGCACGCGATAAGCTTTCCAGTTTAAACCAAAATTGAACACTAAACTCTTTGTTAGAAAAAGGCTCATTAAATGTATAACTCAATTGTGACGACCAAGTATTTATAAAAGGAAGGAAACCATCTCTTTTAATATTTAAAATTCGTTCATCAGTTACTTTAGGTATAATTGTTTCATTTCCCTTTGTCAATACAGCATGTCCCTCAAATAAGCACAGATAATTGTCTTTACCAAAACATTCTGTTAAAGATTGGGGGCATTCACTTTTAGAACGATCTGCCTGTTCAAAAGACTGATAAATTGTTTTATTGCCATAGTTACGTTTTTGAAATATAATATTGCCATTAACATCGTAACTGTTATCTATGCTACTGTTGCTCACAATTTCTTTTATACAATTTCCATCGTGATCATACACATATTTTATGAGTTCATTACCTGCACCATCCATCACTTTTGTCAACCTTTGTAAAGAATCGTATTCATAGATATATTTAAGCAATTTTTTACTTTTATTTGGAGCAAGATAATTAACTTTTATTATATTACCGAAGTTATCATACTCAAACAGCATTTTTCCGGAATTAAGTCCGTATTTTTCTGCTGTTATATTACCGAATGCATCATATTCAAACTGATACAAAACCGTATCATTCAATAAAATATCTGCGAGATTGTGGTTATCGTTATATACGAAATCATACACACGATCTCCGCTCAAAACTATACTTTTGATTTGACGATATTTGTTGTAAGAATATGTGGCAGACTGAGTTCCGTTACCTATTAGTAGTTTTTTAAGTAAACCATTATCTGCATAAATTGATTCTGATACAGCACCTAAGGCATCTAAAACTTTAATTACTCTGCCGTAATTATCGTATGTAAATTTAGTTGATTTATTGAGCTCGTTAGTAACTGTTTCAACGAACCTACCATCCGCAGTGTAAACTTTCGAATTTTCCATTATTATTGAATTATCGGCAGTTTGCATTGTAGTTTTTACAATATGATTAAAATCGTCATAGACATTTGTAATAATAGTTCCAAAAGCAGTAATAGAACGCTCTACTTTATTTCTATCGTTATATTCATTTTGAGTATATGACGAATCCTCTCCAATTACACTGGTCAAAAGATTTTTTGCATTATATCTCAATGCCATCGTTTTACCCACATTTTCTACTTCTGTGCAATTACCGTATTCATCATATTTATATACAGTGCCGTATTTCTTTTTCAAAATGTGTATCCCAGCAAGATCAATCTCCGTATCATTTTCCAATTTAATTTGCATTACTATTTTTGAAAAAGTTTTATTAGCAGTGACACCCAACGAAATAAAATCAAAGTTAGAATCTACCGTAGTTTTTTTGAAAAAGTCAGTGTCCGTCTCGTTACCAACAGTAAGCGATACGGAAACTTTGCCCTGCGATAATTCTTTAAGTTGTTTTCCCCAAATTATAGCCATAATACTTTCATCTGGCATTCCAGAATAATGAATAGTATAGGTTAAAGTTCCAGTACCCTTAACTGCACTTACAGTATCGACATATTTTTTTAATATTTCATCGTCACAAGATTTATCCGCAACACTAACACCACTTTTTAAAAAATAGGATGCCTTGCCAGAATATATTGTATTTATACATCTTGCTAAAGCCGGAGAACTTTTGGCAAGCAAACGTTTGGTTGTATCATCAAATTCAGTTTCTATGACGGCACCTTGACTATCTATTTGATATAACGGCAATCCATTGCTATCAAAGAAATACGTTATATTAACATTATTGGCATTGCTAACTGTTGTTTTGTTATTACTATACGATATTGTTATATTCCGGTCCTTCAAAAAGACATCGCCATATCCTTCTTCTACTGTAATCACTTCTCCATAACTATTAAATGTCACTTTAATACTCTTAGTACTAATGTTATCTTTTAAAGCGATAGTATTTGCGCCATAAATAATTGAAGTACTATTTAATGCAAATTCTGTGTTTGTTCTACCAGTAGAATCGGTATAAATCAATTTACTTAGTCTGTCTGAAGAGTCATATTCTAATTCAACAATTAACACCGCGGCTTCTCCTCTAGAATAAACTACGCTTTTAACCTTATTTCCCGTAACAATAAATCTTACAAGGTCTCCATGACCATTTTCAATGGTCGGATAATTTTTTATAAAGTCCAATGTCATTGTTTCCGTTTTAGTTTTAATTTTACTTGGATAATCTAGGCAAGCCGCAGAATACTCTGTTATATTCCCTTGTTTATCTTTTACCGTACAACCTTGAAAAATGCTGTAACTGTCTTTAACAATGGATGTCGTAAGTTGTGTTTCTTTGTTTTGTTCGCCATTGATATATTTATCTACAGATCCGTCGGCATTCCTTATTTTTATAACCCCTGAGCCTTCGTCAATAATTTTAGAGTTAAAGTTCAGCCTAAAACCCTTACCAAACAACCCTTTTTCGTCTTTACTTTGGTGGTCGTAAATGATGCTTAAATCGATGGGTGCAAGTCCTATTGTCTTTAATATAGGCAATACCATATGCATATTTGCATCGCTTTTATTGATGTTTACACTAACTGTTCCGGCATTACCGACAGTTTGCGTAATTTGTTTTGTATAATTCTTTAATCCTCTATTCATATTTTTCTCCTTTATTAAAATATTTTTTTGTAATTATGAGTTTCTTTTAACATTTCATCGATAACATATTTCCCTACTTCATTTATATCAACAAAACGGTTAAATTTTTTAAAATAGTGTTCTGCAAGATTTTCGACGATTACCAACTTCTCATTCAAAATGAGCTCGTCCGAAAAAACAACAAGCAAATCTATATCAGAATCAATTCGTTGATTTCCTTTGGCAAACGAACCGAATATGCCGATGTGCAATACGCCATATTTGCCTAAAAGAATCTCCTTATCCGCTAAAACAGTATTGTAAATATCCCTGACAGATATGGGCAATAAATTCTTGTAATACGACTTATCCTGTAACGGTGCATTTACAACAAGATTAATAGCAAATTTATACATTTTTTCCTTATTGCCATCTATGTATTTTTCTCTGCTAGCAAAATAGTTGTTGAGGTCTTTACCGCAAATCTTTACGGCGGGTATTCCATACTTAACCAATGTGTAATTAAACAACATTAGCGAAACAATCGTTCGTAATTCTTCGCCAAACTCCGGCATAGCATTGAATGCTTGCATATGAAATTCTATTGCCTTTTCTATAGGAGCTAAATCATTAAGGTGATAATATAAACTTGTTACTCGCACCAACAAAGCGTAATCCGCTTCTTTGCCGGTTAAAATATATAAAAATCTTTTAAATACATCTTGCGAAAACGGATTTTTATGATTATTCAGCAAATAAACATAAGCGTCATAATAATTTTTTATTCTATCCTCTAACGGCGTCTGACAATCTGCTTCGGCGTAAACGATTTGCTTATATAGATCGTGACGAAAATCGTGTCCAAAGTATCTCAGTAACTTTTCCAAAAACGTTGCCATTCTTTTTCGCACAAGTAATTCCTTGCCTTTAGTATTAGGTGCTTTCATTATTTGCCTCCAATTTTTACCAATGTACGTTTCATTGCTGGTTGCAAAGTTGCCGACAACCCGCTTTCATTTGTTGTCAACATATCGTAAGGAATTTGTATTTTATCCGCCCAATATGCTTGAGATTTTATCTTTGCTTCATAAATATCTACATTATTAGGAAATACCGCTAATATATCTGCATCACTGTATTCTGTTCCTGTGCCTGCTGCCAACGAACCGCACATATATAAAGTAGTTGCGCCCGAAAATCTTAAATAATCCTCTGCATATTTTCTTATCTGTTGTACTGCCTTAACGTTATCGCCTATGGTATGCTTAAAGCAGTATTTGTCCAGCTTACATAAAAGCTTGTCCCACAAAATGCTTGTAGGATAAATCATTACACTAAACACGCTAAGAAATATTTTCCAACAAAGCTTATTGTAAACAATCAAAGGAATATTTTGCCCCGTACAGTAATTTTTTAATAACATCAACTTGAATAACGTATTTTTTTCTAAAATGTTTAATTTTTCGATATATTCGACAATAAATACCACGTCAACAACTGACTCGATTTTTTTAAATTTGCAATCACTCAATCTAATATCTTCACCAACTATTATGCAGTACAAATTTTGTATGTCGATATTGGTAAATTCGCAAATATCGTGTCCCTTAAAATACTGTTTAATTTTGACAATTTTTTCTTCGTACCACTCTGTCATACCTTTTTCTTCTTCATAACAGCGCTTTAATACGTGTTCGTCTTTATCAAACGGCATATTATATACAAGATTCTTACAAATAAGGAAGTCTATTTTAGGATTGTACTTTTGTTTGTGGGATACTATCACTTGTTTTCCTCCTTATCTTCACTATTAGTACGCTTTCCAAACAGTTGCTTAATTATTTGGTTTGCACCTGTTGCCGATGCTCCGCTTACTATACCAACCCCCAAAGCAATCCAAACGTTCGCTGCGTTAAAAATCATTTCGGGGTTGGTAAAGTATATAATTACGCCGAGTATTCCGCCGACGATAGACAGCAACACCGGTATAAACCTGTATGCATCAGTTTTCTTTTTAAAAATTTGTTTGTATAATTCACCGACAATATAGCAGCATACAACTATAATCGGCACGCTTGTAAAATCCATTTTTCATCACCTCACTTGCCATGTATTTCTTCAATGCGTTTTTGAATGTTAGACATACCTTCTTCCACTTTTGCAAGCCGCTCGGCAAATAAATGGTGTCTTTCGTCTAATTTGTTGACGTCGCTCTCCATTCTGTCTACGCTTTGCTTTATATGCGTAATATCCGACATTATGGTTCCTTCATCCTTTCCTTCGTTCTTATTGTCGTGTCTATCGTTACGCCTAAACCCTAAAAAAGCAAAAAGTATTCCGGATATATTCGCACATATACCGACAATTAATACAATTACTTCAGTAGTCATATACATCACCTCCTTATAAAATTCAGTACAAAAACAAAGATTATTTGTATCCGTACAGCAAAATTGTAGCAGAATTGCATAGCAACGAACAGGCCGGAAATCGGTCTGTTCGCGCCAATTAAATTGTGGTAAAATTAATCAATTATGCCCTTTTCAATAATTTTAGCGGACAATGTTTCGTAACGTTTTCTGTACGTTTTAAGCGTAGTCAAACCTATGCCTACCTTTTGACAAATTTCATCATAAGTAAAATTCGTGTCGGCAACGTATAGCATATAAAACACTTGACTATGTACTGTACCTAAATCCAAATCATATATTTTGTAGTATCTCAACATAACCTCAAATAACATTTTGGTTTTGTAATTGGATTTGTCTTTACTTGCGTTGTCTAAAAAACCGTTTCTTTTGTTCATAATAAATCTCCTTAAAATACAAAAAACCGCCCGATACGGACGGTTTTAGTGCGTGACAAAAAAAGAAGTATCTAACCTTCCTTTTATGTTACATTGCGTTATTATTTTTATTCCTGCAAATATAGTTAAAGGAACTATTCTTTTTTCATATTTCTTTTCTCCTTTTTACAAAATTATTCATTTTAAATTTATTAACGAAATCAAAAAAACTGACATTGCAAAAACTTAGTTATAATAGCATATAGAAAGCATTTACGATATAATAACATCTCAAAGTTATCTTAACATAAAACTCAATATAATCAAGACCGTCTCTCCTACTTATGTATGTAAGACAAAATAACGATTTTGCTAAAAATTAACACTTAATTTGTACATTCACAAACAAAATAACGCTTATTAAATATTAGAATTGGACAAGTTGACCCCGTTCAATTTACTTATGCTGCCCACAATCTCTGCACTCCGTTAGCTTCTATGCTTTTTATGCGGTTGATTACTATCTCTACCCACTTTGCGTTATTATCGAAAGCGAGATGGCGGCGATCGGTGATTATACACGCAACGCAAGTGCCTCTGTTATCGTAAATTTATACAAATTAATAATGAAAAATAACACGTTTATTTTTCACTCATTATAAATTATAATAATGATGTAGAAGAATTATTGTATTTTTTCTATAATAAAAACTGGGAGGAAACAGCAATGTCAAAAAGAAGAGCAATAAAACTATTTTTGCTATTAATGGTGTTTATGTTTCTTGTTATTCTTACAGGATGCACATCAACTAAAGATGTTTTAGGTACTTATTCTTCTCCTAACAACGGTTCAATAGAAATTACCGAGTTTGACGGGGAAGATGGGGAGTTTAAAGCATACGGGATCCTTTTGCCAAGATTAAACAACGGAGCAAGTTATTCAACTGCGTCAAATCAAACTGAATTGTTTACGGTTTATAGAAAAAACGGCGACATTTATAGTTTTAAA
>Ga0137307_102417_pt1 | contig 13038 bp, 8 predicted proteins | sample NAcewD2O_March_2_FD_97180 | JGI IMG/M metagenome (GOLD analysis project Ga0137307, IMG submission 97180) | Mouse cecal microbial communities from Vienna, Austria - N-Acetylglucosamine amended D2O_March | ecosystem: Host-associated > Mammals > Digestive system > Large intestine > Cecum | place...
AGTACGGGCGGCGCGACATCCAGTGCCTGTACGGCAGCACTTAGTGGCTATACCGCGGCGGTATGCGCAACAGACAAGTGGAGTGCTGCAGGAGCAAGCGAATGTACGGCATGTACGACAGCAAACGGGTATCACAACAGTGGTACGACGGCGGCGGCGCATGCCAATAGGACATCGTGCGTGGTAAGCTGTGGCAATAGTACATATGTTGCGTCGGCCGGGGCGGCGTGTACATCGGTCGGCACCGGATACTGGCGCGCGGCCCATACGGTTGCCGAGGGTAATTCCGATACACGCAGTCAGTGCCCGGCGGGATATCGTGACGGTGCGGCAGCAAGCACCGAATCCGGTTGTATAATGAACGTTGCGGGCGGTAAATATGTGGCGGCCGCCAAGGAATCCGCCGCCAGTGGCACGTGTTCACCAGGCTATGCTAAGGCAGCTCATAACGTAAACTATGGCAGTACGTCGAGTTGCGCGGCATGTACGGGGGCGACGTATGCCGCGAGCGCGGGCCAAGCATCGTGTACACAATGCCCTACGGCAACTAACTCCACGGATGTTACAGGATATGCATACTGGAATGGCGGGGTAGCAAACGACCATACGGTTCGCGAGGGCTGCTATGCAATCTTTAAGGGTAAAACCGTACCCAATGGAACCATGAGTGCATATAAGTGTTATATTGATAAAGACACGAATAACTATGGCATTGTAAAGAAGGATAGAAACTGTTGGGTGGAGGCAGCAGATTTAAAATGCAACGGCGGATATTATAATGTTGCGGCCAACGGCGGTGCCACCCAGCCCGGCGGCACCACGCTAGAGAACTTATGGAATACGGCATGCGTGAATGTTGGTGCGGGATACTGGTCTACGACAAACGCCCTGACGCGTACGGCATGCGCCTCCGGTCTGACGACTATTGGCTATGGTGCGGGGGCGGACGAGGCCGGCGACTGTGGTCGCGTAATGCGCTTTGGGGACAGCAAGCTGTACCTGCGCAGTACGAAGAAGACAACACCATCGCTAAATGTAAAGGTTGGCAACACAACATTCTATGGGAACATGAGTACTGCGACCAAGGGCAAACTGCGTATTAAGAAAGACGCAACCACTTACAGTGTTCATGATGATAGTATGTAAAATGAGGTACGAATGAAAAAAACGCCACAATGAAGTGGCGTTTTTTATTATAAATAAGCGGTTTTACTTCCCTGCCCCTTGGCGGCGGGCCGCAGATAAGGCCCGGCGCAGTGATTCCTCGGCTATTTGGCGGATTTTGGGTGCGAATGTGCGCATATTCATTGTGTCGGCCACGCTGTCTGCGAACAGGCGCGCGATGTATTCAATCTGAGTCGGGGCGACAACAAAGATATCACTGGTGATATTGGCGGTATTTAGCCGCTGAACTGGTTCTTTCATTATAAAATCCCTCCGCTTATGATAATTTTCTTATTCTTTGTACTTGTATGATTTGCATACTTGCATTATATCATAAAGTGCCTTGACCGCAAGGCGCAAAATTGCTATCGTCTGGCAGATAATAGAAGGAAAAAACAAACATGTTAAACGTTATTAGTAAAATTTTGGGGTCGGCCAATGACAGACTGGTTAAGTCATATGATAAAACCGTATCCCTTATCAATGATTTGGAGCCAAAATACCACGCAATGAGCGATGAAGAACTGCGTGCGCAGACGGTTGCACTGCGCGAGCGTTTGAAAAAAGGCGAGAAAGAAAAAAATATCCTGCCCGATGCATTCGCGCTGGTCCGCGAGGGGGCTAATCGTGCGGTTGGTATGCGGCACTTTAATGTCCAGATGATTGGCGGTATGGTTCTGACAAACGGCCAGATTGCGGAAATGAAAACCGGTGAAGGTAAAACACTGGTTGCGACGCTGGCGCTGTTTTTAAAGGCACTGCATGGCAAGGGGGCGCACCTGATTACTGTCAACGATTATCTGGCGGCGCGTGACGCTCAGTGGATGGGACGTGTTTACAAGTTTTTGGGATTGTCTATCGGTATTATTCAGCATGATATGTCTGATGATGAACGCCGCGAGGCATACGCCTGTGATATTACTTATGTTACTAACTCTGAGTTGGGGTTTGACTATCTGCGCGACAATATGAAGTTTTCCAAGGAGCAGCAGGTTCTGCGTCCGTTGTTCTTTGCAATCGTTGACGAAGTGGACAGTATTTTGATTGACGAGGCGCGCACACCTCTGATTATTTCCGGCCCGGCCGAAGATACCAGTGAACTGTATGCAAAAGTGGATGCGGTTGTGGCACAGTTGGGGGCACAGGACTATAAAAAAGATGAAAAAGACCGCCATGTCACATTGACCGAGGCCGGCGTTGACAGCGCGACACGCATGCTAAAGGATGCAGGGCTGTTGGTGGGTGATAACCTGTATGCTTCGGAAAATGCGGCGCTGGTTATGCATATTCAGCAGTCACTGTTGGCGCATCATTTGTATCAAAAGAACGTAAACTATGTCGTCCGCAACGGCGAGATTTTAATTGTGGATGAATTTACAGGTCGTGTTATGACCGGGCGTCGCTTTGGCAAGGGCCTGCACCAGGCGATAGAGGCCAAAGAGCATGTAACGGTTCAGCCGGAAAATCAGACTGTGTCCAGTATTTCTTACCAGAATTTGTTCCGTTTGTATCCGACATTGTCCGGTATGACCGGTACCGCTATGACAGAAGCGGCCGAGTTCGAAGAAATCTATAAGCTGCGTGTTGTGTCGATTCCGACAAATCGTCCGGTATCGCGTATTGACCACCATGACGAGATTTATCGCAACAAGGATGAAAAGTATGCCGCGATTGTAAAACAGATAAAGGAATGCATCGACAGACGTCAGCCGGTTTTGGTCGGAACTGTATCGATAGAGAAATCCGAAGAACTGGCGGCGGTTGTTCGCAAGGAACTGGGGATAGAACCGGCGGTTTTGAATGCAAAGCATCACCAGTCGGAGGCAAAAATCGTATCTCAGGCCGGTGCGCCGGGGGCGGTTACTATTGCGACCAACATGGCCGGTCGTGGTACTGATATCAAGCTGGGGGGGAATGCAGAGGATTTGATTGCAGAACTGGACCCCGAAGTGCCGGATTTCGAAGAGAAGAAGAAAGAAATATATGCCCGTATAGAGGCTAACAAAAAGCTGGTCCTGGATGTGGGCGGGCTGTATGTAATCGGCACGGAACGTCATGAATCGCGCCGCATTGACAACCAACTGCGTGGTCGTGCGGGACGTCAGGGCGACCCGGGTGATTCAAAGTTCTTTTTGGCACTAGATGATGACCTGATGCGTATATTCGGCGCGGCGCGCTTGAACGGGATGCTGACGACGCTGGGGCTGAAAACCGGCGAGGCAATTACACACCCGTGGATTACGAAAGCGCTTGAGAAAGCGCAAAAGCGTGTCGAGGCACGTTACTTTGAATCGCGTAAAGAATTGCTGAAATACGACGACGTTATGAATGAGCAGCGTGGCGTTATCTATAAGCAGCGTGATGATTTGATGACCAGCGAAGACCTGGCGCCGCTCTCGCGTGAGTTGATTGGCGACGTTATCGAAATGATTTGCGAAAACAATATTCCAGAAAAGGCTCATCCCCAGGATTGGAATACCGCCGGTATTCATGATGCGATGCTGCGTACATTCGCGCTGGATATAACCGATATTGAAAACTGGAAGACGGATGAAACTATTACCGAGCGCAAAGCGTACGAAGTTCTGCATAACCTGGCTATGCGGCGGTTCGAGGGCCAGGCGACAAAATACGGTCCTGAACTGATGCAGACGGCATCGCGCCAGATGATGCTGGGGGCGTTGGATGCGGTATGGAAGCGTCACTTGCAACAGATGGACTATTTGCAGACGGCAATCGGTCTGCGTGGGTATGCCCAGAAAAATCCGCTGTATGAGTATAAGCGCGAGGCGCTGGAGCTGTTTAAAAATACAATTAACAACTTTAAGATTATGTCTGTTGCTTATATCTGCCGGATGGAGCTGACGCGGGAAGATGTTGCCGCGACCGAACGCCAGCGTGCCGAACATGATGCGTCACTGAACGCGGCCGGTGCAGATGCGGCGGAATCGCGCCGTAATGCCCCCTGCCCGTGTGGTTCGGGATTAAAGTACAAGCATTGTTGCGGCAAGCTAAGCTAAGCTATAAAAAATCCCCCGGTTGGGGGATTTTTTATTTTCGTGATTTATAGCTTAGCATTGAAAATGCTGCATTCATCAGGCGCGACAGTGCATATTCAGGGAATATGTCACGTCCTATTTCACAACGCTTGTACTGCTTTGCGGTCATTTTAAGCATTGCCGCAGCCTCTGGCGTTGTGATTTTCAGGAACTTACGCGACAGGCGCATTGCGTCACCGTAATATCTGGGGTCAACCATTAACTTCATTTTTTCCTCCATTGGTTTTGACAATCCCACTTTGCCACAGGCTTCGCGGGACAAGAAAACACCGCCGTGATTAAGGGCGGTTGGAGGTTGATTACTATAATAAGAAATAGTCCCGTTTATTCGTATATATCACGGGCCTCCAACCAATCTGGAGTCTAATCTTATTAGAGGTAATCACACCTCACACTGGGTATCACCCAATGCGTTATGGATTATATCATATATTGTTGGATTTGCAAACAAAATACTGTCAACCGAAAAATCGTATTTTTCGTAAATATATGGTTGCCCCGCTGGGGCATTTTTTGCTATTTTTGCGGCATGGAAAGTCAATTTGTTCATCTTCGTACGCATTCACGTTTTTCTGTTGGTAACGGCACCCTTACGCTAAAGGCGATTCCCGCGCTGTGTGCGGCGGCCGGGATGGGGGCGTGCGCCCTGACGGATACGAATCTGATGTCCGGCGCGGCCGAGTTTTCAGACGTTATGCCCAAGAACAAGCTGCAGCCGATTATAGGTATTGAAATATCACTGAATCATCATACGGCTGACCCGAAAATTTTACGAATGGAATCGCTGTCGCGGTTGGTGCTGCTGGCCCAGAATCATGACGGTTATCTGAATCTGTGCGAGCTTAGCCGTATTATGTACATGCGTGGTGATAATCATCATTTGGGGCCGTATGTGTCTTGGGATGAACTGGCCGCGCATAGTGCGGGGCTGATTTGCCTGTCGGGGGCGCATATCGGGCCGATTGGGATGGCGCTGCTGAATAATCAGGAGGCGGCGGCGAACGACTATGCCGCGCATCTGCATAAAATTTTTGGCGACCGCTTTTATATAGAAATTCAGCGCCACGGACTAGAGAATGAAATCAAGACAGAGCCCGGTTTCCTAAAAATCGCCCAGGAACTAAATATACCGATAGTTGCAACAAATGATGTTTGCTTTGCTGCGGATACCGATTACGAGGCGGCCGACGCGCTAAGCTGTGTTTTGGGCCAGACCAAGGTAATAGACCCGGCACGTGCACGAAAATCATCTGAGCAATATTTTAAGTCACCTCAGCAAATGGCGGAGCTATTTTCTGATTTGCCCGAAGCGGTGGAAAACACCGTGGTAATATCCCAGCGATGCGCCTTTATGGTAAATGTTCATGAAAAGCCATTGCTGCCCCGATTTGGTGACGATTTAGAGACCGAGTGTCAGATGCTGCGTGACAATACTATGAACGGCCTGGCAGAGCGGCTAAAGCAGCATAATATCACCGATACAGCCCCTTATTATGAGCAGGCGGAATTTGAACTGCAGGTTATTATCGGTATGGGTTTTCCGGGATACTTTCTGATTGTTGCGGATTATATTGAATGGTGTCGTAAAAATGATGTTTTAACCGGGCCGGGTCGCGGTTCTGGTGCGGGGTCCATTGTGGCGTGGGCTCTGGGGATTACGCATGTGGATCCGTTGAAGTACGGCCTGCTGTTCGAGCGCTTTTTGAATCCCGACCGAATATCAATGCCCGACTTTGACGTTGACTTTGAACCCACCGGGATAGAGCGCGTGTTGGCCTATATCTGTGACAAGTATGGTCATGATTCTGTATGCCGTATCATTACGTTTGGCAGCCTGCAGGCGCGCGGTGCTGTTCGCGACATCGGTCGCGTGTACAGCATGCCCTACTCCAAATCTGACCGCCTGTCAAAACTGATACCCCAGGATGCCAAAACACTAAAAGATGCCGTGGAAACATCCCCGGAAATTCAGGAAATATTAGACGCCGACGAAGACATGAACAAGGTTGTTCGCGTCGCGCAGGAATTGGAAGGCTCGCTGCGAAACCTGGGGCAGCATGCGTGCGGCGTTGTTATTGGCGACCGTCCCACGACAAAAATTGCGCCTGTGTATCGCGACCCGGCGAACCCGCTGCCATCGTGCCAATTTGACGGCCATTATCTGGAATCGGCCGGATTGATTAAGTTTGACTTTTTGGGACTCGAAACGCTGGTTGTGCTAAAGTACGCAACGCGACTGATACAGCAGACGCGTGGGATTAACATCGACCTGGACAAGATTCCAACCGATGACGAAAAGACAATGAAGTTGTGGCAGGCAGGTTTAACGGAAGGCATATTCCAGTTCGATGCCCCGTTTGTTCAGCAGACACTGCGAAAAATGCATCCGACCAGCTTTCTGGAAATTTCGGCTTTGAACGCCTTAAACCGTCCGGGCCCAATTGCGTTTATTCCGCAGTTTATCGCCCGTATGCACGGTGAAGAGGAAATTGAATACGTACACCCAAAGGCCGAGCCAATCCTAAAGGAAACATACGGTATTATCGTTTACCAGGAACAGGTTATGCAGCTGACGCGCGCATTGGCCGGTTTTACACGCGGTCAATCGGACAACGTGCGAAAGGCTATGGGTAAAAAGATTATTAAGATGTTGGACGAGTTGGAGGGCAAGTTCTATGAAGGGTGCGAAAAAGAGCAGACCTTGGACCGTGCCACGGCCAAAGACCTGTGGGAAAAATTTAAGGAGTTTGCAAAATACGCCTTTAATAAATCGCATGCTATTGCATATTCTATTGTTGCAAACCAGTGTGCGTATCTAAAGGCAAACTATACGGCGGAATTTCTGGCGGCGTCTATGTCTAGTAATCTGAATGATACCGACCAGTTGGCGGTGTTTGTAGATGACGCAAAATCCAATTTCAATATCGCAATCGTGGCGCCTGATATTAACATCAGTGAATCGCTGTTTACGGTTCAGAACGGGAAAATAGTTTATGGCCTGGCTGCGATAAAGGGTGTGGGGACCCAGGCAACCGATGCAATCGTGGCCGAGCGCAATGCCAACGGTAAATTCAAAAATCTGACGGATTTTGCAAAGCGCTGTGCGTCGATAGTAAATAAAAGAATTCTCGAAGCGTTCGCAAAAGTGGGTGTACTGGATTCGCTGGAGCCTAATCGGGCGGCGATATATATGAACGCTGATGCAATATTGTCGTATGCGTCAAAGTCGCGCGCGGGTGGTAATATGCTGTCGCTGTTTGCGAATACGGTCGAAGACGACGTGACCGAGGATCGCCTGCGCAAAAATTTACCGCGGACAGCGCCGTGGACTTTTTCGCAGCGGTTGGAAAACGAGTTGTCGGCATTAGGTTTCTATATATCGGCGCATCCTTTGGATCAGTACAAGCATTTGATTCAGCGCGCCGGATTGGCGACCAGTGCGACACTGGAAAACATGGCCGACAGAAAGCCTGTTCAGATTGCGGTAAATGCCGGCTCCTTTTCGCGCCGCCGAACCAAGACCGGCAAGGATATGATAACCATAAGTGCCACAGACAGCTTTGGTAATATTGACGCGGTTGCATTTGGCGATTCCGCCGCACAGTTTGCGCATATTTTATCGACTGAAAACGTTGTTTTGATTTCGGGGAAAACGTCCGTGCGGGATGACCGCGTATCGATATTTGTAGATTCCATAACCCCATTGAATCAATGGGTGGCAAAGATTGCAAACAAGGTTACGTTGGATATATGGGACGGCGCTGTGCTGCCTGATGTGAAAAAAGTACTGGGGGCGCTGGGGCGTGGCCGCGTGCGGGTTCAGTTAAATCTGCACGCCACGGACAAGGTTGCAACGCTGGCACTGCCGGGCGGGGTTGAACTGGGCGATAATACCGCCGCCGATTTAATAGGTCTTGGGGTTAAGGTTGAAATAGAATGACAAAACATATACCTGTTTTATTGCATGATGTTATGGCGGCGTTGGGCGACCTGCGCGGGCGGCGGATTATTGATGCGACGTTTGGCGCGGGGGGGTATACGCGCGCTTTTTTGGAGGCCGGCGCCGCTGTTACCGCATTTGATCGCGACCCTAATGTTACCGATGATGCCGCGCAAATTGCGGCTGAATATGGCGAGCGGTTTAATTTTATTCCCCGGCCTTTTTCCGCAATGGCTGAATTAAAAGATACTTATGATGCTGTCGTTTTTGACTTGGGTATATCATCCATGCAGATTGATATTCCCGGGCGTGGCTTTTCATTTCGGGCAGACGGGCCGCTGGATATGCGCATGTCGGCCAACGGATTGTCGGCAGCAGACCTGATTGAGCAGGCGGATGTGTCAACGCTGGCGGACATATTGCGTGATTATGGTGATATAAAAAAAGCCACTGTGTTGGCGCGTGCAATCAAGGCTGCGTTGCCGAAAACAACAATGCAATTGCGTGACCTGATTCATGTGCCGCGTGATGTGGCGCCGGTTTTCCAGGCATTGCGTATTGCGGTTAATGATGAAATGGGAGAGGTTCGTCGGGCGCTGGATGCGGTGCCGGGCCTGCTGGTGCCGGGGGGAAAATGTATTTGTGTCACGTTCCATTCTTTGGAGGATAGAATTGTAAAAAATACATTTCGCGCATGGACCACAGCGCCCGGAGACCCACGTATGCCCGCCGTGGCGGCGGCGCCTTTTTCAATGATTGCACCCAAGACGCCCACCGCGGCCGAGTTGGAAAATAATCCGCGTGCACGCAGTGCGCATATGCGCGGCGTTATAAAATCATATTGACCGGGATATCTCACTTTTTGTACGATTTAGGAAATGATATAGGATAAGGAAAGGTTTATTAAAATGAAAAAGTCAGTTTTATCAGCATTGATAGTATTTGTGGCCGCAGTGTTGGCGATGCCGGCGGCGTGGGCGGTATGTCCGGTATGCACGGTTGCGGTTGGTGCCGGTCTGGAGGGGGCGCGCCTGTTGGGTGTCGATGACGTGATTACCGGTATTTGGGCCGGTGGATTGACCCTGTCCCTGTTTTTCTGGACGGTTGGCTGGCTGAAAAAGCGCGGTGTGACAAATGTATGGTTGCTGATTGTGTTGCCGCTGGTGGTATATTATGGCTTGCTGGGGGCGGTTTATCTGATGCCGGGTGTGACGTTTGGTGCCCAGACATTGTGGGGTATTGATAAATTCATGCTTGGGGTTATTGTTGGTACGCTTGCATTCTATCTTGGGGCGCGCTGGTATGTTAAGATAAAGCGGGACAACGGCGGTCATGCAAAGTTTGCATTCCAAAAGGTTGTTGTGCCGCTAAGCTTTTTGTTGGTTGCGACGGCGGTATTTTGGCTGATAACAAAATAATATAAGAGGAAGGAAAATGGCACAGAAAACAGTTAAGAAAGCGGCGGCAAAAAAATTGACGCTGGAGGAATTGGTTGAACAGGCGGATGCGGCAAAAAAAGTTAATCCGCTGGACCTGTCGTCCGACCAGGATTTGTCAGTTGCCTTGATGAATTTAATTTCTCTGGAGGAGCACTTCTTCTTTAGTGGTGCAAAAACACGCAAGACCGGCTTTTATGACATGATAAATACCGTTCGTGACATGCGCAAAGAGTTAATGGAACGCATTGTTCAAAAATCAAGCGCAGAAAATGGCGAGGTTTGGTGTATTTCGAAGCACCTGTTGGCGGCATCTATGCGACTGATGGAGGTGGGAACCAAGGCATTGGGGGCCGGTAATACCAAAGATGCCTATGCCATGTTTGATAAGGCCTACGATTTGTATTCTCTGTTCTGGGGAATTAACATGAATCTGATAGATTTGACAGGTGTGCAAAAGGCCGTGCCGGCATTTTACGAAGGTGCGGTAAAAGAGTGCAAGCTAAAAACCGCCGCCGCCGCCACGGCAGAGGTATCGGAAAATGCGGGTGCTTCAAAATCTACGGTGCGTCGTTTGGGTGACTGGGTAAAAAATGCAGTAAATTGCTGCATCGAATAAATTCGGTATTGATTCATGTTGTAAAAACATGATAAAATGTAAGCAGAGAGAAATAAATTTTGAGCATTAGCGCCGCACAGATTTTTAAAGTTTCATTTATTGTAACGGCTTTGTTTGCCGGTGGTCAGGGCTTTGCCGCCCAGGCACCTAATCCGCGCGGAACATCCGTGGCATCATCGCCGGCGCCGGCAAGTGCGCGCAACGATGGACGCGAGGTGCGTCGCGCCGCATCATCATCTGCTGGTGGCAATGCGGTATCCGGCGCGTCTGCGTCGCGTTCGGCGACACGGCGTCCGACCACAACGGTTACCAGAACACAGTCGGTAATCAGTGTCCCTGGCGGCGCATCGGCAAATGTTTCAGCGCGCAGTGCGGTCACGCCGCGCACATCGACATCCTCGAATACTGTATCGGCGGCCCATGCCACCGTTGGACGCGCGGCCGCATCCAGTGTTGTTCGCGCCGCCACGGCACAATCTGCCGCACGCAGTGCAACAACATCAAATGTGTCGCGTTCTGCTACGGCACGTGCAACGGCGGTCTTTGATGATATATCAAAGATAGGGGGCGGATATTCCGCCTGTCGCGAGGCGTATGCGACATGTATGGACCAATTCTGTGCAAAGGCAAATGACACATATCGTCGTTGTTTCTGCAGCTCAAAATTTGAAGAATTTCGTGACACTGAAAATGCCCTGGATGAGGCAAAATCCCTGCTGATGCGGTTCGAAGACAATAACTTGAATGCGGTTGATAAAAGTGCCGCCGAAGTTGATGCCATGTATAGTGCGACGGTTGGTGAAATGGCTATCAAAAATGATACCAGCGCGGCCGCTGCAACTTTGAGTGAAATTGGTGACTTGTTATCCGGCAAGAAAAAGGCGCAGACAAATAATACTTCGGGGTCACTGGGGATTTTGTCGCTGGATTTTACAGAAGATGTAGATGATATCTGGAGTGGTAACGGCGGCAGTTCTATCTTTAATACGGGCTCTGGCGAGGATTTAAGCGCGCTGGAGGGGCAAAAGTTATTTAACTCCGCTAATAATCAGTGTCTGAAAATGATAAGCGAGTCGTGCGAGAATAATGCGGTGCTGACTATGGCGCGCAGTGCTTATAATATCATGATTACCCAGGACTGTAACGCCTATGAAAAGAAGATAAACTCTCAGCGAGAGGCGGTAAAACAAACCGTTCGCCAGGCAGAGAAAATGCTGCGCGATGCCCGCCTAGAGGAGTATAGAAATCATAACACTGCCGATGTAAACGAATGCTTGGCAAAGGTGCGGAGCGCCCTGACCCAGGATACAGCCTGTGGCGCAAACTACAAGCGTTGCTTGGACTATAGCGGTGTTTATATAAACAGCAACACGGGTGAAGCGATTTATTCCCCTCGCCTGTTCAAGTTGGTTGAGCAGATAAATCTGGACGGGTCTTCGGATGTTCTGGGCCAGAATCCGCAGTTTAACCAATTCTTGGATTCCAAGAAGATGTTTGCGACAACCGCGCTGGATACATGCCGTGATATTTCAGATATCGTATGGCAGGAGTTTAAGCGGGCCGCACTTATCGAAATTTCCCAGGCACAGGATGAAAAGATAGAAGAAATCAAAATGTCCTGCGTTAATACAATGGCAGACTGCTATGACACACAGTCCAGTGCGCTAAAGAGTTTTGATGATACCACTTCGCAGTATTCCGGCGCCCAGGCTGCCTATGCCGCGCGCACAATGTGCCAGGACAAGGTGGCGGCATGCGCCGCGTTGTATGCAGGCCCCAATGATGTAGAATGTAAGTTTGATAATAACGGGCGTCTGACAAATGGTGCGGTATGCGGTCTGACGGCGCTGGTAAACTTTGTGCAGACAGTTGATAATGTTCGTGTTGCGGAAGGATGCTCGATTGCACTGGATAATAAAATGAAGGAAATATGCACGCCGGCAAAAGATACCAGGGGCTATCCGTGGAATTGCAGTGCAATGTCGCGCGATGAGCTGAAAAGCACGGTAGAGAAATATGCGCAGCTATACTGTGCCGACCCGGCATCCAACACACAGGATTTGGCAGCAGAAACACAATCTACGGTTAATAAAATCATAGACAGTATCTATGAAGAGCTGGACTATCAGTTAATGGAATCGTGCGAGGAGTTGGATGGCTACTGGGTTGCGACGGGCGATGTGATGCAGGAAGAACTGTCTGGAAAGTTGCTGTCGGCGTTTTATGCAAACAACTTTGGCGGCCGCACGGGTGATACCGAAACATCGTATGGGCTCTGCGTTGAAAATGATACGATGGTACAGTGCATTAGCTATAACAGTGGCAAGGAAGAACAGGTAGCAACATACGACCGCAGCAAGGATATCTGTATATTCACCGATGAATGGTACAAAATGAAATGCGAAACCATGCAAGGATATTATGAAAATAGCGTTTGCTATGTTGCAAAATAATTCGACGCAATGGAAAGAAATATGAAACATACGTTCTGTTTATCTTTGTTAGTATATTTTTGTGCGGCGGCCGGGGCGCTGGCGGGCGGCGGAAATAATGTATCGGCACTTAGTGGCGACTGGGGCGGTGGGCGCTGGGTTATGTGCGGTCAACATTCGCTGGGGGCAAATAATGCTTGTATTGGTGCGACACAAAACTGTGCGGCGCGTTCAATGTTTGCAAGAAATTATACCGATGAATGGGCGGTCCAAATGCTGGTTGCAATGAAGGTAACCAAAAACGGTGCTATGTTCTGCCCGGTTCAGGTAGAGGGTAAAAATAAAAACAAGGGTAATGCCTGGACTGAATATGCGTCGGCGGGCAGCA
>Ga0137307_100382_pt3 | contig 13019 bp, 9 predicted proteins | sample NAcewD2O_March_2_FD_97180 | JGI IMG/M metagenome (GOLD analysis project Ga0137307, IMG submission 97180) | Mouse cecal microbial communities from Vienna, Austria - N-Acetylglucosamine amended D2O_March | ecosystem: Host-associated > Mammals > Digestive system > Large intestine > Cecum | place...
TAACGTTTGCGCTCTTACGGTCTTCGGCAATAGTCATACGCGCTTGACCAACCGTAGTAGTCCAATCTGTTGCCAAGAAACTGCCGATAACGTATACCATAGCGGTATCGGGAAGAGCCGTTTCGAAACTAGCAACTAACGTTTTTTTAGATTTTAAGATATATTTTGTAGCCATAATACCGTTGGGTACGGTTTCTTCTTCGCCTGTTGTTTCGTTAACAACTGTCTTTTTGCCTTCTACTTCCGTAAGGTTAGCGGTATCCAAGATATCGAGACCTTTTCTGGGATTGATAACTATTTCGCCTTTGCATTCGTCTTCGCTAAGCGTACCTGCAAGGTTTATAACAGAATTTTTATGACGTTTTGCAATATCTACGGGAAGAGTATCGTCGCCTGCGCTGATTTCGATGTAAGCAAGATATTTCTTTTCGGCAGGAGTCGTCGTTGCATCATCGCCGTCAGCCGTTGTTTCGGGAGCAGCCGCGTCGGGACGTTGCCAGTTCCAGATATCCATTTCTTCACCCTTTCCGTCCAAAGGTTTAACAACGTTAGCCGTACCGTTAAGGAATACGAGAACTTTGTAATAGTGAGTTGAGCAAAGAACGTCAGATACAGCAAGAGAGTATGTCTCTCTGTTAGCGTCTGCTGTTGCCTTACTCTTTGTTAAATCTTTCGTTTCCCATTCATTGAAAGAACCGATGAAGTATACTTCGGCTGTTTCGGGAAGAGCGGGTAAGAACGTAATAGCAAGGGTTGTATTGATTCTTTCGGGTTTAGCAACTTCTGTAGAGAAAGTGTGCTTGCCAAGGCTTGCTTTGTTTGCGCCTGCGGCAACGGTAAATTTAGCGTTTCCGGGATAAGCAACAGCAGCACATTCGTCCGACTTATAGTCGTCTACCCATTTAAGACCTTGTTTGTCAGCAGGAAATCCGCTAGCGGCATTGTAGCCTAAAACGATAGCGTATTCGTCTGCCTGAGTTTTGGTTGCATCATATTCGATTTGAACGTAATAAACTTTGCTTTCGTTTAAACGCGTAAATTCGATAGCTTCTAAACCTGTAGCGAAAGCCGTTTGTCCGCCTGTGAAGTAGAAACTTGCGTATTCGGGAATCGTTACAGATTCGTCTGCCAAAGTAAAGTAAAGAGTTACTTTACCTTCCACAGTGGGAACGTCAACGTTGTCGTCGCCTCCGTTGGGTTTATAGTTAGGGTCTTTATCTCCGCACTTTGTGCAAACGCCGTCAACAAAGTTATGGTCGCATTTATTGCAGGCAATAAGTGCAACGGCGCTGAAACAAAGAACGAGAGCTAGCAATAATGCTAATGTCTTTTTCATAATTTTCCTCCTAAAATTTTATTTAACGGCATGGCCGGTAAATTTAGTTTGATTGTGCCACAAATGAAAAACTCGATTTTGTTTGTCATTTTTAAAGCGGCGAAAATTTTTTTGCGGCAACTGCCGTTTATCTACCAAAAATATTTTTGGCGACTTTTAGGGTGATGTGTTTTCGTTTTTTCGATAAAAACGAAAACTGCCCATGGGCAGTGCCATAGTTTTAAAATTTTATTTATACACAAATTTGACTAATTTGCGTTTTGCGTTTTCTAAAAAACTCCACAACAATTGATATTCAGTCCTGTTAAGTCTGAAAACGTGGCTTTTTTGTAGAAACATTAAGGATTATAGCAAATTAAACGGTATGTTTCAATACTTAGCCCTAAAAATAAAAATAAAGTTTGATTTTTCATTATTAAACTTGCTTTTTGCACCACTATTGCCGATGACTGCAGAATTTGCTACCGTGTAGGAAAACTCTACAGAAACTCTCCTTACGTTGACTTAAAATCGAAGATATCAAACTCAAACTTAAATTTTGCTGTGCGTTTGCTAATTGTTAATGACTTTTTTGCAAAGCACTTAAGACTCTTTGTTGACAATTAAAATTGATATATCCCCTCCTCAAAAAACCTCAATCACACCCTTTAAACATAGCCCCACTGCCACTTTACAATTGTACTTTATCTCCGCCCTGAAAAACTTTCATTTACTGCAAATAATTTAATATTATTTGCAGTATTTCGACATTTTATAGTACAATTTGCAGTACAACGACAAAAGGAGCATAAAATGATCGAGAATTTTTTAAATTATTTAATAACTACCAGAAATCTGTCTGTAAAAACATTAAAAGCTTACGAGTCCGATTTGGTTGACTTTTTAAAATATTTTCAAAGCAAAATACCCAAAACGTCAAAGCAGATAATACAATACGTCAACTCTTTAATAGAAAAGAATCTTAAAAGCACTACTATTACCCGAAAAATCGCTACTTTAAAAAATTTTTACAAATACTTGGTTGCAATTTCTAAATTAACAGTTTCGCCGTTTTTAAATTTAAAGTTCAATTTGCGCAAGCAAAAAGTTTTACCGAAAACTCTTACAATAAACGAATCGGTAACTCTGCTTCAAACGCTTAAACTATACCTTGCAAATTCAAAAACAAAGTCTAAACATATAATAGCGACGCGCGATCTTTGCCTGATAGATTTGATAATGTCCACAGGCATAAGGATAGGCGAAGCCGCCGCCATACAGTTAGAAGACATAAATACAGAACGCAAAGTACTTTTAATTCACGGCAAAGGGCGAAAAGAGCGTATGATTTTTATTTCCTGCTCGGACACGCTCAACAACCTTTTGGCGTGGGTAAAAATCCGAAAAACCATTGCGACGGACAGCACTAAACTGTTTTTAAATATGCAAAATACCGATTTGACTATTTACGGGATAGAATATATTTTTTACAAATACAAAAAACTCTCCCGAATAAATTTGGGTGCAACCCCGCACTACTTACGGCATACTTTTGCAACAAATCTTTTAGAAAACGGCGCCGATATCCGCTCTGTGCAGGAAATTTTAGGACATTCCAGTATTACCACTACAGAACGTTACACCGAAGTAACAATCAACCGCAAAATACAAGTATTAACTATGTACAATTACAGAAACACCTTGTCCTAACTTTAAAAGTTAAGGTAGTAAAAACTGCCGCATACAACGTAAATTAACCGTTAAAAACGTAGCTTATATAAAATATACCGATCCAAATATCATTTCGTCCATAATGTTTAAGATTTTTAACAGTACGCTTACTAAAAATTAAACTGTGTGTACTTAGCAACTTGCTTGTATTTTTTTATCGGTCTTTTAGACGAATGCTATTCGGAAAATATTGCAGTAACAAAATTTAAAACACAAAAACTAATACAAATAGAAAAACGACACGGGTATTCCGTGCCGTTTTTGTGTATTTACTTATTTTTTATTACTATCTGGGATATTTAATCGATGCTTGCGCTGCAGCGAGGCGAGCGATGGGCACACGGTAAGGCGAGCAGGATACATACGTCAAGCCTATTCTATGCGCAAACTCTATACTCGAAGGATCTCCGCCGTGTTCGCCGCAAATACCGCATTGAAGTTCGGGGCGGGTTTCACGTCCGAGCGTTACTGCCATTTTCATCAATTTGCCTACGCCAACCGTATCAAGACGGGCAAACGGATCGCTTTCGTAAATCTTTGCGCCGTAGTAACTGGGCAAGAATTTACTTGCGTCGTCGCGGCTGAAACCGAATGTCATCTGAGTAAGGTCGTTTGTACCAAAACTGAAGAATTCCGCTTCTTTTGCAATTTCGTCGGCAGTAAGTGCGGCTCTGGGAATTTCAATCATTGTACCTACTTGATATTTCAAGTTGGATTTAGCCGCTTTAATTACAGCGTCTGCTGTTTCGCAAACTACCTTTTTAACATAAGCAAGTTCCTTAACTTCGCCTACAAGCGGAATCATGATTTCGGGAACAACGTGCCAGTTCTTATGGCGTTTTTGTACTGCCAATGCGGCCTTAATTACAGCCTTTGTTTGCATTACTGCAATTTCGGGATAAGTTACCGCAAGACGGCATCCGCGGTGTCCCATCATCGGGTTAAACTCGTGCAAGCTGTTGCAGATTTGCTTAACTTGCGCTACTGTCTTACCTTGTCTTTTAGCAAGTTCTTCAATATCTTTTTCCGAAGTAGGAACAAATTCGTGAAGCGGCGGGTCAAGATAACGTATAATAACGGGTTTACCCTCAAGCGCCTCCATAAGTCCTTCAAAATCGGCTTGTTGAAGCGGTTCGATTTTAGCAAGAGCGGCTTCGCGTTCTTCAACCGTTTCGGAAACTATCATTTCGCGAATCTTGTCGATACGTCCTTCGCCGAAGAACATATGCTCAGTACGGCACAAACCGATACCTTGCGCGCCGAGACGTGCGGCGTTTTGAGCATCTGCGGGAGTGTCGGCATTTGTACGGACTTCCAAAGCCTTGTACTTGTCTGCCAACTTCATAATACGTCCGAAATATCCGCTGGAAGGATCGGCGGGAACAGTCTTGATTGCAACGTCGTAAATTTTACCTGTCGAGCCGTCCAAAGAGAGTTCGTCGCCTTCGCGGAACATTTTTCCGCCAAGTTCAAATTGTTTGTTTTCTTCGTCCATTTTAATGTCGCCGCAACCGGATACACAGCAAGTTCCCATTCCGCGGGCAACTACTGCCGCGTGAGAAGTTTGTCCGCCGCGAACGGTCAAAATACCTTGTGCGTACTTCATACCCTCAATATCTTCGGGAGAAGTTTCCAAACGTACCAAAATAACTTTTTTCTTTTGTTTGCCGAGTTCAACAGCGTCTTCCGGCGTAAATACGATAGTACCTGCGGCCGCTCCCGGACTTGCGGCAATACCTTTGCCTACAACGTTGTTTTTGTCTGCAGCGGCAAGCGCCTTAGCGTCAAACGTCGGGTGAAGCAACATATCCAAAGACTTAGCGTCAATTTGCATTAGCGCTTCCTGTTCGGTAATCATACCTTCGTCAATCAAATCGCAAGCAATCTTGATTGCAGCGGCAGCCGTACGCTTTCCGTTACGGGTTTGAAGCATATAGAGTTTACCTTGTTCGATAGTAAATTCCATATCCTGCATATCTCTGTAGTGATGTTCCAAAGTATCGCAAACTTCAAGGAATTGTTTGTATACGTCGGGAAGAATCTTTGCCATTTGGTCGATGTGCATAGGTGTACGAACGCCTGCAACAACGTCTTCACCCTGAGCGTTCATCAAAAATTCGCCCATAAGACCTTTTTCGCCCGTTGCGGGGTTACGCGTAAATGCAACGCCTGTTCCGCAATCGTCGCCCATATTACCGAAAGCCATCATCTGTACGTTAACCGCAGTACCCCAGCTATAAGGGATATCGTGGTCCATACGGTAAATGTTAGCGCGGGGGTTATCCCACGAACGGAATACCGCTTCTACTGCCGCAAAGAGTTGTTCTTTGGGGTCGGTGGGGAAATTCTTGCCTATCTTAGCCTTGTATTCGGCTTTAAATTGATTTGCAAGTTCTTTAAGGTCGTCGGCGGTCAAATCTACGTCGTTTGTAACGCCGCGTTTTTCTTTCATTTTGTCGATTAAAACTTCAAAATATTTCTTACCGACTTCCATAACAACGTCGGAGAACATCTGAATAAATCTTCTGTAACAGTCGTAAGCCCAACGGGGATTACCCGACTTTTTAGCCAAAGTTTCTACAACTTCTTCGTTCAAACCAAGATTTAAAATTGTGTCCATCATACCGGGCATAGACGCGCGTGCGCCCGAGCGTACGGATACGAGAAGGGGATTTTCCTTATCGCCGAATTTTTTACCGGTAATCTTTTCCATCTTGACGATGTAGTCCATAATTTGACCCTTGATTTCGTCGTTGATTTTTCTACCGTCTTCATAGTACTGCGTGCAGGCTTCCGTACTGATAGTAAAGCCTTGCGGAACGGGCAAGCCGATTTTGGTCATTTCTGCCAAGTTTGCGCCTTTGCCGCCAAGCAGTTCGCGCATAGAAGCATCGCCTTCACTGAACAAATAAGTATACTTTTTTGCCACTTTATTATTCCTCCAAAATAAATTTGTGTGTTAAGCAAGGGTTTGACTACTGCATTGTTGCAACAAATACGCCGCAAAATGCAGACAAGCCCCAAACAAAATTATTGTACAATATTTTGACAAAAATTACAAGTGTTTTTACGTCAAATAAATCTTTTACGGTATAATTGCAATAGGTTGTTTCAAAGAGAATTACAATAATAACTCCGCCTTGATAAAATCAATTTATTTTATACCGCTTATTACAAAAAAAACGACAGCGAAAATTGCACTGCCGCCCTTTTATAAGTTCGCAAAACTTTTCAAACTGCACTTTCACCTCTTAATTTACTTGGCAACTACATTACACTTAATTACCGTATCGCAATGAAATATATTTTTATATCACTAAAACACGCCGTACAATCTCACTAAAAGCGCAATAAAGCCCGATGAATTTTACGTCGGGCTACTGTAAGAAAATTATTGTTTGCAAGACTTAAAGCGTTTCGGCAAGTTTCGTTGCGCGCTCTGCCGCATTTGCAACAAGTTGTTCTACCTTGTCAACTTGTATATCCAAACCGTAAGCGGACACCATATCAAAACCGCCTATATCAAAAAACTTAGTCAACGCAGCAAGATACGGCGAAGCCTGTTCCATAATACTGCCGTCGGCAATGTCCATTCCGCGGGTTGTTATGTACACCGTTTTTTCCGCTCTGCACAATCCGTTACAACCTGCTTCGGTACATTTAAACGTAATGCCGGAAACAGATACGTTTTCAAAATAGGTTTTCAATTTGGCAGGTATGCCCATATCCCAAAAGGGAGCGGCAACTACTACAATATCGGCGCGCGCAAACTGCTTTGCAAGGTCAAACATACCGTCGTTTAAACTTCCCTGCGCAAGCAATTTCTCGCGGTGTTCGTATTCTGCCCTGCCAAGCGGCGCAATCGGAATATTATCAAGCGTTACCGTTTCGACCCTAAAGCCTCCGCGTTTAAGTAATACGTCAAAAAAAGCGTTTGCTATAATTTTCGTTCGGGATTGTTCGCCGCGCAAGCAGCAATCTAAATATAATACTGTTTTCATATTTTAATTGTATCACAAACGGCGTTGCATTTCAAGCACTAACTTGTATTTAACTTTATCATGCACACGACAGAATTTGTAACCGTATGCGACTTATAATATCCTATTATTAGCGGCAAGGTTATTTTACGCAATGCGTACTTAAACTTATTTTGCCCATAAAAAATGTGCACCTCCAAAACCGTCTGACTTTGGGGGTACACATAGTCTTTGTAATTCCGCGAATTTTAAACTCACTGTCGTATCTGATTGCCGTTTTGCCAAAACTGCTCCAACAGTAGATTAAATTCGTCGGGCTTATCCATATTTACGCAATGCCCCGCGCCTGCTACTACCGCATATTGACAGTTTGCTCTTTCCGCCCAAATTCGCGATACTTCTAATTCCATAGGTATATCGTGCTCGCCGCAACCGACCAGCAAAGGATAATCGGGCATCTTGGACGGATACTTGTTTACAAGATTGCCCAACTTTGCCAAGTACATAAAAGATTTTTTTGGAAATTGTATATTCAAATTGTAAAACTCTTCCTGCGCCGATTCGGTATAAGCCGAAATCTTTTTGTTGGATCTTGCAAACTGTTTAATAGAAAACAACGCTTTTAGCATCATTGACATTTGCTGTTTAGTATTGCTTTTTTGCGCTTTAATGTCAAAGTCGTTGATGTCGTATCCGCCGAAGCACGCAAGCGAAAGCACTTTTTTGTCAAAGCGGTTGCAAAAGTCCTGCGCTATAACCGAACCTAACGAAACGCCTACAAAATGCGCGGCGTTTATCCCGTGCTTTGTCAAAATACCGTCTATCCACCGCGACATATCTTCTATGCCGTCTTTACCGTGCGCTTTAACAGATTGACCGTGTCCGATAATATCGACGGCAATCAAATTGTACTTGCCTGCAAAATAATCAAACTGCTTATTAAACATACGGCTGTCTACAAAAGCGGCGTGCAAAAATACAACCCAGTCTTTATTACCTGCGCTACCGTCAATATAGTAAGCAATAGGCGAATTTTCAAGATACAGTTTTTCCATTATATTACCTCAATTCCTTTAAAAAATTTTTATACCACTCTATATTAAAACGCACGCAATCACGCCCGTATTTTGCCGATTGCAACTGAAAGAATAAAATATCGTTATATTCCTTAGATATAAGTCTGTCGCCTTCCGTACAGATAAAATCGAGTTTTTGATAGGTTGTATTTAGGTCTTCGATATATTTCTCCACTACCGAAACGCGGTTGTTTTTGTCAGAGAAACCCATAAAATATATTTTTGCCAATTCGCGGTTTTTTCCGAAATCGTTTTCAAGCGGACTGTTTACCCACTTACTAAAATACGCTTTGCCCTGTTCGGTAATAGAGTAAGTCTTAACTGCGCGCCCTTCGCTGCTGACGTCGCTAACAACAATGTACCCGCCACCCAGCAATTTTTTTACTGCGGCTTGAATACTGCCCATACTGCAACTGTACATAAGATTTAAACCTTGTTCGATTCGTTTACGCAATTGGTAAATAGATCGCGGCTGCAACAAAAGCAACCCCAAAATTATGTTTTCCATATTGTCCTCCCGTAAACATTTACTGTGCAAAAATTTGATAATGCCGCATTATTGCCCGATACTTGGGTAATTTTACTCAAATACCTACCCGACCGAACGGATTGAAACAGATAACTGTTAAACATTATCAATATTACTAATAGTAACATTGAACGTTAAAAAAGTCAAGCATTGAAATGAAAATTGACTAGGTTAGCGGCAGTTAGATTTTTGTAACAGGCGCAAAAAAACACTGCAACAATCTTTGCAGTGTTCCCGTTTAAATGAAATTTATTTTACTACAATCCATTTCACACACCAAGCAGACCTTTGCAAACAGTTAACCATTTGCGTGATGTGATGTATAACCGTTGTTAATTGTCGTTAAACGCTCAATACGGTTACATTTTTATTATACAGTAATGCAAATTATACAAAACAAATAGCATTACTAAACTTATTGCGATATAATATTTTAATCGCTCGTATCTAATGTTTTGATATTAGCGTTGCGTTTTTTAACGTAAAACGTATGCTATGCTTTTAGTAACTCTAGTTGTTGTTTTATGCAAATGTACGCTTCGTCAGGAGTTTGCGCATTAGCCACGGCTTTTTCCATAGGACAAATATCCGTACCCAAACGGTTAATTATTGCGTCAGTCAATTCGCCGTAGCCGTATGCAATGCCGTACTGCTCCAACACGGCTTTGCCGCCCCTAGACATTGTTTTGGCATACACGTTTTTTATACCTGCTTTAACAAACAGCATTGCCGCCGCTCTGCCGACAATCAAATCGGCGACGGAATATCCCGACAGATTTGTTCCGTCGGCAATAAAGTCCATCATGGGAGAAATACCGCGCTTATCGCTAGTTAAGACCGTATTACCTTTACAGAGAGCAATCGTATGCCCCGCCAAATTATTTTTTGCCCTTTCCAAATCAGTCATTTTTGCTGTCTCTGTTTAAAAGCAATTTTAAACCCATTACTGCAAAGGGAACGACCACCGCTTGCAAAACCATTCCTAAAAGCCCCGCTTGAATTTGCGACCAAATAAGCGCAGGAGAAAAGGGCGTAACGGATTGAAACACTACTGCAAGCAACATAAATACCGCGCGGCCGCTAACTTGAGCAAGCAATACTGCAGGGAACGCAAGCCACGCGTTAGCGTTGATCTTTTTTGCAAATAAACCCGATACAACGGCAAACACTGCAAGTTCTGCCATCATAAAGGGTAAACGTGCGGCGGCAGGCATAGGATTGCCGGTACCTAACGTAATCAAAAAACTCACAATAGGCGCCGCCAAACCGATACCGACGCCCCAGCCGATACCTAGAATACAACCGCCGATAAGCACCGGCAAATACATTGGCAGCCATTGTACTCCGCCTGCCGACCCCAAAGCCAAATGCACAAGTTGAGGCAGAGCGACAGCCAACGCAACGAGCCCGACCGAAATAAGACTTTTTACCGTAATTTTAATTTTGACTGAACAGTTTTTCTTTACCAGTATACTTTCTACCATAATTAACTCCTGATATTTTTAAACAATTTATTTTAAAAGACTTGCGCGGCGTTGTTTAATTGTCTTACGCCGACGCGTTTTAGCACACTAACGCTAATCTTTTCTTCCGTCTGTAAGCAACGGAGAATTTGTCTGCTGTAATACCCTTAACTGCGAACGCGCCATATTGTTTAACTGTTTCAAACGCTCTGCTTGCGGAATTTGTTGTTCTATCAAATAAGCGTTCAAACTTTCCATATTTGCAATAACAAGTAATTGTTCTATCGTTGCGTAGTCTCGGATATTGCCCTTTTTGTCATGGTTTTCTTCCCGCCACTGCGCCGCCGTTTTGCCGAACAAAGCCACATTCAACAAATCTGCCTCGTCTGCGTACACAAACTTTAATTGCTCTTCCGAAAGCGTAGGAACAATATTCTCCTTGATAGCGTCGGTATGTATATGGTAATTTACTTTTGCCAGTTCACGCTTTGCCGTCCATTCTAAAGCCTTTTGTTCTTCTACTTTTAACCGCTGGAATTCTTTGATGAGATACAACTCGAATTCGACTGAAATCCAACTTGCAAATTTAAAGGCAATATCTTTATGCGCGTAAGTGCCGCCGTAACGCCCCGCCTTCGATACAATACCGATAGCATTTGTTTTTTCTATCCATTGTTGAGCAGTTAAAACAAACGAATTTTCGCCCGAATCGTTTTTAATGTATTCGAATTCTAATACATTAAAATCGGGGTTATGCAAAGTTTCCCACAAACCTAGATACTTGATAGTAGAATAATTCTTTAACCAATTTATTATAACCATACCGGAATGTTCCGAATTCTTGGCTTTGGCTATATCGGTTAAACAAATATAATCATTGTCGTCAACACTGCTGTTATATCTGACATTTATTCCCTTTACAAAAACTTCTTTATTCGCCATTTTAAAAAGGCTCCTTTTTTCACAGTAGCGGAATCGATACTGCTATTATATCAACAATCAATACAAAAAGCAATGCTTGTCAAATATTTATTGCTAAACGTAATTTTACGCTTTATTTACAAGAATTTCGTTTTGTCGGTTTTTGTAGTTTTTTGTCGAAAAATGCAGACGGCTTGATTTAGAAAAGGTCAGAAAGCCTAAATTGCAATTCTTTTAAAAACAACTGCGGTAATGAAACCGCTTGCGGCTCGGCAATTTTTGTTGCAAAGGATGACAATAATAGAAAAAGCCCCTGCTACCTACGCAAGGGCTTTGCGCCGCAAATTTGTCAGTCGCCTACGGCAGGCGAACATTGTTTTAAAAACAATCTCTCTTTTTAAATAAATTTACTTTGTGTAAATAACCGTGCTTGTTACTTTATTGCACTATTTAACCGCAAGCATTTGTTCGACCAGTTCGGCAACGCGGTTTTGGTTAGCGGCATTGTCTACTTGTAAATAGTATCTAAAACCGTTGTACTCAAATGCTGCCAACATAAAAATTTCTGTTTTAACGGTTTGAACCGACACTCCGCATATTACAGATTTTTTTTCACAATTATTCCATTTATTTAAAACATCAACTCGAGTTTTGTTATCTGTAATGATAACTTTAATAAGCTCTCCTGTCGTACCGTTTTCCATTTCTTCCGATATAAAAATCATATCGTTACGGTCTTTTACATTGTAATAAAACTCAGTTAATATTGTATCAACACTATCATACAAATCAAGATACAACATATTTTTATTGTTTTTTTCGGAATATTCCTTTATGTTATAGCTTACAATTTCTCCAACGTAATCGCCGTCAACACAATAACGGTCCTTTGTTTCGGTCAACGTTACGGGAAGAACTATTGCAAGGCACAGCAAACACGCCGTAACTACCGAAGCAATAACAAGTGTAAGTTTGTTCTTTTTCTTGGCAGCAACAGGCTTGTGCTCAGTATTCTGCTGAGTTTGCGGAAAGATATTCTCCTCCGCAATACGCACCTTTATTTTGTCGAGCAGTTCCTGTTTGTGTTCGGGGTCTTGCTGTTCGATAAGGTCGTGAACGTCTCTTTCTCTCATTTATATCTCCTTAACTTACATTATGCAACAACTACGGTCAAAATATTAACTGCTCTGTTGTTTTAACGTAAGAAAAACAACAGATGCTAATAAATATTGACTATATAAGCCGCATTCAGATTATTTGAATCAATTTTGTAATATGCTAATGACTGCGGACTTCTTCCCGTTGCAACTTTCAAATATGTATCTGTACGGAACAAGCCGTTAGCGTTGTAGTACTCAACCTGATAATATCCGTAAGCCACCATTATATGCGCGCCGGATATTGTTATAGGATCAATCGCATCGTATCCATCATACATACCTATATCATAAACTTCACCGGCCTTAGTTAAAAGGGCAATAACTTTGTTTTGGTCCAGCGCAGTCTTACATTCGTCAAAATTGAGTTTACCCAACCAGTTACGCACGCTTGTATATGTTAGATTGTGCCCGCGATTGTTGACGTAGGTTTGCAGTCCCGTTTTAAAATCGTTTTCGCTCACTCCGACGTCGTCCACATTAGTACGCATAAGCGTATACAGTTCGTTCATAACTGCCGGCACATAGGTTGTGTCTTGCAAACGGTATAAACCGCTTGCTTCATAATACGATACCCAATTGGGAATCAGGTTAGGAAAATACTTATCGTAGAAGCCTACTATCGTAGTTCCTGCTACTGTACCGCAAGCATTGGTCATATTGGTTAATTGTCTGTATCTAGGACATTTTCCATCAGTTTCGTTTGATAATTTTTCTATACGGTTAGTAAAATAAATTTTTTCGCTTGTGGAACGTGGACTTATAAATGGAGCGTCAGCGTATCTAATATCGGTTTCAGCAACTGCCGTAAATGTTGCAACGCCGAATATCATCGAAAATACCAGCA
>Ga0137307_100576_pt2 | contig 13004 bp, 10 predicted proteins | sample NAcewD2O_March_2_FD_97180 | JGI IMG/M metagenome (GOLD analysis project Ga0137307, IMG submission 97180) | Mouse cecal microbial communities from Vienna, Austria - N-Acetylglucosamine amended D2O_March | ecosystem: Host-associated > Mammals > Digestive system > Large intestine > Cecum | place...
GATTTGTACCGGGAATGCCTAAGCGCCTTGGATAGTTCATCTTCAAACGCCACATCCTGCCTCTTATAGCCAGGTGTAGTGGCATTAGCAATATTATTGGCGATGACATCGTTGCGAATCCAAGCCGCATCCGCCGTCTTCTGTAATACATTGATATAATCAAATGCACTTGTATTAATCATTTTACTCTCCTTTTTAACAGCCTAATTAAAAATATTACTGACCACTCTCTTCTATTATAAATAATTTATAAAAAAAGACAAGATTTTTTTGTAATAAAAAAGGATTTATGACTAATTTCCTAAATCCCTTTTGTTTCCGGACGGCTTCCATGCCATTTATTTATTTTTTATTTTCTTCTTTTATTTTTTCGATTTCGTCAAATACCACATCGTTCAAAACCTTGATATAAGTTCCTTTCATACCGGAAGAACGGGATTCAATAACACCGGCGCTTTCAAATTTCCTAAGTGCATTTACAATCACTGAACGGGTAATCCCTACTCTGTCTGCAATCTTACTGGCTACCAAAATGCCTTCCATCCCACCCAGTTCATCAAAAATATGGGTAATTGCTTCCAATTCGGAAAAAGACAATGTACTAATTGCAGAGCGCACCACTGCAAGCTTCCGGCTCTCTTCCGCACTTTCTTCATTCACGGCGCGCAGCATTTCCAGCCCTACTACAGTAGTACCATATTCACATAGGATGATATCATCAATGTCGTACTGTCTGTCGCACTTATAAATAAACAAAGTTCCAAGCCGTTCCCCTGCTATCTCAATTGGAGTGATAATTGCCTGAAATTTCCTTACGTCTATGTTCTCAAACCCCAGCGTCTCTAAGTTCACATTTTCCTTTGTGGATAATACGGCAAGCATCCTTTCATTCAGCATAGAATCTATAAATCCGCCCACTTCCCCTGCAATGAGGCCATTCATGGACTCCCCGCCAGAAGCAGCGCCCACACCGAGAATCTTGCCTTTTTTGCTGATAACCAGTACATTGGAAGACAAGATTTCACACAAAACATGGCAAATATCATTAAAAACCACTTTGCTTGAATTATTATTATGCAATAATTTTCCTATTTTGCGTGTCTTATCCAACAATTGTACGCTACTCATGAACTTACCTCCGTTTTCCCCTTTGCATCAAAATAACATACCAGCAACCGGTTCCGAAGTCCGCTCCCCTAAAACCATTGCCTATTTTGTTCATTGTAACACAATATTTTCTTAACATCAACGATTTCAAGGCGAATTTTGTTAAAATTTATTTATTTTACAGACAATTTCAGAATACACTCCATCCTTTTCCCAAATTTGTTAATTATTGACTTTACTCACTACCTGTCCGCATGTTTCATTGGCACAAACAAGCTTATTCCCTTTCTCTAACATGACGGAACCGCACTCGGTACATTTTTTGTCCGAAGGTTTCTGCCAAACCATAAACCCACATTCAGGGTTGTCAATACATCCATAATATTTTCTCCCCTTTTTCGTTTTCTTAAGGACAATATCCTTACCGCACAACGGGCAGGCAATCCCTATCTTTTCATAATATGGTTTCGTGTTGCGGCATTCCGGGAATCCAGGGCAAGCTAAAAATCTTCCATGAGGTCCGTATTTAATTACCATCTGTCTTCCGCAGATATCACATTCCTCATCGGACAGCTCATCCGCGATGTTTACATGTTCCAGTTCCTTTTCCGCACATTGTACGGCCTCTTCCAAATCCGGATAAAAGTTGGAAATTACAGTCTTCCATTTTACTGTTCCTTCTTCCACCCCATCCAACAGCGCTTCCATATTAGCTGTAAAATTCACATCCACAATGCTAGGGAAGGCTTCTTTCATAATATGGTTAACCACCTCACCAAGTTCCGTCACATAAAGGTTTTTATTTTCCTTTACCACATAACGCCTCGCCAATATGGTCGTTATCGTAGGGGCATAGGTACTCGGGCGCCCAATCCCCAGCTCTTCCAACGCCCGTACCAGCGATGCCTCGGTGTAGTGAGGAGCCGGTTGCGTGAAATGCTGTTTATAATCGAATGACTCCCATTGCAGCTTCGTATTTTTATCAATGCTCTTTATCAGTGTATTATTTTCTTCCTTTTCCTCATCCTGCGTGTAAACACTCATAAAACCATCAAAAACAACTTTTGAAGCCGCAACGGTAAAACGATGCCCTCTGCTGTCTATTTTTACGGAAGTCGTCTCATATTTCGCCGGATTCATACGGCTTGCCACAAACCGCTTCCATATCAATTGATAAAGCCTGAATTGCTCTCTTGACAGGGATTCCTTCATCTGTGCCGGTGTTCTGGAAATATCCGTAGGACGGATTGCCTCATGCGCATCCTGTATCTTTTTATCCGTTTTCTTTTCCACAGCCGATACAGCGGCATATTCCTCACCATAGGACTTAGCAATATATTCCTTGGCGGATTTCTCCGCTTCCTCCGATACTCTTGTCGAATCGGTACGAAGGTAAGTAATCACACCTACCGTACCATTCCCTTTAATATCAACCCCTTCATATAACTGCTGCGCCAGGCGCATTGTTTTCTGGGTAGAAAAATTCAACACCTTGCTGGCCTCCTGCTGAAGGGTAGATGTAGTAAATGGAAGCGGGGGTTTCTTGGTTCGCTCCCCTTTTTTCACCTCTGCCACTTCATAATCCGCGTCCTGCAGTTCTTTGATGATTTTCTCTAACTCCTGCTTTGAGGAAATAGCAGCCTTTTCCCCATTCGTTCCATAATATTTTGCCGCAATCGGCTTTTTCTCCCCTGAAACCCGCAGCAAAGCATCCAAAGTCCAATATTCTTCCGGGATAAATTCATTGATTTCTTCCTCCCGGTCACAGATAATGCGCAATGCTACTGACTGCACCCGCCCTGCGCTTAATCCTCTCTTTACTTTCGCCCAGAGAAGCGGGGAAATACGATACCCTACCATACGGTCAAGAACTCGCCTCGCCTGTTGGGCATCCACCAAATCCATATTGATTTCGCGGGCATTTTTCAAGGATTCTTTCACGGCATTCTTTGTAATCTCATTGAAAGTAATTCGGTATACCTTCTTACCTTCCAACTTTAAAGCCTTCCATAAATGCCATGAAATCGCTTCGCCTTCCCGGTCAGGGTCCGTTGCCAGATAAATTTTTTCCGCTTTTTTCACTTCTTTACGGAGATTCGCAAGAATATCACCTTTTCCCCTGATTGTAATATATTTTGGTTCGTAATCGTGTTCTACATCTACGCCCAACTGGCTTTTAGGTAAATCCCTTACATGGCCGTTGCTAGCCGCCACCTCATAGTTTGGACCTAAAAATTTTTTAATTGTTTTCACCTTTGCCGGTGATTCCACTATTACCAAATACTTTGCCATAAAAATTCTCCATGCCGCTTCGTCATTTTGTATTTAATCTGCATCACTATACAATAATTCTTTGCCAGTTGCAAGCCATATTATAAAAAATTTATATTTATAACCTCTTAAGAAACTGGTTGGCAGCTATCCGTTCTGCTTTTCCCTCCAGACAAATCTTAGATAAAATATGGATAAGAAGACGGTATCCTATCTGCGTCTCCTGCATCAGGCAGTCTATATCTTTCGGATAAAAATCAAGGGCATCCATGACCCTCTCTTCCAATATACTCTCCTTGCCCCTTTCCTGTTCCTGGCAAAAGCATGTTCCCTTCATGTCCAATTCTATTTTCAAGGTATCTTCCGGTTTGATGCCCAAACCGCTTTCTTCCAACAATTCTTTTACAGAAGTAAACAGACCGGCGCCTTGCTTTAGCATACGGTTACAGCCCTGACTTAGCGGGTCGGTTACACGACCAGGAAGGACATAGACTTCTTTTCCTTGTTCCAGCGCCATATCCGCGGTAATCAATGTACCGCTTTTTGCCCTCGCTTCTATAATAAGTACCAAATCCGCAAGCCCGCTAATAATCCGGTTACGGCGCGGGAAAAGCCCAGGCGCAGGCGGAGTGTCGGGCGGATACTCGGATATGATTGCACCATTTTCCTTTGCTCCATTATAAATCCCTCTGTTTTCGGAAGGATAGCATATATTTGTTCCGCACCCCAAAACCGCATAGATTTTACCCCCTGCTTCCAACGCCGCTTTCTGGCTGATACCATCAATCCCCCTCGCCATACCGCTGACAATATTCATCCCTGCCATCGCCAAATCCCTTCCACACACTTGAGCCATCAGCTGACCATAACCCGAACATTGCCTTGCACCGATTATAGCAATGGAAGGGATATCTTCTTGCGGCAGCTCCCCTTCTACATAAATGCCATAAGGCATATCCGGGATATTTTTCAACCGTTTGGGGTAGCGGGGATGATATATGGAATAAAAACAAATGCCCTTTTTATGCAATTCTTCATATTTTTGAAAAATATTGTTTTTGGTTTTTGCTAAAACAAGCTCCTTTGCTTTCTTTTCGGAGATCACTTCTATCATATCCGATACCTTCATTTCATATACCTCTTTCGGAGAGCCTGCATAGCGAATTAATTTTTCAATGGTGCGCCTGCCAACCCCTTCTACTCCTGTCATCCAGCAAAGATACGGCTGTTGTTCCTTCCAACTCCCCTGACATTCATTCCGTTCTTCTATGTTCCCCAATATTTTTCTCCTCCCATTCTACACTCCAAAGCTTCTTCTATATGTATTCCTTCCACTTTTTCACTTCCGTCCAAATCCGCAATGGTCCGTGCTACTTTCAAAACCCGGTAATAACATCTAGCGCTCATCTGCGTTGATTGGAATGCCTTCTCCATAAGCAGCTCTTCTCTTTTATCCAGATAACAATAATTTTTCAACTCTGCCAAAGGAAGCAATGCATTGTATTTGTAATCCTTACCCGCATATCTTTCCTCTTGCATTTTTCTCGCCTGCATCACCCTATTCCGGATACACGCGCTTGATTCCTCCCAATTGCCCTGCGACAACTGCTTTGCTGTAATCCGGGATACCCCGGCACACAAATCAATCCGATCCAGAACCGGTCCGGAAATATGCCCTTGATACCTTTTCATCCTTTGCGGTGTACAAGAACACTTTCCCATGTCCGGGTAATAGCCGCAAGGGCATGGATTCATCGCCGCTACAAACATGAAATCACAGGGGAATGTATAATCCCCTCCCAACCGGACAATACGGATTTTCTTCTCCTCCAAAGGCTGTCTAAGCATATCTACAATATTTGTCTTAAATTCAGGTAGCTCATCCAAAAACAAAATTCCTTTATGAGCCAGGCTAATCATACCAGGCTTTACCATTTTCCCTCCCCCGGACAATGCCTGTGCCGTTATTGTATGATGGGGATTCATAAAAGGACGCTCTTTTATCAATGAACAATCATCGGTCAGCAGCCCTGCAATACTATAAATAGAAGAAACTTCCAAACTCTCTTCTTCCGTAAGCGGTGGTAAGATACCAGGAATCCTTTTGGCTATCATCGTCTTTCCGGAACCGGGCGGGCCGATTAAAAGCAGATTATGGAATCCTGCAGCCGCAATCTCAGCCGCTCTTTTTGCCCCGGCCTGTCCTCTTATTTCCCCAAAATCCAATATATTTCTACCGTCATCCGCTTTCACTCCCTTTTGTTTTTTATCCTTTTGCCTTTTATCCGTTTCTTTTTCAATCGTATACCGTTTACCCTCTTTCAGGTATTCCATGACCTCCTGCAAATCCCTCACACCTATAATCTCAATTCCGTCAATGAGCTTTCCTTCCCTATCGTTTCTGGCCGGAAGCAAACATCTGACAATCCCTTCCTCTTTCGCCTTCTTAACCAATGGAAGCACTCCCCTTACCGGATTGATATTCCCGCCGAGTCCCAATTCCCCTACTACCAGCATACCGTCAGTACATTCCTTTGAAATATGTCCAAGAGCCTTCAGGATGCCTACTGCAATAGGTAAATCGAAGGCCGTTCCCTCCTTTCTGATATTTGCCGGAGAAAGATTCACGGTAATCCGCATGGGCGGCAGCGGAATACCTGCGTTTTTCAACGCTACCCTTACCCTTTCCCCGGCCTCCTTCACTTCACTGCTTAAATACCCAACCAACATAAAGCCAGGCAGACCTTGGGCAATATCCACTTCTACATGGATAAAAATAATATCCATGCCAAGAACTGCCGCCGATAAAATTGTACTGAACATAATGCCTCCTGTGATTTTTTATGCTAAAAAATTGTCATAAAATGGAAATATGGGAGAATCCCCGATTAAAATTTAGATTAAAATTAATATCAATATTAACATTAGGATTAACATTAACACCGATATAAACATTGATATGACATCAATATTAAGAAATATATTTCTGTACGGCCGGACAACTACCGGCCGTACAGAAAATATTTTAAGAAATCCGAACAATGATATGATTGGCTATTCCATGCCTTTTTCTTCTGCTATTTTCGCCTTTTCCCCTGTCCTGTCCGCCGTTTCTTCCTCTGCATTTCCTTCTAATGCTCTCCTTTGCCCGTCTCTTCCTCCGCAGATTCCGCTAATGCTTCTTCTTTGGATGCTTTTTTCTCTACAGCTTCTTCCAGTGCTTCCCCCTTGGATGCCTCTTCTTCTGTAACTTCTTCTAATGCTTTCCCTTGGGCTGTCTCTTCCTTTGCAGGTTCTTCTAGCGCTTCCCCTTTAGCCACCTCTTCGTTTGCAGATTCTTCTTGGGCAATCCCCACCTGCATCTCCGCTTCCTTCGGTACCGGTACAGGGAATCCGTTTTCAATCAAAGTCTGGGTATCAATCACGTAACGGTTATCCATTGTCTTCATAATATCCGTTACTTCTATTTCTTTGTAATTCCTGTCACCTAAATCAATGATATTGTTGTCTTTAAAGCCCAATACCATAGGCCGTAATACATTTTCCTCATTATTGCGGATTACGATTGCCTTTTCCCTTGTACTCAATTCCACACTGACGCCCGGTATCAATATGTTGATGGACTGAATGAGCGCATCCACGATTGCCGGTTCAAAAACTTCCGGTTTTCCAAGCAAATGCTTAATAGCAACCACTTCCGATTCCGGCGGCAAAGTTAAACGCATTGCAGTCATCGTGTCATACGTCTCCGCAACCATAAGCACTTTCGCCCCCAGCACGACTTTCCCCATATTATCCAAATTGCCTGCCCTTGCATCCCTTAATGCCTTACTCATTTGGACACACAGCCTCTTAACTGTCGGATCCCCGGGGAAAACATTCCCTACCAATTCATGCCCTGCCATCTCATAAGTATCAATTACACCCAATTCATCCTCTGTCCAGTGGTCTTTCTTTGCAATCGCATTTGGAATGGACAGCTTACCGATTTCATGAACCAATGCCGCAGTAATGACATTTATCTGATCTTCCCTCTTCATATTCAGGACATGTGCCATCATCGCGCTTAAAATAGCCACATTTAAAGAATGTTTATATATGTAATCTTCTTTACTCCTCAAGTTCTGGATGAAATTAATTTTTTTATTCAGATATCCATACCGCTGTAAAATATTATTCACAATGGACTGAAGCTTAGGGCTCTTCTTTTTATCCTGTTTAATCTTATTCAGTTCTTCCCTTATTGCAAATACAGTCATCGTTTGGAAACGTTCAAACAAAATGTCTTCCTGTGTCATCGGAGGTACCGGTTCAGCCGGCTCCAAAATAAACAGCCCAAGCAGCCCAAATGTCCTTATACTCTGGATGCCTTGATAAGTCAATTTGGAATTGCGCTCATAAAGCAAAACTCCGTCTTTATTATAAATCGGCCTTGCCAATCTCATCCCTTGTTTTAATCTGTCCGTTTTGACAAAAAGCATATAGCTCCCCCCTTATCTGTCGTCTTTATTCTTTTTCAAACCCTTTTCTCAATTTATTCAATGCCCTTTTTTCTATACGTGATACATAACTCCGGGATATCCCAAGCCTTTCCCCTATCTCCCTTTGCGTTACTTCTTTCCCCGTAGCAAGCCCATACCGCAAAAAAATAATCTCTTTCTCCCTTTCTTCCAGATTCTGCAATATCCGTTCCAGTTTTTTCAGATTCACAGCAAGCTCCATCCGGTCTATAACATCAATCTGCTCCGACTCTATAATATCCAGCAAATTAATCTCATTGCCTTCTTTATCGGTCCCTATCGGTTCATACAAAGAGACTTCCTTTGAAGTCTTTTTCTTGGAACGTAAAAGCATCAGCAATTCGTTATCAATACATCTGGATGCGTATGTACTAAGTTTGCCCTTGCTGGAATCGAAAGAAGAAACTGCTTTAATTAGTCCAATCGTTCCAATGGATATCAAATCTTCCATCTCCTCGTCTACGTTCTGATACTTTTTGGCAATGTGGGCAACCAGACGTAAGTTGCGCTCAATCAGAATCTCCCTCGCTTCTTTGGCTTTTTCACTGCCTCCTTTTTGCAGTATCTGGATATAACGGGCTTCTTCCTCTGCGGTTAAAGGTTTCTGAAAAGTTTTCAAAAGGCGCCCCCAAAGTCAATTTATTATATTCTATGACTTTGCCGCTCTTCTAGTGCCTTTCCCAATTCACTAATTCTAATTATATATATTATACAAATTTTTTGAAAAAAAGGCAATATTTTTAGGATAATTTTCTTATTTACTTTTATCCGACTAAAAATTCTGCATATTTTTCCGCATCTGCCCGATGGCAGCTCACGTCTAGACGGATGCCCTCCTCCAAATATTCCTGCCCAAATACTTTCGCATGTTCCATAAAATAGGACATTCCCTGCCCCTGCTGGTATGGGAAAAGGAATTTTGCCCGTATATATTCTGCATAAACTTTTTCCTGTATCATCTCCACAAGTTCTTCAAGCCCCTGGGTCGTTTTTGCAGACATATATATTTTGTCTTCCCCTACCCTTTTGGGTATTTGTTCCATGCCGCATAAATCCGCTTTATTATATACATAAATAACGGGGATATTTTTTGCTCCGATTTCCAGAAGAGTTTGCTCCGTCACCTGAATCTGCTGTTTATATTCCGTGTCGGAATAATCTACCACATAAAGAAGCAAATCCGCATTCTTTACTGCCTCCAGCGTAGAGCGGAACGCCTTAACCAAACCATGAGGCAGTTTATGGATAAAACCTACCGTGTCAGCTAACAGAATCTCCCTATTGTTCCCCATGTCAATCTTTCTGACTGTAGTATCCAATGTGGCAAACAACATATCTTTTTCCACAACCTTTTTTTCTTCATCTTGGAGATACCTGTCTACCATAGCATTCATGAGCGTTGATTTCCCGGCATTGGTATATCCTACCAAAGAAACTTTCGGAATCCTTGATTTTACCCTGCGTTTGCTCTGGTTTTCCCGCTCTTTTGCAACTTCGTCCAGCTCCCTGCGTAGCTGTGCCAGCCTTTTTTCTATTTTCCTTCTATCCAATTCCAGCTTTTTTTCACCGGCTCCTTTGCTGCTCATGCTTCCGCTGGCTCCCCCCTGCCTCGTCAAAGCATCGTGCATACCCACCAGCCGGGACATTAGATATTGCAGCCTTGCCGTTTCTACTTGAAGCTTGGCCTCCCTCGTCTGCGCCCTCTTGGAAAATATGTCCAAAATCAATGCAGTCCTATCCATCACCGGCTTTTCCGTTTCTTTTTGAAGATTCCGCAATTGGGAAGGCGTCAATGAATTATCAAAAATGATAATGTCCGCTTCCAGCGCTTTCGCATATTCTTTCACTTCCCGTACTTTTCCGGTTCCGATATAAAACGCTTTGTTTATGCTGTCCATTTTCTGTACGGTCACCCCCTCTACCGACATACCGCAAGCCTTTGCCAATTCCCCCAGCTCTTCCATAGAACGCTCAAAATTACCATCCTCCCCGGTATCTGCGCCTACTAGTATTGCCCGCTCCTTCTTTTCCATTCCTTCCATCCGTCGCTCTTCTCCCATCTTTTTCCCTATACTATCTCATTGATAAAAACATGGCTCAACTGTTTGATTTCTTTTAATTTTCCCAAAACCTCCTGCTCGTCCGCTCCATCAAAGAAAGCAAAGCATTCCTCTGCCTTCTGGTATCCGAACACCCATGCGGCCAGGCCCTCTACGCCAGCCGTACATTCAAAAACAGTACTTTCCTCTTCGCTTCCAGAACCAATGTCATTTTCCCTTTTTTCAAAAACATAAGCCTCTCTTCCCCTACTTGCCAAAAGCACTTCCTCCCGCTTATGGATTAACGCCTCATCTGTTCCTATCCGGCATTCCCAAACTCCGTCGTTTGGAAGCAAAACGGAATCTTTGACCAAAATAGTCAAAGCAGCTTCTTTTCGTTTTGCCCGTAATAATGAAAGCATAGCACGCACATCTACAATCCGTGCCATTATGGAAGGCTGCCTTTTCCCGGAGGCATACACCGGGCATAGCCCTTCCTTGCAGGAAAAAACCGCTTCTTGTATTTCTCCCTTGCCTTCTTCTTCCGTATAAAAATAATATCCTTCCACTTTGCCGCCTTGCCCATAACGGATATGAATCCCTCCGTTTTGGACCTGCAATTCCTTTTCCATCGTCCGAAAATAAAGCTCATCCCTTTTTATAAAAACGTCAGCTTCTTTTTCCAGGCTGGAAAAAGCATATTCCGCTAACCGGAAATATTCTTCCTCTTTTAACGGACAGATTTCCCCTTTTCCCTTCCACAAATACTCTTCCTTATCATAAATATACGTAAACTGATACGGCAAATAAATATTAGGGTTTGCAGGCATCAAAAAAGCAAATGGTTGCTCTTTTTTTCTTATGAAAGATAAAGCGGCTTTCAAAATCCTGTCCATATAGCCTCTATGCCGATATTTTTCTTTCGTTGCCACCCCTACAATATAATAGATTTCCTGTTCCATAAACCTATCCCCTACCCGTATCCGCATGGGATACGGGGATAAATACAGCATGGAAACAGCCTCCTCCCCTATCTGCAGACAAAACGCATGGTTTTTTCTCGCTTTTTCTTCAAAATAATAGTCCGTAAATTCCTTGGAATCCTCCCAAAAAACTTCTTCCCACAGCCCCCTAAGTTTTAGGCACTCTTCCCCGTCCAACTCCTCTATCCATTGCTCTATCTGCATTTTCTCATGACTTCCCTTCTTCTTTTGGACACCCTTTGCACCCTGTACATTTTTCTTGTGCAGTTACATCTTCCGTATAATAATTAACCGGACTGGTCAACAGGCAAATTGCCTGGGAAGAAATCCCTTCCCCGCTTCCTGTAAACCCAAGGCCTTCTTCCGTAGTCGCCTTAACATTTACCTGAGAAATATCAATTCCCAGCGTATTCGCAATATTTTCCCTCATTTTATCAATATAAGGGCGCATCTTCGGCGCCTGTGCTATTATAGTTGCATCGATATTCTCTATCAAAAAACATTCTTTATCCAGCAATTCCCCCACATGCTCCAATAATTTCAAGGAAGAAATTCCCCGAAAAGCCTCATCCGTATCCGGGAAATGTTTTCCGATATCGCCAAGGGCCGCCGCCCCCAGCAAAGCATCCATAATGGCATGTAGAAGCACATCCGCATCGGAATGCCCGAGAAGCCCTTTTTCAAAAGGTATTTTCACCCCTCCGATAATTAAATCGCGTTCCTTTGTCAATTTGTGTACATCATAACCCATTCCTATTCTCATATCCGTCGTATCTATCCTTTCTTTGCCTTATATGGCCCAATTGCCAAACAGCCTGCCTGGTAACATAGTTCGACACCTGAACCTTTCTATTATTGTTTCTGTTTACTATTTTATGTTCTTCTATTAATGGCACATTGTAAGTCAAATACCCCGCTGCAAGCAACGGGGCATCAAACTTGCAGCGCTGCAGAGCAGCGGGGTATTTGACCCTCGCGGCAGTCGCCAAATGTGCATGTAAACATGCCCACTTGGCTCATTGCTCGCAGGAATAAAAGCCATTTAATAAGTATTTCCAAAATTATAGCATTATTTTCTCAAAATAGGAACGGATTAATACTTTTTGTTCGCTTTATAAACTTATAGACTTACACGGGATTTACATGACCTATAAAAGCGGCTTTACCATTTTATACTTTTATGGCGTAGTAATTTCCTATTGGGATTCAAGTACCATATTCTATTCCATGAAAAAAAACAATTTTTACTTCCAGCAGAAATTCAGCGCCATACCGAATCGGAAGGGGTTGCTAGGGAAACAGGCTGTAGGGCAGAAAAATTTCCATTTACACCATTCATGCAAAAATGCATAATCTATATAAAAATAGAGCAATTTTAAGGAATGTTTATGAAACCTTCTACTTATTATATAGGGGTTACAGGTATTATCGAACGCATTGAGCCGATACGGAGTGAATGCTGCAATCAGATTATATCCATACGTACCGTAGACGGGGTTATTAACTTTATCCTTTCGCCCGGTACTTATGTGGCAGATAATGTTCCTTTGCGGAGGGGTATGCGTATTACCTCATTTTACGATGCAAATCAACCGGTTCCTCTGATTTATCCTCCCCAATATCAGGCGGCTTTTATTGCCCGTACCGAGCCGGGGGAAAACATTATGGTCGCATATTTTGACGGCAATCTCCTTTCTTCCGAAAATCCGCTTCAGTTGAATATTGGTTCCGGTACCCGTGTGACTACTGCTAACGGTCAGCGTTATACATGCAGTATTGGCAATAATCTTCTCATGGTATATTATGGGGCAACTACAAGGAGTATCCCACCGCAGACTACACCGGAAAGAATCATCGTTTTCTGTTAAAAACCTGGATAAATGCCCGACAACGGACGTAGATAAAATGAAAAGATGATACAAGAGCAGGCAAATGGAATGCGAACTTTGTTCGCAGGTGCCTGCTTAATGATAAGGTATCCTCCCGCTTCGCGGGTGCCTACTTGATGATAAGGCATCCTCCCGCTTCGCGGGCCCCTCCTTACCATAAATTATGGAGATAACGGGACTCGAACCCGCGGCCTA
>Ga0137307_102425_pt1 | contig 12995 bp, 13 predicted proteins | sample NAcewD2O_March_2_FD_97180 | JGI IMG/M metagenome (GOLD analysis project Ga0137307, IMG submission 97180) | Mouse cecal microbial communities from Vienna, Austria - N-Acetylglucosamine amended D2O_March | ecosystem: Host-associated > Mammals > Digestive system > Large intestine > Cecum | place...
GAAATCCCCCGGCCCTCCGAAGGGTGTAGGTATGCATTAATTCTTCCCCGTCAAATACACTGACGGACTCATAGATAAAATATGTCCGGGCTAAAAAGTCAGTCCGCTCCCCAAGTTCCAGATATTTCCTGCTCTTTACTTTATAAAACCCAAAATCATCCGGCACAATGCCCGGAACTTTGTTTTCTTTTTTCATAAGAAACTCCTCTTTTGCATTTCCGGAAGAGTAACTGTACACGTCAAGTTTCTTTTTCGGGGCATCTTTTGACAGGCCGAAGGAATATCGTATCCCCTCCCCGCCATACCCCGGCAGGATGGGCTGGTAAAAATGGGAGGCCAGCCGTTTTAAAAATTCCCAGTCCGTCTCCCGGTACTGGACAATCAATTTTTTTATGGGGTTTGCCACTTTGCAGTTTGGAATACAGGATATTTGTTTGTTCCCTTTGTTTACGGTTTTTAACAGATTTTCATATGTCATTGCTTCATTCTGGAAGGTTCGGGTATGTTTTGTACAGTCCAAAAGCTTTGTGCTTCCCGAAAGTACCATGCGCAATGTTTTTACTCCCCCGGCATTTTCCACTTCCAGGCTGTCAATAATCCCGGAAAAAATATTTCTCTGGTTCCCTTCCTCATCCTTTATGTATAAAGAGGCTTTCCCTCCCTCCGCTTTCTTAAAAAGTTCCCCTTCACTTCCCTCTGCAAGTATTCCCTTAATTCTAGCCATACCGTGCTCATTTACCTTTTTATGGACATACACTTCCTGTATGGAAACTAAGTCCGCAATGGACAATCCTATGATTCTCTCCCTCATTCTTTTTCTCCCTCCTCTATGGTATGCATCATTTCAAACACTACCGGCCTCCAGTTCACCGCCGTTTTCGCAGGGCAGTTGAAAATCCCATGCATCATCTTCCCTTCTATTGGCGTAAAATACATAATATTATACAGTCTGCTGTCAAGGCCGCTGTAGGTAAGCTCAAACCACCCGACTCTGCGCTCCTCCATCTCCTCCATTCCCTCTTCTGTAAACCGCATATCCGGTCTGGCATTCTTAAGCACTCCCTTTAGGGTATCCCGCAGATGTTTGACCTGTTCATTGGTAAGGGGCTGGTCGATTAAGCTGAATGTAAAATTTATGTCCGTCTCTTCATTTGTTTTTATCACCTGGGGGCGCTGTTCCATAGGATACTTTAACTTTGCCTGCTCCATGGGCATGTCCGTAAAAGATGTTGGAAGCATGATCTGCATCTTTTTGTCAAAAAGCCACTCCTTTTCAAATGTCACCAGTTCTTCTTTGATAAAAAATCCTTCCTGAATGCTTCCATACGTTCCCTTTTTGTAGGCGTTCATTGCCTTTATGATTTTTTCATCCTCGTATGCCATATCTGCCTCCTCTGTTTATTCCTTTATTTTTATTGGTGTTTCGCAAACTTTTGCCCTAGAAGAACATTTTTCTCTCCAAATTTAATACGAAACAAATTTAATTCAATCTCTCTTTCGTACTTCCTTAGCTATTAACGTACCTTGCTCCATATCCTCTTCATAAACAATTGCAAAGTACTATTTGCAACCATCTAATATAATTGAATTAATATTAGCAACCATCAATTCCTCATTTTGTTCCAACAATTTAATTAGAATTTTAAGTACTATTTTAAAAGACATAATACTTGAACCTATATGACCGTAGCGACCTCCTAAAATTTCAAGTGTACCGCTTGGAAAAGCATTTTGTGCTTGCAACTCATCGAATACCTGTGTAAAAGCAGAACAAAACTCGCCAGGTATCCCAGTTTTTACTACATCATTTGCCATCGCTATATCAGATTTTACAATTTCGTTTAAGTCAGAAAAATGGTATATTATCTTTAGCCTTGAAGATTGATTTTTTGTAAATTTCAAATTTATCATTGAATAATTACTCGCTGTTCTTGGAGCAATTTTTAATTCTAAACAAAGTGTCCCATTAAACCATTTTACATTTGCATTTGCATCATATTCTTTGATTATTGTGTTTGTAGAAATCCCCCCATCCTCAGGCATTTCATCTACCCACAGCCTCATCACACGATATTCATCTAATTTTTGATATTTAATCATATTTTCTTAGTGACTAATTCCCCAGTAATCAAACCATGGTGAACCAAACCATTCCGGCATAGATTCTATAACATCTGGATGATATAAATCAAACTCTGTTACTCCATATTTATCTAATGCAGCACCATGTGCTGTATCATAATCCATACCTTGATTCATTAATCTTGTTTCTTCAATTTCATGGCGATAAAATTCTGCATCTGGGCCCGTTAGTTCTCCTCTTTCTTTTAATATATTTTTAATTCTCTCAATCATGGCATCATTATAATCTGCCTGCATATCACCTGATAAATGTTTTTCAATTATATCTAATCCTTCTTTTGTTGGTTTTACAGAATTTCCATCCTCAATATAAACCCCCTCCTCTTCACCCCCTTCCGCATCATCTCCATCCGGCGGCTTACTCAACATCGCCTTTCCCCGCCTGGGCCAGCATCTCTGCCGCCGCTTCTATCCCGATAATCTGCGGAATGACACTGACTAAAGTATCCACTACACCGGCAGACGCCGCTGCTGCCGTACCTCCGCCGGCAAGCTGGGCTGCCGCTGCCCCCGCTGGCGGACATACAGCTATACCAAATACTGTGGCCCCCGCCGACGCCCCGCGGAATGCACTCTCCGACAATCCAGCATTAAAATCGCTTTCACTTGTATAAGAGCCAGTAAGCTTGTCCTTCCCTGTTGTCTACATCTTCACACAGCTCCCAAAAAGGGTTATCTCCCCGCCTTCCATGGAGAGAACCGTAAGGCCGCACCCCGGTTCCGCTAAGGGATACCTGCCCCTTACAATATCCCGCATACAAAGCCTCCTTTTACTCCACCATCATCTTCCATTTCTTCCTCCCGGCGGAATCATCCTCCCAGCCCTCCCCGCTTCCGGACCTCTTTAAAATCCTGGCAAGTCCGCTGAAAATCGCCCCATTGCCCTGTTTCTTTAACTCTTTCCCTTCCCGCCATCCAATGTATGCGGCAAGCATTCCATTATCTGCCGGGCGCTCCCGTCCCAAAAGCTGCAGGCAAAACTGCACATCCTCCCCAGGAAGCCCTTTTATGGCAAGCATTTCCCGTGCAAAAGCCTTTGTAACTTCCGGGGATATGGCGCTCCCTCCTTTTACGGCATAGGGGGCGTGAATGACGTTTAAGGTGTCAAACTCCGTATCCCGGTCAAAAAAATCCTGGTACGCATACCGGAGCCTGGCCCCCTCCTGCAATTTAAAACGGCACAGCTCTATGCCGCCTTTTTCCCCTTTCTCTTCCTCCAGTATAAGCTCCATCTCCTGGTATAAAAGGCTGTGCTCCTCCTTCGGTTCTGAAATGTATAGTTTTAAAATTGTGGTGGTGTTTGTAGGGAAGTAAGAAACCTCCGCAGGCTCTTTAATAAAAAACATCTCCCCCTGATATAGCAGCGCCCCCTCATTTAAAATTATCCTGTCCTCTGTGGTGGTAAGTTCACACCCGGAAAGGATACCGTCCCCATACCCTTTGTGGAGAAGCTTTCCGGAAAGGTATGCATAATCGGAAAGAGCTTCTAACATATTCTTCCTTAAAATATGGGCTTCCTTAAAAACAGGTATCGCCTGTATCATCATAGATAATTTTCACTCCTTTACTTTGTTCCGTCAAAGAAATTTGTCATCCAGTTTTCCGTCTCGAATAAAAACAAACGGTCCGGCCCAAGCATAAGCTGTTCCTCTTCCCTTAGGACAGGGACCACAAGAAATCCCCACCGGGCCTCGTCCGCCAGCACAAAGGAGCGCAGCTCCCGGTTCATAATAGAATCCACCTCATCCTGAATAATCATTCCCTGGTATTTCTCCACAATTTCCTCCGCCTCGGCAGGATTAAATTTTCGTGGATTAAAGGAACAGCTGTATTTATACCGCTCCTGTCCCCCTGCATCCTTTAAATATAGCTGCAGGGTAAGGTCCGTCATGTTACGTGAGATATACCCCTTCGTCTGTTTCCGGTCCAGGCTGTTAATTAATATGCGCTCCTCCCCGGTGTGGGTCTTTGCTGTGACAATATAGGGGAATGCAGGCTGTTCGCTTGTGATGGCAACATCCGTATACCCGAAACGCTTATCTTTTATATATTTAATGGCCCCGTCTAAGCACATAAGTTTTAAACTGTGGTCATCTTTTCCGAAAGCCGAGCTCTTTGAGGACTCTATCACTTTCCCCGGGATAAATTCCTTTAGGGCATCCCGGAATAAATCAATTTTACAGGACTGTCCTGTAAGGCGCATGATAGAATACTCATAGAGCCTGCCGTCCTCATAAGGGCCTTCGATAAACCGTTTCACCAGCCGGTAGATATCCCCTTTGAGAAGACGTCCGATCTGGCTGATATTAAAATACAGGGTAGGAAAATCCTTTACCACCGTAAGCCCTCTTTCCCCATAGACAGAAAGTTTAAACCGTTCTGCGAAAATGGCCGCTGCCCCCATCTCCTCCGGGGGATTTGAGCCCACTGCTGCCCAGAGCGCTTCCTGCCTTCCGTAAAATGCCTTTTTTATCTCCTCTGCCAGTTCAAAGAGGAAGTAGTAATTATTTTTCACTGCAAAATACTCACTGTTGCTCCTGTGTTCGTATTCCTTAAACCGGGTGGGAATAAAGATTTCTGCTTTTCGGTATTCCTCATCCAGTGTCCCGTATACGCTCCCAGCCCCTTCCCTGTCTATCCGCCGGAAAATATCTGTGCCCATATCCCGGATAATATCCTCCGGCTCCATAAGTTCCATATCCCCTTTTCCAAAAGCAGCCATTAACTCCTTTGCTGCGGCGATTTTTAAAAGCTGCATCACACGGTAGGTTAAATTGTTTCCCCCAAAATCCGTATCCCCGTTTTCATAGGCCGTGGCAATCCGGATGCGGTAGGACACTCTGTGGCTAATTATGGAAAAATGGCTGGAGGTAAGGTCTGTGGTGCCCCCGCCGCAGTCTATAATAAGCGCCCGAAGTTCCCTGCCGTTTACAAAACGGTTTTTTGCGATAAGTTCTGAGATAGAGTTATATAGAACCGCCACTCCTTCATCCAGCATATCTTCCTCCATAATCTCATACCCTGGAAAAATGTCCTTAAAAAGCCTTAGAAACAATTTTTTCTGTTTCACTGGAGCTGTTAAATGCAGGCTTCTAAAAGTGCATTTAAACTTCTGGGTGGCACAGGATATGACATACTCTAAAAAAGCCCGGATAATCTCCTTCCTTTTTACAAAACACCGCCGTCCTCTCTGGTCCACAAGTTCTTCTTCTTTCTCCGGGTCGCTAATCCACCGCTTTATATCATAAAATACACAGAATCCCTCGTCTATGTAACTGGAATGCAGCATCTCCTGAGCCTCATATCCAAAAACATACCGGATTTTTTCCCCGTCAATCCCCAACACCCCCACCGCTGAGGGGAGGAGGGGTGTCTCCCTGCCGTCCTCCCCGGGAAAAGTCACATAATTAGCCTCATTTTCTTTTAAAGCCTCCCTTGCCGGGTCCCCGCTTAACCATTCCAGATAACTGGAATCTAAGTATATTCCGGCCGTGGTATTCGTAGTGCCAAAATCTATGGCAAGGGGCATATCCATCTCTAAAAGTTTCCGCACTTTAAAATCCATGACCGGAGCCTCATAAAAATCCAGATGCTCCGGATACATATCATATCCGGTCTCATACAGATGATACAGCCATTCGGACTGTCCCCGATTCATGCAGTACAGACGGTAACTTTTTATTCCGGACTCCCTGCAGGGAATTTTTTCCGACTTTGTCAGGTACAGTCTGTCACCCTTCCCCCCAAGGGAACGAATGTTAAAGATAGCGCACACTTCCCCTCCGCTTACCAAAAGCGCATTGGTGTCTGCAATCTCTTTCTTATACCCGATAGCCAGCCCGTCAGAGCAGGTGACTGCAATCCCCTGATAGGTGACGATTTTTGCACATCCCCTTAAAGGCTCCGAGGCAATATGGATTCTGGCAGTTTTTAATATCTCCTCCAGGCGTTTTATTCCTTCTTCTCTGTACTCCGTTATAAAAAGACCGTCCTTCCTTCCCCTGAAGCGCATAATCTGACGGATTAATTCATCTTTGTCCATGGGCGCCTGGATGCCGTTTATAATCCGCTCCTTAAAGCAGATATCCCGAAGCTGGAACGTAGTCATAAGTTCCAGTTCGCTTTTGCTGTAAGAACGGTATTCCTGTTTTGTTTTGTCCTGGTTCAGTGTATACGTGTACTTATCTATATGCATTTCCCTTCCCTCCCCGGGTAAAAACAGCTCTTTAGTACAGGGCAATTTCATCTGTTATCATGGTGCCCTCCACGCCGATAATCCCAAAATGATACTCGAAGAAAACCCGAAGTTCGTATCCCACAGGCAGAAACATATCTGTTACAAACCTTAGCCTCCCTGCCTCCCTGTCGTTTTCCCTGATATTTATGTATAGAAGCAAATTTTTTCCTTCATTTTTTATCTGATAGAGCAGGGCATCTGGATATAAAACAAGCAGAGCCCTGCGGAATAATCCCAGGGATGAGCCTGTCTCCATCTGGCATAATGCCAGGGCCGCCAAACGTTCCTGCTCTGACTTTTCTATCCGGTTAAAATTCTTTGCCATCCCGGAAAAGAAAATCCCCTCCCGAAGCTCCTTAGCAATTTTTCTGATATACATCTCCCGCTTTGTAAGGCCGTGCCTTAAGTCTGCATAGAGAATTGCATGCAGTGCGGCATCGATAAAAAAGACACCGAACTCATGGTACTCCTCCTCTGTGAGTCCAGAGTTTTCCTGCATTAGAATATCCTGAAAAATATCTGCAAAACGATACAGTAAATTTAATTCTATCTCAGGGGATGTCACCTTTGTCTCATTGACGCAGGAAAAAGACTGTTCAAAAAAAGGGCTGCACTCTTTGGCCTGCCGGAAAAACAACTCTCCTTCTTTATACCCCTGCTCCTTTGCCCGAATCACAATATCCCATAAAAAATTCAACCACCTGATCCCCCTTTTACTATTTTTCCCACACAACAATAATCCGGGAAAATTCTCTGTACCTGAGTCACCAGAAAGCTCATAATGTCCTCATTTAAATAATTTTCCTCATCTCTGGCCTCAAAACAAATCACAAGAACCGCTCTCTGATTCCCGGTCCGTATTTCATCTTCCATAAAACTGTCCATATTATAGTTACAGGGTATGCATTCCTCCGGAACAGAACTTAAAATTTCAAAGTCAGAAAAAACAAGGTAATCCCCATATTCAAAAGATTCCATAAGCCTTGCCATCTCCCCCCGGGTTTTAATGCTCTTTTTGTACATTTCCGTTATGCTGCCGGAGAAAGTGTCTTTATACTGGTTGGATAACACGGGGTAAGGATAATTTCCCATCTTCTCATTTTGATGTACTTCGTAGAGATGCCAGTCACAGGGCCTTGGAATGGGACAGGTGATATACAAATCCCCGTTAAGCCTGCGGATATTTGTGATTTCCACCCCCGCATCCCTCACCAGATAACCACAGTCTGGTCTTAACCTCTGGGAAAAAAACTGATGCTCATAGTTAATTTTATCAATACAGGGATTGGGGTATGTGCTGGTTTTTTCCTTGATAGGTTTCAGATTCCAAAGGGGAACTCTCCTATACTCTATACAGGAAGCAAACTCTTCAAAATCCACCTCAATCTCCTGAATCTCCTCCTCATCCTCTGTTCCTTCCATAGAGTAAAGATACACATCCAGAAGCTTTGTGAGATAGGCTGTACACACAGTAAGCCAGGGTTTAAAATTTACCCCAAAGGAAACATAAAGCTCTTCTATCATTTTAAGATATTCCCTGTTCTGCCTTACAAGAAAAACTCCCCGGTACTCTCCCTTGAGAGTTTTTATGCATCCGGAAAAATATCGCTCTCTTTGGTTTAAAAGAGAATAAACCCGGGTGGCGCTGTCTTTTAAAAATACGGTAAAGAGCTTAACCTCCTCCCCTTTTCCTAAGGTTTCTTTTATTTCCTGACAGGAGATGTTTTCTTCTTTCGTATCCTCATCTCTCATAGGGTACAAAAAAGTATCCGTGGCATCATAATGCTCCTTATCTGTCATGGATATATAGACGGCATACCTGTTCTGCTCTCCCTGGCACTCTTTTAAAATATCATTTTCCAGTTTGTCAAAAGCCTCTTTACTGTAGGCATAAACAGCGGAAAGGATATCCCCCACCGTCTGTTTAAACATGCGGCGCTGGTCTAAATCCGTAATTTCCATCATTCTTTTTTCTATGTACTCTTCCATGCTAAAATCCTGTTTTTCATCCATCTGTGACTTCCCCGCCCCCTGACTCTTGTCCTGGCCCATTCCCGGCATCCATGTCTATTTCAAGTCTTTCAATTTTCCGGCTGATTTCTTCTACTTTATCCTCCATATCCAAAGAGGCATAAATATCTTTTGCCAGCAGGTAGTACTTCTTTGCAGAGACATAATCTTTTTTATCTTCTGCGCTTTCCCCCTGCATCACATACCGCTTAGCCTCCTGCTCCTTTGCCTCTCTCTGGTCAATTTTCTCTTCCACCGTATCCAGCTTATCTTCCATAGCCTTGCTCTGGGTCTTATCCCCCATCTCATCATAGGCCTGCTTTGCAGAGAGGTAAAATACCCTTGCGCTCTCATAATCTCCCTGGGCAAATGCGGCATCCCCCTGGGCGGTGGCATTGGCTCCTGCCTCCTGCTTTAAAAGCTGGTCTTTCCGCTCCTGTTCCTCCTCCTCTTTCTGCTCCTTTTGGTCCTCATAAAGCTTTTTTAAGGCTTCGATTGCCTCCGTCCTTCCCTCATCAAAATATACGGCTCCTGCGGTAGCCTTTGCCTCCAGATACTTTTCCTCCGCCTTGTCATACTGCAGGTTGAGGGCCAGGGTATCCCCCAGGTTTAAAAGGTCATATACAGATAAATATTCCGCTGTCAAGGCAAGCCTTTCATAGATATAATCAAGGCCCAGGCTGTCCACATAGCGGGAGCGGTTCGCCGCTTCCTTATACATGTTCTGCGCATCCACAAATTGGTTGTCCGAGAGCTTTTCCTCAGCCAAAAGCACCGCCTCAATTAATTTCTGGTAGTCCCCCAGCTTCTTTTCCATGGCGTGGTCCCTTAATTTCTCCGCCAGCGCCATAGACTCTTCACATCTCTCCTGCGCCCGTACATAATTGTCTATCTGGATATACTCAATGGTATCCGCAAATCCCTGCCCCAGCTGTATACGCCGTTCTACCCTTTTGTTATGGAGGACAACCAATATCACAGTGAGGATAATTAAAATTACAAGGATAGGAATCATGGTCATAATAATTCTCTTAATTCTGCGTTTCTTATTTGGGTCTATAAAGACTTTATCTACAAATATGGTGACAAAGGTATATTTGCCCAGATTTTCCGGCTGCCTGGACAAAAGCAACTCCTCCACGTCATCCACCAGTTCCTGGGGGTCATTGCCTGCGTCTGAAAAAACATCCAAAAGCTCCCCGCCATCCACATTTTCCCAGATACCCCGGGTAAACACTGCAATAGCGTCCGTGTTCATAAGCTTTATCTTTTTTGAGATAAAGGGGTGGAACTCTTTTTCCTGCCCCAGATATGCGTACAGGTTATTCCGCTCTTCATGCAGCGCCACTTTATCCTGCTCTACCCTCTCCTCCTTGACATAGTCCATGGTGAGGGACTGGTCTGTTGACTGGCATTTTAAAAATCCGTCGCGGTACAGGCAAAGCCTCACATTTCCCGCCTGTCCATACCTGAAATTTGCATAGTCTGTCAGCACAATCATAACGGAGGCTTTTAACTTTAGTTTACTGTTTTCCGTGAGCAACGCTTTATTTGCGGCATTTAAGCATCGGCGCATAACCCGCCTTCCAACTCCCGGGCTCTCTGAAAATGCGCTTACCACAGCCGCCACGGAAATTTTTGCCCCCTGACCATCCATCTGGTCATCGATTCCGTCCGCTACCACATAACAGGCAAAATCATCCAATTCCACAAATCCAAAATAGTCTGTATTTTTTATATTATTATCTGCCTCCGAGGTAAAGGCCGTCTTAAATTCCGAATTTTGCTTTCGCATATGTGTCAGCTCCCTTTCCCATTCCCAGAAGGATGATGCTGGCATTATCCTTTTCCTCCCCGGGATGCCGGTTCACTAATTCTATGATGTCATACGCCATCTGCTGGCAATCTAAGTCACTTTTTAGAACTGCCTCTATCTCCCGTACACCCAGCAGATCATAGATTCCGTCGCTCATCAATACCACAATATCCCCCCGCTTTAGCTTCACAGGGGCGTCAAAAAGTTCTATATCCTTAAACCCATCTTGTCCCAGATAATTGTAAAGCCTCTTATTTTCAAGGAGGGCCAGTGCATCTTCACGGGAAATTGTCCCCTCATGAAATTTCTGTTCCGCCAAAACAGCCACGGTATGGCCGGTGGAAACCGGAATGAGGTTTCCCTCCCGGTACACGCATATTTTAACATTCCCCACCTGGGCATAATATAGATAGCCTGCGGCAAGGAGCACACATCCCAGGCTGGCGGAACCCCTGTTTTCATCCCCCAGGGCTTTTAAAATTTCCAGGTTTGCATTGTGGAAAGATTTCCGAAAAAAATACTGTGGATTGTGGAAGGCATTATAATCGCCGAACAAATCCATACAAGTGTCCACGGCAATGCGGCTGGCAATCCGTCCCCCATACTCTCTTCCCGCCCCGTCAGAAAGCACTGCCAGAACTCCGGCCTTTGTCTCCATAGTTCCAACCTGGTCTTCTTGAACCTGCCGCCTTCCAATGGTCATGCTCTTGCCGATATCCGGTATCCTCTCCCTAACCGGCTTTTTAATAAACAGCTTGATAAAATCTAATATAAAAATGCTCACGCCAAGCAAAGAGATACACACATAATTTGTCATTCCGGTTCACTTCCCCACATAAAATTGTTGCCGCAAAATGGTATAAACACAAACACAGACTTTCCCAGTTCGATTTTGTCATAGGGATTTAAAGACGTGGGTACATAAACTGCATTTTCATTCAGGTAAACCAAACCATTGGAATCCCCCGGCAAAAGCACGGTTTCCTTCTTCTTGGGGTCAAACACAATAACGGCATGGTTTCTTCTGGAAATCTCATTGTCCCCTAAAATCTGGATATCCATGTCATCCGCCCTTCCCACAAAATTTTTGCCGGAGATAATTTTATAATCTTTTCCCTGGCGGGGTCCTGAAATACACACAATCCACCCGCACACAGGCTTCACGTCATCTTTAAACAATTCTTCCTCAATATCAATCTCTGTTTTTCCCGTTTCTTTTTTCTCCTGGGTGGCAGTTTCTATATTGCAGTATGGACAAATTGTCCCATATCTCTTTTTGCTGAACATATGCCCGTTTTGGCAGCGGATTAAATTTGACTGTCCCATGTTTCCCTCCAAGTATTTATAATATTTGCAGCCTGGTTGGCCCTATAAAAATAATATCCCCCAGTTCCAGCCTGCAGGGTTTCCCGTAGGAAATTTTATATTTTTTTCCGTCGCTTTTTTTAATACTGACTCCGTTTTTTGTGGAAATGTCTTCTATGTACCATGCACCATTAAAATAATTTAAAACCGCATGCTCTACATCAATCATGCTGGCGTAAGTGGTATTATTTAAATCTACTGTGACGCTGTTTTCCCCAGTATCCCGGCCAATAACAATACCGTTTTTCCCGTAAATATCCCATGCGGCAAGGGGTTCCCCTTCCTCGTTTAAAAGGGAAAGCTCCGTGGCCGTCCCCTCCGGTATCCGCATCTCGTAAAGCAGCGGCGACGTTTCCTCTTCCATGTATAATACGCCGCTCCCTTCCGGCAATACCACATGGATAAGCCCCACCAAAACGGCAATGGCTGCCCAGGTAAACCCCTGCTCCCATCCCATCTCAACCAAAACCAGGATGGCAATTACAAGGCAGATAATTAGAATACTGTAATTGATTTTTCTCTTCAGATTCATGCCGCTACCTCTTAATTCCCATAAATGCTTCAAAAAGATTTGTGGTATCCAAAGGGTTGCCTGCATTTGCCCTGGATTTTAACTTTTCCGGATTTACCACATCTTTTGTCTGGGGATTGAAACCGAAAAACTGTTCAAAGTTTCTGGAAATGTTTTCAAAATCCACCTTTGCCCCTTCATTTCCAGAGGATGCCTTTGTCCCCTGCCGGGTTTCCCTGCCCATCCCGCCGCTTTTGCCGCCGTTCGTTTTTTGCTGCCCTGCCTGACTGGAAAATTCCTCATCATATTTCTTTCGTTTTGCCGGATCTGAGAGGATTGTATATGCCTCTGTTATCTCCCGGAAACGTGCTTCGCACTCTTTGTCTCCGGGGTGGGCGTCAGGATGGTATTTCTTTGCCAGTTTCCGGTATGCCGCCTTTATCTGCGCCTCATCTGCATCCCTTGCTGTCCCAAGGATTTTGTACCAGTCGTTCATAGTGTGCCGCCTTTCTCAAATCTTTTGTATAAGGTCTTTTTTAATATACATAAATATCAAAAGTTATCAAAGTTTCTAATTTCCCAAAGTAACCTACAATGTAAGGAGAAAGGGTAATATCTGGCAAGCCCATATCCTCCCCATGAATTACCATACACAAACTCTTTTTCAAACCGTATCTCTTACAAAACTCCATCAGAACTTGTTCTTTGCCTTCTATTTGAGAAATTATTCTTCTAATAGGTGTTTCTATCTGTAAACACAATTCTTCTTTTTCGGATATACACCACTCATACACAGGCTGTAACTCTTCTAGAATGTGTACGTTATTTTTTACCGCTTCCGGCCAATCCTCAAGACTTCTCGTTTCACTGGGCGATATGTTCAATTCTTCTGTTAACATACTTAAATCAAAATC
>Ga0137307_102426_pt1 | contig 12981 bp, 18 predicted proteins | sample NAcewD2O_March_2_FD_97180 | JGI IMG/M metagenome (GOLD analysis project Ga0137307, IMG submission 97180) | Mouse cecal microbial communities from Vienna, Austria - N-Acetylglucosamine amended D2O_March | ecosystem: Host-associated > Mammals > Digestive system > Large intestine > Cecum | place...
GATTGTATGAGAGCCTGCTTTTGCCTCTTGTTGTTGTCATTTCGATACCCTGCGGATTGATGGGCAGTTTCTTGTTTGCAAAACTGTTTGGACTTGAGAACAACATATATCTCCAGACAGGGTTGATTATGCTTATAGGTCTTCTTGCCAAAACAGCCATACTGATAACCGAATACGCAGGCGAACGCCGCAAGAGTGGCATGACACTGAAACAGGCTGCTGTCGGTGCGGCAAAAGCGCGTTTGCGGCCTATCCTTATGACAGCCTTGACAATGATTTTCGGTATGCTTCCTCTTATGTTCGCGTCAGGTGTCGGAGCAAATGGCAACTCTACTCTCGGCACAGGAGCCGTAGGTGGTATGGTAGTTGGTACGTTGACTCTGCTGTTTCTTGTACCTGCACTTTGGATTGTTTTCCAAAAAATTCAAGAACGTTTCCACCCTGTTGAACCGCAAAATCCCGACTGGGCAATGCAGGCTGAACTTGAACGAGTAGCAGATCTAAAAAATAAAAGGAAAGATGAAAAATAGAATCTTAATATGTATGGCTGTCGTGGGAGGTCTGCTAACCTCCTGCGGTGCCTACCGCAAATATCAGCCTGTATCGTCAGTATCTGACGACTTGTTCGGCATTGATGTGCCTATCTCTGATACAACGACATTGGCATCTGTGGGGTGGAGGGAGATGTTCAATGACCCATATCTCCAGCCATTGATTGATACAGCACTTGTCCGTAATACCGATTATCAAGTCGCACAGTTGCGAACTGAACAGGCATTGGCCTCACTTGGCGCAGCCCGACTTGCCTATATTCCGACACTAAATATAGCGGCGGACGGCAATGTTGCAGAGTACGACGGTCTGACAGGTAAAACATACAATATCGGCCTCAATGCCTCTTGGGAGATTGATATATTCGGGAAACTCACAGCAGCTAAATGGGGACAGGCTTCTGCTGCAATATCTGCATCAGAACAAGCTCAGGCTGTAAAGACGCAGCTTATAGCGACTGTGGCATCTTCCTATTATTCACTGTTGATGCTTGACCGACAGATAGAAATCGCAAATGTCACGCTTGGCAACTGGACTGAAACCATCCGAGTCATGGAATTGCTTAAAACTGCCGGAAAGGCAAATGAAGCCGGAATATTGCAGACAAAAGCCAATAAAAAGGGATTACAGGGAGATATTGCAGTGATGGAAAAAAGCCGGAGGGAGATTGAGAACTCCTTGTGTTCCTTACTCGCCCAATCACCACATAAAATAATACGAGGGAAAATGGAAGATGTCGCCTTTTCCGAGAACCTGACCGTAGGCTTGCCTGTTCAACTGCTTTCAAACCGCCCGGATGTCAGGGCGGCAGAGATGGAATTGGCGAGAACCCATTACGGAATTGGAGTTGCAAGAGCATCTTTCTACCCCTCACTAACTTTAAGTGGAGCAATCGGATTCACCAATAATGGCGGTGTGGTGGTAAATCCCGGACAATGGCTGCTCAACGCGGTCGGACAGCTTGTGCAACCGATATTCAACCGTGGGCAACTTCGAGCTAATTACAAGATAGCCGAAGCCGAACGAGAGATAGCATTGTTGCAGTTCAACCAATCCCTTATAGATGCCGGTAGCGAGGTTAATAACGCGTTGACCGACATTTTAACCGCAAGAGAGAGGCTTGGTTTTGTTAGAGAACAGGCTGCGCTTCTTGCTGACGCAGTGACAAAGACAGAACTTCTTATGCGACATTCTCCGACAAATTATCTTGAAGTTCTTACAGCACAACAGTCGCTATTGACAGCACAACAAAATGAGGTAGAATGCAGATATAATGAGATTGCAGGTCTTATATCTCTTTATCATGCCCTCGGTGGCGGTCATTAACTTAATGAATATGTATTATAAACAACATCTAAAAATCATATTAATAAGGTACTAATCTTAGATGCCTCAAATTATGATTGTCGGCTCATGTCTGGCTTGCTTGTCAAGCACGGTTATGAGCCGATTGCCGTCGAGACAATGGAGGCAGCAAAGGAAGAGGTGGCAAAACGCAGGAGTTAATCAACTGGCAGAAGACGGAGGGATACGGATTCCTCCTCATAGCCGCTATAATTTTAAGATTTGATGTCATAATGGCTGGGAATTGATAAATAATCATTAAATTTGCAGTCGGACAGGCGTAGTCTGTCCACGACATTTTGGTAACATAAGAAGCGTTATGCTCATCTTGTTTGTTGAAAACGTAGGAAATTTTCAAAACGATGCAAGAGATAGCATAGTGGTTCTCACGCATATGCGTGGGTCACTATTGTTACATCTGCATCAAAGGTTTCCTACGACCATCAACAAAGACGTGGCATAGTTGGCTCGCGCTTTCTTTTTACAATAAGTAGCCGAGAGCCACGGTTCAACTGTATATGGATCAAAGCAGATTCAACTCATATATTAATTCGCCTGCTATCGCCTATTGGCGAGAGTTGTGTATGAGCGAAGGTATGGCACGACATTATAATAAAGGCGACTACTTTTTCAAGCAAGGCGAGGTTGCAAAATATCTCGGACTCGTTGTGAGCGGAACGTTGGTTTATTCAGTTATGGGGGCAGATGGAACAGAGCACGTTATCGGTCTGGAATATGCCGATGAGTTTGTGTCGGATTTCCCATTCTCCATAATAGGTATACCGGCGCGTGCATCAGTAATCGCACAATCACCGTGCGAAATTCTTTGTGTGTCAACACAGACGCTTAGAGAGCGAATGAATATCGATTCTGTGCTGCGAGAGACTGTGAGGGTCACTACCGAGGCGGTATTCGGTACGCTGTACGACCGCCATACCGCTCTCTATACCAAGACTCCCGAAGAACGCTACCACGATTTGATAAACTATGACCCGCAGCTTTTTCAACACTTTTCATTGAAAGTCATAGCCTCTTTACTCAAAGTCACTCCCACCTATCTAAGCCGAATCCGCAATAAAACAGAGGATTGAACGGGGCTTGACCGTATTTCTCAAACTTGTTTGAGAGCGGAGTAACGTTTTCTACCGACCTTTGCAAAAATAATTGGCAAATAATATGATTAACCGACTCATCTCATCAATCATTTGCACCGTTGTTGCAATAGGGGCAATGGCGCAGACTGAGACATCCGACAGTATTAAGACACAACAACTTGACGAAGTTGTTGTCGAGGGGCGTAATCAACGACTTGGTGCGAAAGTCTCAACGTACATACCGACATCAAAGCAAAAAAACGCATCGCAGACTGCCGCCGATTTGTTGAATTTTATGGCGATTCCTCAAATCAAAATTTCAGCGAATGACGAAATAACGGATTTGGCCGGAAAGAGTGTCGATGTCTTTATCGACTATCTGCCTGCATCGAAAGAAGATTTACAAGGTATGCGGATGCTAGATGTAAAGAAAGTTGAGTATTACGATTTCCCTTCAGACCCACGTTTTCAAGGGAAAGCCCATGTGGTGAATTTCGTGATGCAGAAATATGAATATGGCGGATATGTAAAGGCTCATGGCTGGGAGAACACAAGTAATGCAGGACAGATAAGCCTTTACAGCAAACTGCAATATAAACGTATGACATTCGATATCGCGGCAGGATATTTTTATCTCAATCAGAAACATACTGGAGGTGATGTTTACGAGACATTCCGCATGCCAATGTCAGATGGGAGTGTCAGCGTGTTTGAACGCAATTCCATTCAAGACTACGGTAAATGGCGCAAAGACCAATACTGGCCGACGTTCAAGGCTCTCTATTCCTCCGACAAAATTACAATTCAGAATGTTATCGGAGCAAGTTTCGACCATTCCCCGAGCAATAACAGCGCCGGATTTGTCGAATATCTGCCTGCCATATCCGAACGCATTGATTATTCACAAAATTCATCCAACAGAATCAACTCTATTTCATACAACGGTTATTGGAATTTTATCCTTAATGATAAAAACACCATTACATTTTCGCCGAGATATGCTTACTCGCACACCAATACAGGCAGTTTATACACCGAGGGAAATGCTGATGGATACTATAATGCCGCCAAAGACAACTCCCACCAGTTCAGTGGTAACCTGACATATACACATTCATTTGAAAAATGGGGATCTCTGAACGCCATGCTCCAGACCATTGTCAACTCCAACCAAACAGATTATTTCGGAACAGCAACCACAAGCGACAATGCCCGGACATATCGTATCGGCCCGGGGCTACAATACAGCCTAACAAAAGGTAAATTCTATGGAATGGTTGGATTCGGCTATCACTGGGACAGACAGAAATATCTTGACTACAAAGATGATTCGGCAGCACCGTGGATTGACTTTTCTATCCAGTATTCTCCAAATGACCGGCATTCGGTCCGTGGTGAGTTTCATCACATGAAATCAATCCCATCATCGAGCTATCGTTCTTCTGCTGTTATTCAGAGTAATCCGCTAATGAGTTATACGGGCAATCCCGACCTCGTTTCATATGGCAGCTATGATGCCGGATTGAATTACTCATTTATTCCGAGCAATAACTTCAGCCTCTCAGCCTTTGCCTCGACATGGATTGTGGATAATAGATATGTTTATGATTATGTGCCTACGGAAACAGGCATTTTGCGAACAATCAAACAACCGGGCGGAGGCTATTCGCAGTGGACTTACGGAACATACGCAACATTACGTCTGTTTGACCGCAAACTGCAACTTACGGCCCAACTGACAGGTAGCTCTGTTCATAACGGAACGCCATATAATCTTGACAAAACACAAATTACATACGCTTTTCAGGCAACCTATTATCTTGACGACTGGAATTTCTCAGGAGTGTATTATTCTCCACAGGGTTATCCCGACGGATGTATGGTAGGCACTTGGATGAAAACAAAATCTTATTATCGCATTGCAGCCGGATGGTCGAATTCCTCATGGAACCTGCAACTTCAATTGGCAAACTTTGCACGTTGGAACTGGCAAAGTGATAAAAGCATCATGCACAGCCAATATTACGATAGAATCGAACAGACCTACTCAATCAACGACCACGCTTTGGCCAGGTTGTCTGTTACCTACACCTTCGGATTCGGGAAAAAGATTCAACGAGGCGATGAGGCATCACAAGTATCGGGAGTCAATTCCGGAATATTGAAATAACAATGCCAATATGAGAAGAATCTATACAATTCACTCAATAATAGTTCTGAATAATTTTGTATGAATAAACTACTCACTATAATGTCATTTGTCGCCTGCCTTATATTCGCAGGCTGTAGCGATGAACCCGACCATGAGGCCGATATTTTCTCTCTTGCAGTGCAGTTGGAGGGAGAAGGGGAATTGGCAATTGGCATTCACGACTGCGAAATCATTGTTCCGGGGAATCAACAATACATCAGCATCGACATCATTGGAGACTATGACTACTTCAGAGTCACTACTGTTCCCGATATCGGAATGGTATCATCCGGCGATAAACAAATTAAAATCCTGCTTACGAATAATCTTGAAACAACTTCACGGAGCGGTGTTCTTGAATTTACTGTCTATAAAGGGAAGAGTCGGAATAAAGGCTCTGTCACAATAACCCAGAGAGTTTTTTCTTCTGCTGAGCCCGATGAACCTGTAGAGGTGCCTGACAAGTACCGCTTCAAACTGGCAAAGGCGGGACTAACGCCATTTATGTATGATGATTTCCGGGTTCCTGCCCCATTCGACAATCTTGCGTTTCAGATTCGGGACTATCTTGACAGATTCCGGCCCATCGGGTTTCCGGAATTTGTACAGCCGTATGACTCAATCGTATGGAGTGCCGAGGGGATGCCTAATACAGTCCGTATTTTTGAGCGAAAGACCGATGACAGCAGTTCTAAGGAACATTTCACAGCCCAATGGTCATCGCATTTTTTCACTCCGGGAAGCGAGAAGGGCTACCTCAAGGGATACAGTGATGGCAAGGTCATATATTCCGATTCAATCTGACTTGACAGATACGAACGTGATTTCTTATGCTTCGACTGGACAGAAGGCAGCATCTGCATAGCCAACCCACGCAACACCAGAGTTTATTGTCTGCTTGACAAGAGCCGTGAATACAGTGTCGTGGATACCCGTGAAATCAATAACACAAGATACAGCGAGATTCATGCAAGGAATCATAAATCTCTTTCAGACGATGAATACCTGTCTATCTCAAGAGATGCCTTGATAAAACTCATGAGGGAGAATATAGGGGAAGGCGCCTCTGCAAAGAATAAGATTCAGTCATTCAACTGTGTCCCAGAAGGCGTTGAGGGTGAACTTTTCTGGGAAAACAAGACCACGAGAATATTGCTCCTTCACAAATTTCCGTCCGATACTTCTATTGAAGAATATTATCTTCTTGTCGAGGCTAAATGAAATGATTAATCCATTGCAATTCATGTCAGTCTAAATTATAAAGAAAGAAGGAAATAGACAATATGAGACAAATATTATTCACATCCATAATATCCTTGCTGGTGGTATTTCTCGCCATGCCTTGCGTTGCACAGAGAAGTTATGACACCCATAGAAACAGGCGTGAATGTCGGCATCATCGGCCACAATATTATGTCGGTAATAACAATGTCTATTTTGACGGTCGAAAAATAGAGGGTGCTTCGGCATCGAGTTTTTCAATTCTCCGTGACGGGTACGCCAAGGACATATGGACTGTGTATTACTGCGGTGTCAAGATTGATGAAGCCAAAGCCAATTCATTCAAGGTATTGGGCTACGGATATGCAAAGGACACATGGAGTGTATATTATAACGGCTCCAACGTCGAAGGTGCTTCAGCAGACAGTTTCAACGTACTTGAAGACTGGTATGCCAAAGACACTTGGAATGTCTATTACGACGGCATTAAGATAAGCGGAGCATCAACCGAAAGTTTCAGGGTTCTCCGAGACGGTTACGCCAAGGATACATGGAACGTCTATTTTGATGGGAAAAAGATAGACGGAGCCAGCCCGGACTCATTCAAGTGCGACAGAGACGGATATGCCCGTGATAACTGGAACACATATTATTGGGGTAAAAAGATACGATGAAGAAACTGTATGTCTGTATTTTAATACTCGTGGGAGTTATCGCTTCCGTCTCGGCGGAAACGCGCCTATCCACCAGGCTTTTCACCACATCCCGATGCTTCGATCTGATTGCATCGTTGCAGTATTTCGACAAGATAAAAGACCTCCCACAATTTACCCATCTTGCAATGGATTCAGCTTTTATCCGGCAACTGCGACATGTGAATGATAATGTGACCGCGTCCAAACTATGTAACTTATATTCAACATTTGGGGGAGACAAGGATAATACGGATAAATGTGTCACATTCTTCAGAGAAATGGTTTCCAATGATTCAATTACGCACACCGATGCAGACTGGATTAAGAGCATCATCGGCTTACAACCAGAACTTGCCTCCTGCCTGGCGAGGTTGAATGATACCGGTTATTCCGATTATTGGGACAATGAGGTCAAGCCTTTGCTTGACAGGTATATTAATTCTTATCCCGTGTCCGATGAAATGCTCGACGATATACACGATGCCATGACGGAGTTCTCCGGCCCGGAGATTTTGCCTCCTACCCATTCCAACATCTACATTCTTAACATTGACAATGCCTTTAACTTGTCCGACGAATCCTTCTGTTGCACTCCGCTTCTGTTGGATCCGGAACTTGAAAAGAAATTCCGTCTTGACTTCCTGAAGGTCTATACCCATGAGAATCTTCATAGACTTTCGATTTCAGAGGAACTTATGAGAAGGCTTGACTTGCTCATGTCCGATGATTTTTACCGGGAGAATGAGATTAAGGCGAAAAGCTACAATGAAGGACGTAACGAAGCTTTTGTGGTGGCGGCCGAGGTCTTTATATCTCATAAAATTGGCCGGAGGGACATTAAGAGTGTGTATGATGAATTTAACGAATATGTTGAAGGCAGCCTTGTGCTTGCTCCAATAATATATGTACATCTTCATAAAAAGAGGAGGGATGAATCGCTCAACGACTTCATTCTCCGACTTTTTGACAATGGAACGATTGAAGCTGGTCAAATAGAGGCTGAATACTATAAGGCAATGTTGCAGATAAAAACTGGCAAGCAATGAGAGATATAGGGATTCTGCGATTCTATTTGATTGTGTTGTTGGGAATAATAACCACGTTCCAGATAAAGGCTGATGATGAATATTTCACTCATAACCGCGCTGCCATTAGCGGTACACTGACATCTTCAGATTCATATTCACTTGAAATGTCGTATCATTATATGTTCTGTAAGTTTGTCGGCGTAGGAGGAGCATTAGGTTATTGGTCGAACTACTATGATGATGGCTGGGCTTCTGGAAGTAATTGGAACATTGAAGAGGATGACAATAAACCGTCGAATTTCTATCTACGCCCATCGGTCGTATTGAAATCACCGAGTGTCGGATTCAAGCAAACGCAATGGTGCCTCTATGCTGAACCCGGCATCATGCTAAATGTGCCGTATCAGCAGGTGTGTATCGAAAAAACACAAAACTGGACTCATACGGAATATGACTACATCAGCACTAATAAAGGTCAATGGTTTGCCATTGATGTAAGACTTGGCATTAATATGGATATAGGTCCCGGCAGTTTCAGTGCCGGATATATGATGTCTAATCTCGATATTTACAGCCAGTACAGGCATTTGTCTTACAATGGCACCACATTTGAGAAATTCTATCCCAAGAAACCATTTATGCAGGGCGCGTACCTTACGATATCATACAACGTTTGAAACAACATATAGTTTTTCATACTTAAAGCCAAATCCTTTGCGTGGATGCTGAGGATTTGGTTTGTTTTTATTATCCTGTCATATGAAATTGTTTTCCATAAATCTGCTTTTGTGAGGGTAACGAGCAAAAGCCGCCCTGAACGGAGGTAGTACCGGAGCGGTGTAATATTGAAAACTATAATTATGGTATCGGGAGCCACAAAACATTATCGCTGTAAGGTTTAGCGATTGTCAAAGGGTCGAATTTTATCAGCTCATAGTAGGCAATATTAAGTTTCTCATCAATAATCGCGAGAGCTATGATGTCGCCTTTATCCGGCATATTTTCATCGCTAAACTTGTTCCAGCCTTTCATAGGGTCTGCGTCAGCCCACTCCGCGCCCTCTATGAAGCAGTACATATTGGGAACGCGGTACTCGCGGTCCTTATATCGCTCGGCGGCTTCCTTTCGTATTTCCTCTTTTCGGTTCATATTCATTAAGTTTTAGTCATCAAAAGGCAAATCCTCAAACTCGTCGATTACGTCATCCCAGTCTCTATCCAGCTTTCCTCTGGCGAAATTTGCGATATTGTCACGGTTCGCCTCGAAGCTCCATTCATAGTCCGTTCCGACGCTTTCCTGCGCTCGTCGGGCGGCATAGGCTAAAAATTCTTCCATCGTATTTCATTTATGCCACTGCGCCGATTTGTTGACGCAGTGGCGATTATTGGTAAATTCAATCAAACCATTCCGGATTATCCTCTTTAAGTTCCTCGATTAGCTTGTCATCGGGCAGACCGAGGTTGCCGTCAGCGGTATAGAAGAAAATATCTTCGTCTATCTTTTCAGCCTCCTTGTCGGCGAAGCCGTCCGAGCCGTCGGTTGCAGGAAAAGGCATAAGGACATCAAGCAGGCTTGTTCCTGCAATTATCAGTTCCTCGCCCTCGTTGCTTCTCACGATACGGCAGGTATAATCCATGCCCTTGTAGTTGATTTCAGTTGTAATCATGTCGGTATTGTGTTTATGCTCCCTGCGCCTCTGACCGCGCAGGGAGCGATTGGTGAATCAGTCTATGTCAACTCCTATAGAGACTTCGGTCTTGTGTCGCGGTTGGTTTACACACGAAAGGCTATATGTGGTGTCGGTGTGCCTCCCGGCTCACGGACATGGCATATAGCCCGGATTACCATATATTCGGGAGGGAGCGACGGCAATCAAGATAGTGAGGCGTGATGCGCTTCATGCGCCCACACCTCGCTCCGCTTTGTCTCGGCTTCAGCCCGGCAAGTTTCCCGAAGATTACCTTGTCACTACGAAAAACATGGTACTCTTATGAATAAAAATAATGAGCTGATTTACATTACAGTATAGCTATTAGGGGTGAGAATATCTATGATATGCTCGGTTGTCTTTATGGCAAAATGCCGGACATTGAGTGTATCGCCATATAGAATCTTCATACCAGATTGCATTAGCAGGTTATAATATTCGGAGTTTTCAACCTCGTATAACGGTGCTATACCCTCCCCCTCCGTTATATCATTGATTCTGAAGTGTTCCAAAGTCACGCGATACGCGAACACTTCTTTGAACTCAATCCTTACTATCCCTTTGTTATCGAACCGTTCCAACTCGACAATAAGATCCGTCGCATTATAGTCTATTGAATTGACCGAACACTCGCAGTCAATTATCCGTATAGGATTCCATATTTCGTGATTAGCCATATTATTATGCACCTTTGTAAATCAGTTCTTTATAATTACTCTTTATCAAGTATGTCGCTAACCTACCTTTGAGATATAATCTCGTGGCGTCATGCACTGACAGTTGATTTTTGCCTCGCAATGCAGCGCAATACACTATAATGTTTGCGACCGGAATCATTATCAATGCTGAGTATCCCACATTAATCCGATATTGCAGTAATTCATATTGCGTGTATCTGAATCGGATAAAATACAGATTAAGGAGATATACATTGAAATATCCCAAACTTAGGTAAATCAACAAACGTATTCTTTTATGCCATACAATAGATATGAGCCGATTATAGATATTCGGAGAGTACATAATCTGCCACAATGCTATATGCGATAAAATCACAAAGACAATAGCGCAAGCACTTAAAATCTTAATTACCAGTAATAATGTCGCACTATAATCAAATAGCACGACTATTGCAGAAATGAGAAGAATCCACAAATCAACTGCAAGAAGAATGGCAAATGCAATAAATAGCCATAAAAACAGCCGATTGATTGCACTACCACATTTATGCCATAATCGCTTATCGTTCTGTTTCATAAACCGTGATTTTATATTCGATGGCTATTGGAGGGTTCATTTGATTAAAGTAAGATTTTACTAAATCTTTAGCACCCTCTCCCTTTACACATCCTCCAACTATAAGGCTGATAGGATTGACAAAACTCCTTCCTATATAAATTAGTTCAGAAGGGAAGTCAACGGACATAGAATGTCTTGCAGCCTTTATCCATTCCTCTATTTGGAGGATATTCTTTCCTTCGTTACTGTTAATCCATTTATAGTCATCACAAATATCTCTGACTTCTTCTTTCGCGGCCTCAAATAAATCTTTCGGAAGAATATCTTTAAGATTCCTCAATAAAACTTTTATTTCCGAGATTCTTGTTTTTCCCTTAATCGGGAAAAGAGCGACAAAATTTGTCACGGTATCATTGCCAAAATTCTTCAATTGATCTTTCAGAGAATAGCTGAAATCTGTATGCAACAATTCAAAAAGGTTATACTGTATTGTAGTTTCTCTCTCTTGATTGTATTTATCAATAATGTCCATGATAAGTTTTTTAATATATTCAACTCATATAGTCTTTTACTAATAATTTGTTTTTATCTATAGTTTTGACTGAATCAATATTCAATGCGCCGAGAGCATGTGCCCCTTTTTCACTTATATAAACAAAAGGATATTCTACTGTTACTCGGAATATCCTACCGAAATAGTCTATTTTTATCAGGTATTCTTTACTTGTATAGTTATACTCAATGCTCAATATATCACATCCCTCAGGCAATAGTCTCTTCATCTTGTTTAGAGTGCGATTTTGCTTGTACCAATTCTCGTATAAGAATATTGCATTTGAATAGTCCACAAGCAGTCTGCGTCAGCAATCCGCTTGATGGAATACTTGTAACGCATTTCCGCAGATTTGTCAAGTAGTGCAAATATTTCTTTATCGGTCAGTTTCATTGTTGTTATGGTGTTTTCGGGTTGATGTTATTTTCAGTGTTCACAAGCCTCGTTCGCTGCTATATTCGATATTGGGATTGATGGCTTGCAACATGGCAACAAATGATTCCTCATCTTCAGGCGATACATAGACATAGTTGCTTCTGTCGTAGATGATGCGCAGCTTGATGTAAGCCGCCGAGTAATTTCGGCCTCTTTCAACCCAAAATTTTCCACGCCGGATTTTCTTGATGCTGTCAATATTGATGGCCAATGACTTCAAAGGTGTTGATATGCGTAATACATTATTATCTATGACATAAGTGACATTACCCCATATATATCGTGCCAAAAGTACTAGTGCCAAGAGTGGGGCCGCGCTCCAAAGCACGGCAAACAATCCCCATAAGATAGTCGGAGCTGCGATAAAAATGATTACATCAAATATGCACCACATTATTATAGGCCATTTGTACATCCTATTATCCACCTTGCATCGAAATACGACGTGGTGCTTGGGGATATATGGAGGCGGAACGATTGAATTATCCTTTGTTGTCATAAGTTTGTCATTTTACAAAAATCCCTTCAAGCTGATATGGATGTATCACATAATGCAATATCAGCCAATCCATAAGAACTGTCCAGACAAAGCCGACAGGAAGCATTAGAAAAAGACACCATGTCGGGACTGAATATTTACCGTGCTGTCCAGTCTTCACGGCTTTCAAATATCGGATTCTTTTTCCGTTGAATGTGCCAAAAGTCCATATCAAGATAGATATGGCATATAACAGTAATATTATATCATAGACATATCCTCCATCCGTATGGAATAATTCCGCACAGAAAATAGGAATAGGGGACAATATTAATCCTATTGTTAGACCGACATATAGACAAGCCGCAAAGCGGGCAGGGTCTTTCTTCTTAAAATATGCATCATATATACGCATATAGTATCGGTCAATTACTCCTGTTCGT
>Ga0137307_102431_pt1 | contig 12962 bp, 11 predicted proteins | sample NAcewD2O_March_2_FD_97180 | JGI IMG/M metagenome (GOLD analysis project Ga0137307, IMG submission 97180) | Mouse cecal microbial communities from Vienna, Austria - N-Acetylglucosamine amended D2O_March | ecosystem: Host-associated > Mammals > Digestive system > Large intestine > Cecum | place...
AGCCACGAAAGGAAATCACCAACTCTTGCCCTGACTGCCGCAAAATCTTCCCCTCCTTCTGCAGGTTCATAGTTCACAGGATCATTAAAAAATGCCTGAAAACGCTCCGGAAGCTCCCAGCCTTCCTTCGAGCAGCATTTCCCCTCCCATTCGCCAAATGCCATCTCTGCAATTCTTTCATCCTTAATTACCGGCACATCACGCCCGGCAAGAATAAGCCCGGCGGTCTCCACCGCCCTGCCAAGAGGGCTGCAGAAGCACACTGAAAAAGGAATACCCCGAAGCCCTGCCGCCGTCTTCACAGCCAGGCTCCGCCCGAATTCATTTAACGGGATGTCTGCCTGTCCCTGTATCCTGCGTGTCTTATTCCAGTCTGTCTCGCCGTGCCTTACAAGATATAACTTCATTTTTCTCATCTGCCTCCAAACTATCTGTAATCAACCCGGGGCAATGGTTACTATTCACGGACTAGCCGTCCACTCATAGTAACACATCCGGCCCAGTAATAGTATAACATATCTTTTTCTGTTTTTCATGAACTTTTGTGTTATAATAAAAAAGGAGTGAAAAGTAAAAATAGAAGGAGAGACGACTATGGAAAAAATTACCAGCTTTACAATAGACCATTTAAAGCTTCAGCCAGGTGTATATGTATCCCGTATTGATTATGTGGAGGGACATCCCGTTACCACCTTTGATCTGCGCATGACAAGCCCGAATGAAGAACCGGTCATGAACACTGCAGAGATGCATACGATCGAGCATCTTGCCGCCACCTTTTTGCGCAATCATCCCGAATTCGGCAGAAAAACCATTTATTTCGGCCCCATGGGCTGCCGCACCGGCTTCTACCTTCTTCTGGCAGGAGAACAAAGCTCCGCCGGTATCATCCCGCTCATGAAGGAGATGTATACATTCATCGCTGGATTTGAAGGAGAAGTTCCTGGAGCTCACCCGAAGGACTGCGGAAACTATCTGGATATGAATCTTCCCATGGCAAAGTATCTTGCAAACAAGTATCTGTCAGAGGTGCTGGAAAATATTACGGAGGACAGGCTGGTCTATCCGCAGTAGAATGGGGACAGGGCATTTCCTGCCCTGTTCCCCATTCCACTGCCTATTCAATCTCAATCTGACACATTTTCATGGCCTCAAGTGCGTTTTTATGATTTTCAGGTGTTGTACCCGCGCAGCATGAAGCATCTACGATGACAGGCAGCTCCGGAAACATTGCTTTTATGATCATCGCATTGGATATCACGCAGATATCTGTGCACAGTCCCACGAAGGTAATGGATTCCGCCGTGTCTGTTCCAAGCACTCCCTGATCCATCAGATAATCTCTTACTGCATATCCCAGCTCTATGCTTCCAAAGGACGGTTTATTAATTGGTTCGCCATCCCTGAGCGCCTCAATCCGGGGATGCAGAGCCCAGCCCTTCGAACCGCGGATACAATGCGTAACCGGAAGCTTTCTTCCCTCCTGGGTTTCAAGATAGTTGATCTCATGGGTATCTCTCGTATAAAATACCTTTCCGTCAAATTCCTCTATCTTTTCTGCCACCTTCGGAACGATTGCTTCTGCTTCCTCCGTTCCAAGCGCACCGTCTATAAAATCATTTTGCATATCTACAACAACCAGTATTTTCATCTTGCATGCCTCCTGCATTACTTTCTCTAGAGCAGTAACTCCATTATAAGTTACTGTTCACTCCGTTAAAATTCGCTTCGCGAATGAGTTTGCTCACACCCGAATCATTTTCTTACGGACTTTGCAGTAAATGCAAAGTCCTGTGTGAACAGTAACCATTATAACACCGTCTTTTCTAAAAGCAAGTTTTATTTGCTTATTTTCCTTAAATGTGCGATAATAATGTTACTATAAGCGGTCTTTCAGGCTGTAAATAGTAACTGATATAATGGGAAAGGGGTTATACTTATGCCAGCATCATATGCACACTATCGTTTTGGAAGGGAAGTTACCGGATGTCTCCCATTTGTATACAGAAAGACGATTGAGAGTCATCAGGATTTATATAATATTGGTCTGCACGGACCAGACATTCTGTTCTATTACCGTCCGATATCCTCTAATGAGATTAACCAGACAGGCTATGCACTCCATGACAAACCTGCATCAGAATTTTTTGGCCAGGCAGCAGCGCTTTATATGCATGCAGCGGACCCGGATGCCTTAAAGGCGTATCTGTTCGGTTTTGTCTGCCATTTTTCACTGGACAGCGTCTGCCACCCATACATTGAAAAAATTGAACAGGAAAGCGGCTTAAGCCATGCTGAGATTGAGACAGAGCTGGAGCGTTTCTTCATGGAGAAGGATGGTCTTAACCCTGCTGAATATATCCCGGTCCAGCATATTCATCCGGATCCCGGGATTTCTCAGGTGATCGCTCCTTGCTTTGATCCCGCCACTCCGGAACAGATCAGATCCTGCCTGAAAGGAATGATCTTTTTTCATAAACTTCTTCACGCTCCAGAACGTACGGATCAGAAGGTGGACAAGCGCAGGCTTTTGTATCTTGGACTGAAGCTTATAAAAAAATATGATTCCATGCAGGGGCTGATCATGAAGCCCGAACCTGTATGCGACTGTACAAAATATATGAATCTGCTTCATAATCTGTACACGGAGGCTGTCACTGTGGCATCTTCCCTGATTCAGAATTATGCAAATGTACTGGATCATGCCTCTGCCCTTTCCTCACGTTTTTCTCTGACGTTTGGAAAAGGTGAAAACTGGGAAAGCTTATTTATATAAAAAGAAAGGAGGCCGTATCATGAAATTCAAACTCACTGCCCTGGAGAAGCACTGGATTCTCTATGATGTGGGAAACTCCGCGTTCGTCCTGCTTATAGCCACAATTCTGCCCATCTACTTTAATTACCTGGCAGATATGGAGAAGATCGAACCCTCTGTATACCTGGCATACTGGGGGTATGCCATATCCGTCTCCACTCTGATCGTTGCTGTCCTTGGTCCGACACTCGGAGCCATAGCAGACACAAAAAATTTTAAAAAAAGATTATATTCTGCTGCACTTGTTATCGGTGTGGTTTCCTGTGTGCTTCTTGGTACGACTTCCTCGTGGATGATCTTTCTCATCATCTTCGTGATTGCAAAAACCGCATTTTCCACAAGCCTGGTCTTTTACGACTCTATGCTGACGGATGTAACAACAGAGGATCGTATGGATTCCGTCTCCTCTCATGGCTATGCATGGGGGTATATCGGAAGCTGCATCCCGTTCGTTATATGCCTGGTCATTGTCCTGAATGCTGAAAAGCTCCATCTTTCCATGAAAACTGCCATGCTCATTGCATTCATCATTACTGCTGTATGGTGGCTTGCTGCTTCTGTCCCGCTTCTTAAAAGCTATCGTCAGGTCTACTACGCAGATGCGGGCACTCATGTAGTAAAACGCAGCTTTTCAAGGCTCGCAGGCTCATTAAAGGAGATCTATCATGAAAAGAAGATTTTCTTTTTCCTCCTTGCCTTTTTCTTTTATATTGACGGAGTATATACAATTATAGATATGGCAACTGCCTACGGAACCTCTCTGGGACTTGACAGCACAGGCCTTTTGCTTGCGCTGCTCCTGACGCAGATTGTAGCCTTTCCCTGTGCACTGATCTTCGGCATGCTTTCCAAAACCATATCCTCAGCCCTCCTGATCCGAATATGTATTGGGGCATATCTGTGCATTGCCCTGTATGCAGTAGGACTTGACAGCCAGGCCGACTTCTGGGTACTTGCCGTACTGGTTGGTATGTTCCAGGGAGCAATCCAGGCATTGTCCCGTTCCTATTTTGCAAGAATTATTCCGGCTGATAAATCCGGAGAATACTTCGGACTTCTTGATATATGCGGAAAAGGCGCCTCCTTTTTCGGCACTTTTCTCGTTTCACTGATCAGTCAGATAACCGGAAGTCCCAGTGCAGGCGTTGGTTCACTTGCCGTTATGTTCCTTATTGGTTTCCTTTTATTTGGCAAAGCAGAGACAATAAATACAATGTCATCCTAACATTCCGAACAAATATTAATTTTCCGAGTATTTTTCTTACTGATATTTTTTTTCTTATGGTATTCTTATTATAAATAAAAGTAATAAATAATAGTATTCGAAAAGCAAAAGGAGTGGTATATATGAAACAGCCTATGCATTTATTTTCCGCTCATCATGCCGATAAGAATTTTATAGACAGGAATTGTGACCATTACTATTGTGATGTGCTCTCGGTTATTTCCTTCATTGATTCAACTGAATGCACCTCACTTCCTTACCGACATAAACACGATGCTTACGAATTCCTTATTCCTTATGGGCCTATTCCTCTTGTTATGTGCGAAGATTTAGTTTACTTCGGAGAGGTTGGTTATGTTTATCCCGTACAGAGCGGACAGGAACACGGCTTCAAATCCCTTGTAACGAACATTTCTTATGACAACATCAGTGTTGACAAGGTTTTTCTTGAAGATATCATGAAGCAGAAAAAGTATAACGGAAAAGAATTTGACTGGCGCTTTGAGCTTACAAAAGAGCAGAAAGCCTACATCCAGCTATTCAAAAATGAGTTCGATAACGGTGCATCCTGTGATCAGCAGAATCTCCGGCATCTCGCCGCGCTGATAACAGCATCCTTTATTGATTCGGAATTTCAGAAACGCGGAACCCCGATTGGAAAACCTGCACAATATCAGCAGGGTATTCTTCAGGTAGTAGCCTACATCAACCAGCATTACACAGAGCCTTTGAATGTAGATGATCTTGCCCAGATGTGCCATCTGTCCAAGACCTATTTTATTTCGGCATTCAAGCGTGTTACTGGCGAGACGCCTTACAGCTATCTTCTCAGGCTCCGGACTTCCAAGGCGCGGATTCTTTTGGAAACTACCGACTATACAATAAAGGAGATCGCTAATATGTGCGGATTCCAGAAGACCAATACCTTCACCTCCCACTTTTGTACTGTTACACACATGACTCCTTCTGAATACCGGGAGAATGCGCGAAATTAAAGGCCCAGATTCTCATGAGTCTGGGCCTTTTTCCTACCATAGCATAAGGAAGGATTTATAAAATTTAAAGCTACTTAAGCAAGCTTGCTTTTCGCAATCTCTGCGACTGCTGTAAATCCTTCTGCGTCATTTACAGCCATCTCTGCGAGCATCTTTCTGTTCATGTCAATATTCGCCAGCTTAAGGCCGTGCATAAGCTTACTGTAGGACAGTCCATTGAGCCTTGCTGCCGCATTAATACGCGCAATCCAGAGCTGACGCATCTGGCGCTTGCGCTGCTTTCTTCCTGCATAGGAAGATGCCAGTGCCCTCATGACAGACTGCTTTGCAACCCTGTACTGCTTTGAACGTGCTCCCCTGTATCCCTTTGCTAATTTTAATACTCTGTTATGTTTCTTTTTAGCGTTAAGTCCGCCTTTTATTCTTGCCATGTCTTATCTCCTCCTTCATATACCTGTCTTACAGATAAGGTAATACTTTCTTCATATTCTTTACATTAGTTGCATCTGTAATTGTTGACTGTCTGAGATTTCTCTTTCTCTTCGTAGACTTCTTTGTTAAGATATGGCTCTTATAAGCTTTATTTCTTTTTAATTTACCTGTACCTGTCTTTTTGAAGCGCTTTGCAGCAGCTCTATTTGTTTTGATTTTTGGCATGATTTGTTCCTCCTTGAATTCATTTAATGTATTTTTAACGTTTTTCAGTTAAAACCATACTCATATTCCTGCCTTCCAGTTTGGGAGCTTTTTCAACCGTCGCAATGTCCGCAACCAGTCCTGCGAAATCATCCAGAATATGCCTGCTCTGATGCACATGTGCCATCTCACGCCCTCTGAAACGCAAGGTAACCTTCACCTTGTTGCCCTTTGTGAGAAACTTCCTGGCATTATTCACCTTTGTGTTGAGGTCGTTCGTATCAATATTCGGCGAAAGACGCACCTCTTTCACCTCTACAGTCTTCTGCTTTCTTCTTGCTTCCTTCTCTTTCCTTGCAAGCTCATACCTGTATTTGCCGTAGTCAATAATCTTGCATACCGGCGGCTGGGCCTTCGGAGCAATCTTTACCAAATCCAGCTCTGCTTCCTGAGCCAGATGCATTGCCTCCCTAATCGGCATAATACCTAACTGGTCTCCATTCTCTCCGATAACTCTTACTTCCTTGTCTCTGATCTGCCCGTTAATCATTAAATCGCTAATTGTAGTGCACCCCCATTGAAAATATTACAGCTGCCGCAGATGCCCGTATGGCCCTTACAGCAACAAAAAAATGAATAGCGTAAGACTATCCACCTTTCTCTCTGTATAACAGGACAAATCTGCTGTATCATATAATAAATAGTGCTTGCCTGACTCATGCAGAGCTTATTATATACAGCCACAGACCTTTCATACTCATCTATCGAACCAGTAGTCACCCGCTTGTGCTACGGTGAGAGTGAATCGTTACTGCACACTCTGTTCATAAATACAAAATTCTGTGTAGACAGTAACAGTGGATACTCTACTTTATTTTCTGCTTTCCGCAAGTAATAATCTACCACATCCGGCGCTTCGTGTCAACAGTATTTTCCTGTTTTTATCATAAATAACAATCCGGATGCCGTGCAGCAAAGTGCACGGCCTCGTGAATAGTAACTAATAATGCACAAAGAACTGCAAAATTACTATTGAAAAATATGTATTTTCATGGGATAATAGAACAAATTTGATTTCTATTCACGGGTCTGGAATCAAATTTGTTATTTTGACAATGAGCAATGAGATGAGGAGGATTCTATTTTATGAAGAAAAGAAGCAACTTTACAAGCAAGCTGGGATTTGTACTTGCCGCTTCTGGCTCTGCAGTAGGACTTGGGAACATCTGGCGCTTCCCCTATCTGGCTGCAAAATACGGCGGCGGCACATTTCTACTGATCTATCTGGTTTTGGCTGTTACCTTTGGTTTTACTCTTATGACCGCAGAGACCGCCCTTGGAAGAAAGACAGGCTTAAGCGCCATTGGCGCCTTTAAATCTCTTGACCGGCGTTTCGGATTTGTAGGCGTTCTTGCAGCGGCAGTCCCGATCATTATCTTCCCCTACTACTCCGTTATCGGCGGATGGGTGGTAAAGTATTTTTCCGTATTTGTAAGCGGCGGTGTCGAAAAGGCTGCCGGGGATACCTATTTTACAGATTTTATCAGCGGTACTTTTGAGCCGATCGGCTGGTTTTTCCTGTTTATGGCCGTGACTTCCCTTATCGTCCTGTGCGGTGTGGAAAAGGGAATCGAAAAGGTGAGCAAATTCATGATGCCGGTTCTCGTGGTACTTACCGTTATTATCGCCGTATACAGTCTGACTCTTGACGGGGCGATGGAAGGACTGGTATATTACATCAAGCCCCATATGGCCGATGTGTCTGCCAAGACGATTCTCGCTGCTATGGGACAATTATTTTATTCTATGTCACTTGCAATGGGAATCATGATCACCTATGGCTCTTATATGAAAAAGGAAAACAATCTAGAGAGCTCTGTGCGGCAGATTGAGCTGTTTGACACCGGTATTGCCTTTCTCGCAGGACTGATGATTATTCCAGCGGTATTCGCATTCTCCGGCGGAGACAGATCCGCACTTAATGCAGGCCCGGGACTGATGTTCATGACTCTGCCGAAGGTGTTTGCAGGCATGAAATTCGGCGGCGTGATCGGAATCATCTTTTTTGTACTTGTATTTTTTGCGGCGCTCACATCCGCAATCTCTCTGATGGAGACAATCGTATCCATCTTCCGGGACAAGTTCGGCTGGGGACGAAAGGGTGCAAGCATCTTTGTAACCGTACTGTCACTGGCTCTTGGTATTCCGTCCTCCCTCGGGTTCGGACCTCTTGGCTTCATAAGCTGGATGGGTATGTCTGTCCTTGATATTATGGATTTTGTAAGCAATAGTGTACTGATGCCGATCGTGGCATTCTTTACCTGTATCTTTATTGGCTTCATTATTAAGCCGAAGACAATCTCTGACGAAGTAAAGGTAACTGACGGAACCTTTAAGGCAGAGAAGATGTTCAATGTGATTATAAAATGGGTGGCGCCGATTTTCCTGGTACTGATACTCGGAAGTTCAGTGGCAAGCGCATTAGGAGTGTTCACGATTTAAATATTCAGTTGGGGACGGGGAATTTTTCGCCCTAAAAGCTCCAGTAGAGCTTTTAGGGTGAAAAATTCCCCGTCCCCAGCTTTAGCGTTTGTCTCCCATACAGAAGACGGCTACGACACCGGGGCCGGTATGGCTTCCGATTACGGTTCCGATATTGTTGATGAGAATGCTGTGGATTCCCAGCTTTTCGCGGACCAGTCCGGCTACATATTCCGCATCCTCCTGACAGTCACCGTGGGTAATCATTATAAGATCGTTCTCTCTGCCGTGAGACTGTTCAGCTGCTTTCTCTACAATCTTCTGAAGGGATTTTTTTCTTCCCCGTTCTTTTCCTATGACCTGAAGCTTACCCTCATTGTCCATATGGATCATGGGTTTAATCTGTACAACACTCCCGAGGACAGCTGCTGTCTTTGATATCCGTCCGCCTCTCTGAAGATGATAGAGATCATCTATTGTTACATTATGGCAGACATGAAGCTTGTTTTCCTCTGCCCACTTTGCTGCTTCTTCTATGGTCATGCCCTCTTTTTTTCTCTTTAGTACATAATACAGGAGCAAGGCTTCTCCCATACAGGCACACAATGTATCAACAATGATGATTTTTCTGTCCGGATACTCTTCTCCAAGCTCCTGTGCAGCAATCTGCATGCTGTTACAGGTACCGCTTAAGCCTGATGAAAAAGCAAGGTGAAGAATATCTTTTCCTTCCTTTACATATGGCTCCAGAGCTTTTTTTGCTTCATCCGGATTTACCTGGGATGTGACAGACATCTTTCCTTCCCGCATTTTTGTAAAGAATTCCTTTGCAGATAGTCCCAGCATATCCTGATAAGTTTCTCCGTCAATCGTGTATTTTAAAGGAATAAATGGTACATTCCTCTCCTCCAGCCATTCCTTCGGTACATCAACTGTACTGTTTACTGTTACAATGTAGTCACTCATAGTCTAAAACCTCCTAACTGTGTATCCTGTCATATTACTGTTCACTCTGAATCCTGTTCCCCTGCAGCCGCGGCGGGAACGCGGTCCGGATGTGAATAATAACCCTATCATACCACTTTAATCCATTTCACGCAAAACCTTTTTAAAGGTAATGGCAAAAAGAGTTGCTGCTGTGGTAACGGATATGAAATCCGCAATCGGCTCTGCCCGGTAGATTCCCATAACTCCCATAAATCTTGGCAGGATCAGCGCCAGGGGAATCAGCAGGATAACCTTTCGCAAAAGCGCGATAAAAACGGAAACCTTCGCCTGTCCAAGCGCCACAAAGGTAGACTGGCATGATGACTGTATGCCAAAAAACATAAAGCCCAGGAAATAAACCGGCATGACCTGTGCTGTAAGATCTGCAAGCTGCTCGTTATTTGTAAAAATTCCTGCATAAATATGGGGAGCAATCACTGCAATTCCCCCGAGAAGGAACATGGATGTAAAGGTAACTGTTATCAGTCTGAAAAAGGTTCCCTTTACCCTCTCCTTATTTCCTGCACCGTAATTGTAACTGATGACAGGCTGTACTCCCTGTGTTATTCCCTGGGCTGGTATGCCGATAAACTGCATAATACTGGTAAGGATTGCCATGGTGCCTACATACAGATCTCCGCCGTATTTCTGAAGTCCTGTATTCAATGTAATGCTTACCAGACTCTCTGTGCTCTGCATAATAAACGGGGATACACCCAGCGCGGCAATTTTCTTAATATATTCTGCCTGCAGCCGGATGTTCTTCCGTCTGAGGCGCAGGACACTTTTCTCTGATGTGAGGAAACGCACAACCCAGACTGCACTGACCGCCTGGGAGATTACGGTGGCGATGGCTGCTCCCCTTACCCCCAGCCCGAATGCAAAGATAAATACCGGGTCAAGGCAGATATTCAGCGCTGCCCCGATCAGCACGGAGAGCATAGCTGTCTTTGCCTCTCCCTGCCCGCTAATAAAAGTATTAAGACCAAGCGCCGCCTGGACAAATATGGTTCCCACAAGGTAGATGCCTATATACCCTTCTGCATATCCGATGGTTGCCTCGCTTGCTCCAAAGGCAAACAGCACAGGTCTTTTGAAAATGGAAAATATAACTGTCAGGATCACGGAAAAGAAGAGAATCAGCCCCGCCGAATTTCCAAGAATCTTTTCCGCCTTCTCGTAGTCCTTCTTACCCAATTCGATTGAAGCAAGGGGAGCCCCGCCCATTCCCGCAAATGCACTGAAAGCGGATATCAGCATTATGATCGGGAAGGTTACCCCGACCCCGGTAAGTGCAACATCCCCATAGCCTCTGATATGCCCGATATAGATCCGGTCCACAATATTATACAGTATGTTAATCAGCTGTGCTGCCACTGACGGAAGCGCCAGCGAGACCATCAGCCTGCCCAAAGGCGCTGTGCCCAGCTTGTTTTCCTTTTGAGTGTTCTCCTGCATAAAAATTCCTCCCTAATATAAGCCTAACAAGCATTATATACAAATTGTAATAAAATGTAAATCATAAAAACATATTCGAAGTATATAAATCAAAGCTTCTCCTTGTAAAATATACCTGATTAGCCTATAATGAGAAAGAAAGGTTACTGTTCACGGGTCAGGAATGCGCGTAAGCTGCGCAGGGTCTGCCCCAGCGAAGCGAGGGTATTCCGTAAGAACGTGATTCAGGAGTGAGGGGTGATAAGAAAGGAGTACATTAAAATGGGCGTATATGTAAATCCTCCGGCTGACGGTTTCGCAGAAATTCTGAATTATAAAAAATATATTGATAAATCCGGGATAATAGCATACACGAACAGCGTACTTGGTACTCCGGATAAACTGACCTGTTTCAGCAAACCCCGGCGTTTCGGCAAATCATTTACTGCAAAGATGATCACTGCATATTACTCAAAAGGCGCCAACGCGGCTGCTCTTTTTGCAGGACTAAAGATTGCCAAAATGAATTTGGAGCAAAATCAGAATAAGAACGCAGACTTTGAAGAAAACCTGAACAAATATGACGTAATCTCTCTTGATATGACGCCATTTGTTGCTCTGGCAGAAAGTACCAATGAGATTGTCAGTGATTTACAGCAAGATGTCATAGAGGAACTTGAGAATGAATTCCCAAATTGTATCAGGAAGGGCACAAAGACTTTATATAAGGCACTTTTACAAATTAATCTGAAAACCGGACGCAAATTTTTTATTGTTATCGATGAATGGGATATGATTTTCAGGGAGGCAAAGGATAATATTTCCGTGCAAAAGGAATATATCAATCTTCTCCGCAGCCTGTTCAAAAGCAATCAGACATCGCAGATTATTATCGGAGCATATATGACTGGCATCCTGCCAATTAAAAAATACGGAACTCAGTCAGCACTAACGGATTTCAGGGAATACTCCATGTTAAAGCCTGGAGTTCTGGCTGAATTCGTGGGTTTTACAGAGAAAGAAGTATATCAATTGTGTCAGGAATATCACCTGGATTTTGATGAAACCCAGAAATGGTATGATGGCTATCGCTTTGATACCATCGGACATGTATATTGTCCAAATTCTATCATAGAACTTATATCCATGCAGGCATTTGACAGTTATTGGACAACGACTGAAACCTATGAATCGTTAAGGGATTATATTGATCTGAATATGGACGGTTTAAAAGACGCAATCATAGACATGCTTGGAGGGAAAAAGCACAGGATTGATACAGGAACTTTTCAAAATGATATGACATCCTTATCAAGCAAGGATGATATCTTGACTTTACTTGTGCATCTGGGATATCTTGCATATAATTTTGATAATAAAGAAGTATTTATTCCAAACGAGGAAGTCAGAGGTGAGTTCATCAGAGCTGTAAAAGAAGGCAGACATCAAGAACTTGCCCTGCTGGTTGAATTGAAATGGAATAAAAGTGCAGGTAAAGCGATATCCCAAATAAAAGAAAAGCAATATGGAATGATTATGCAAAAATATGATTATACAGGTGAATTGCTTCTGGTAGGGCTGAATTACAGCACAAAGACCGGAAAGCATACTTGTAAGATTGAGCGGTATATATGATAATGAGTTTATTCCGGCTGAACCTGTAAAGAAGATGAATGACGTATACAAGACATTTAATGTGAAATGTTCAGTCTACATCCCCCCGCTAAGAGGGAGATGTAGACTAAAAAACTCTCAGGAACTCAGGTTAATTCAGCTTTACATTCAAATAATTTCTTCCCGAAAGTGTTTTATTAAAGCAAAGGCTGCAAATGATAACTAAGCATCCTGCTGCAAAACCAATCCAGTTAAACAGCGCCGTCAGTATCAGAAGCTGCAGCCTCATAAATTTCAGCGCATATCCCAGTTCAAAATTGGGCTGTGTATAATTGGCCACTGCGACAAATGCCATATAGAGCATGACTTCACTGTTAAACCAGCCAGACTGGACGGAAAATTCTCCCATTACAAGGCCTGCAATCACACTAAGAGGTGTGCTGAGCATACTTGGGGTGTTCATAGCAGCAAGCCTCAGCCCGTCGATCGCAATCTCCAGAATCAATAACTGGAAAATAAGCGGAATGTTCACCATATCCTTGACGGCCACAAAGGCAAAGACCTTTGGCAGCCAGTTCAGATTCTGCATAAACAGAAGAAAGACCGGCGTCAGAAATACAGTCATTAAGGTAATCAGCGTCCTTGCAATTTTCAGATATATATTCGTAAGAGTCGGAAAATAATAATCATTCGCCTCTTCAATCATGTCAAATATAGATGTCGGCAGTATCATAGCTGATGGAGAATTGTCCACGAGAAGAACCACCTTCCC
>Ga0137307_102433_pt1 | contig 12952 bp, 10 predicted proteins | sample NAcewD2O_March_2_FD_97180 | JGI IMG/M metagenome (GOLD analysis project Ga0137307, IMG submission 97180) | Mouse cecal microbial communities from Vienna, Austria - N-Acetylglucosamine amended D2O_March | ecosystem: Host-associated > Mammals > Digestive system > Large intestine > Cecum | place...
GGGAAGGGTCCGGCCTCCACGTTGGCGGGCGGCCCGCGCGTGAACTCCGAGAGGATGGCGCAGCCGTCCGCCTTGAGGGGCTATCCCCAAGCTCAAGGTGGTGGCGGTCTTTCCCGTGCCGCCCTTCTGGTTCGCTACTGCGATGGTTCTGCATGGCATGGCTCATGCGCCTCCTTCTGCGGTTGCCCGCATCGGGAGGCCAGGCGGCTCTCGCGCAATGTGCGATGGGCGTGCGTTTCGCGGGTGCTTGCCTCGCTAGCAGCTTGGGAAGCTTGGGCCTTACCATTTGGCGACGCCCGCGTGCTGTTGAATTACACGCTATTGATCTTTGTCGGCCCCGACTAACAGATAAAACCACAATTTTGCTCGGCGGAACGGATGTAGTCGATGCACCTTCCCCTATGCCCATGACCGTGTTCGGGGCGTATCCTGTATAGCGGCCGAGCGTGTACGATGGGTTCTCGTGCCTCATGAGCACCGAGGCAGCAGGCCTCGCAGCCGGATTAACACCTGGAAAGCTGCACTACAGTTTTGAAGCCGCCTTCGACGGGAGCCGCAAAGGAGAGATTTCCCTGGTGCGCCCTTATCACCCGAGACGCGATTTGCAAGCCGAGCCCGTGGCGAAGGTCGAGGTTTTCGTCGGTGCTGCTCGCGTGTTCCTGAGATTTAAGAAGGGCGAGCAGGCCTTCTCCGGCCGCCCCCGCCCCGTCATCTTCAATGGTGATGAGCACATGCTCATCGGTCGCATTCAGCCCTATGCGTATGCGGCAGCCTTGCGGGTTGTGCGTGACGCTGTTCTGCAGGATATTCCCTATCGCCCGCCCGAGCAGGCGCTCATCGCACTCAACGGCCGCCTTTTCGGCCTCCTGTTCGATTTCCATCTCATAGGAATACCTCGTTTCCGGGCATGCGTTGATCGCATCTGCCACCGCCTTGCGAACGATTTTCGAGGGCATCACTTTCGCCTTATGCAAGGGCTGCATGTCGTACTCCAGCTGGGAGGCAAGATTCAGGTCGTTGATCAGGTTGCTGATCTTGGCGCTCTGCGCGCTGATAAGGGCAGCGCGGCCAGACGCATCCGATGGGGCAGAGGGGTCGCTGGCGATGCGCTCCGCATTTCCCATGATGAGGGTGAGCGGGGTGCGGATGTCATGGGATATGCCGGCGATCCAGTTCGCGCGCGCCTCATTCTGCTTGGCGATGAGGTCGGACGCGCGAGTCACGCTCTCCGAAAGGTTCGCAAGTGTCCCCTTCGGTAGGGAATGCGCCGCCTTGCCCGTTCCCAGTGCCTCGATGGCATCCTCGATGGGCTCCAATCCAGACAGAGTGCGCCTCTTTGAGAGCCAATAGGCTAGAAAGAGGCAGCCGACATCGAGGAACGCCATCACCACGAGGAAAGACGGGAGAGCTTGCACCGCCCGCATGGGGATATAGTTGCCCGTGATCTTCATGTAGCTGTCCTTGGGATAGCCCAAGACCAGCAGGCCGGCGTCAGTGACGCGCGTGAAAACAGGGTAGTCGGAGATATACCCCTTCGAGAAGCGCGCGACATCCTGCAGGGTGTAGTGGAGGGGAACGCCCTCGGGAGCGTCGACCGACCACGAGCAGTCCCCATCCGGCTTTATGAACAGCGCCCATAGGCCGTTTTCCCGTAGCTTGCTCTTCGCCTCCGGAGACGCCTCCGATGCGCTTGTTGTGTCCTCAATGGCATGAAGCATGGCCACGGGCGAGGCGTCTCCGGCCTCATGGGCGACTGCTCCGGAGAAGAAGATGCCGAACGCTGCCGCATTGAACGCCAGCAAAGCGACCATCAGGGCGGCGAAGAACGCGAGGTTTCTCGCGATATAGGGGCGCAGGGACTTCACGGCATCACCTGCAAACCATCAGCTTGTACCCGAGTCCCTTGCAGGTGATGAGCGACACAGGATGCGAGGGATCGCGCTCGATCTTCTCCCGCACGCGCCTGATGTGGGCATTGAGGGGGTTCTCGTACCCGAATGCGTCCCCGCCCCACAAGGCATTGCAAATGGCGTCGGTTGTGACCACCTTGCCCTGATTGCGGGAAAGGATCTCCAGCAGCGCGAACTCCTTTGCCGTGAGCGAGACCGGGCCGTCTTCGCGCACGGCTTCGGCCCTGTCGAAATCGATCACGCAATAATCAAGTTGGACCTTTGGCTCAACCGCGGGGTATGACCTCCTGAGTACTGCATAGACGCGCAGCAAGAGCTCCTGGGGAAGGAATGGCTTGGGAATGTAGTCGTCGGCTCCCAGGCCCAGGCCCGATATCCTGTCGATGGGCTCGTCTTTCGCCGTGAGGAATATCACGGGGATGTCGGACGACTTGCGCACCTGCCGCATGAGCGAGAACCCGTCGCCATCGGGAAGCATCACGTCTAAGATTGCCAGCTCCGGATTAACTTCATCGAAGCGCTCAAGCGCGTCCTTTGCATTTGCTGCGGTGAATATCTCCCCGAACCCCGCGTCGGTCAGGATATCTGACACGAGGGCAAGAAGCTCCGGCTCGTCGTCCACGAGCAAGATCCTTTTGCTGTGCAAGAGAGCGTAATCCACGAGGTGCCTTTCTCAAACCTATCCGCTGTACAGAATACAGTCCCGCGCTTGGGCCGTACGCAAAAGTAAGGAAAAAGTCAGGTGCGCAATCGAGGAATGTCAGGCGGGGCGAATACCTTGATCTCCGTCGAAAGGAGCAACGATGAAACATGCGCAACCAGGGCGTTCGGGGCGCCATCCTCTCATCATCGAGACCCGCAATCTGACGAAGCGCTACAAGGACTTCGTCGCCGTCAACGATGTCTCAATGCATGTGCGGAAGGGGAGCATCTACGGGTTCCTCGGGCCCAACGGAGCGGGAAAGTCAACGACCATGAAGATGCTGCTCGGCCTCACGGCGCCCACATCGGGCACCTTCGAGATCGATGGCATGCGCTTTCCGGACAGCCGGGTGGCGATCCTCAAGGAGGTCGGCTCCTTCATCGAGTCCCCCTCTTACTACGCCAACCTCACCGGAAGGGAGAACCTCGATATCATCCGGAGGATACTGGGCCTGCCTGCGAGCTCCGTGGACGAGGCCCTGGAACTCGTGGGCCTGTCGGAGTTCGGCGGCCGCCTCGCGAAGAAGTACTCGCTTGGCATGAAGCAGCGGCTGGGGCTTGCCGAGGCCCTTCTTGGAAGGCCTCCGATCCTCATCCTAGACGAGCCGACGAACGGCCTGGACCCTGCCGGAATACACGAGATCAGAAACCTCGTCAAATCGCTGCCGAAGGCCTTCGACTGCACGGTGCTCGTCTCTTCCCACATGCTGTCGGAGATCGAGCTTGTGGCTGACGATATCGGCATCTTGAACCATGGGACGATGCTCTACGAGGGAAGCCTCGACAACCTGCGCGCCCAGGCGCTTGCCTCGGGCTACGCCGCCGAGAACCTGGAAGAGCTGTTCTTGGCGATGATAGAGCAGGACAACCTCTTGCGGAAGCAGAGGGCCGTCCTATGAGCGCGCTGTCGATCGAGCTGCGCAAAGAGCGCAGGACGGGCATCGTTTTCGTGCTCTTGGCGATCGGCGTCTTGGGAGCCCTTTACGCATGCGCGAACTTCCTCGTCCGCGGAGAGGCGCTGCTCGGCATGCCGCTCGACCCGATGGACATCCTGCTCACGCAGCTCTACGGGATGATCGTCGTCATCAACATGTTCGGGGTCATCGTGGCGGCGTGCATGATCTACGGCATGGAGTTCAGGGGCGATGCCATCAAGAAGATGCTCGTGATGCCCATGAAGATGCCTTCGATGTACGTGAGCAAGTTCCTCGTCCTCGCTGTTGGGCTGCTCACCGCGGTCGCGATGCAGAACGGGGCGCTCGCCCTGATCGGAGCGAGCAACCTGCCCGAAGGGGCGTACGATCCCGGCGCTGTGATCGCCTTCGCCGGCTACTCGCTCATCACCAGCATGCCCGTTCTCACCCTCATGCTGCTCGTGTCGTCGCGCATCGAGAACATGTGGATACCCCTCGGCATAGGCGTGGCGGGCTTCTTGAGCGCCATGGCGCTCGCCAGCGTCGACTCGCCCCTCGTCCTAGCCCACCCCTTCGTCCTGATGCTGAAGCCGGCGATCGCCATGAGCGCCCAGCCGGACTTCCTGGCCATCGCGGTTTCGGCGGCGCAGACGGTCATCTTCCTTGCGGCCGGGCTCTGGCTTTCCGGCCGCGAGCGCTACGAGTAGGAGGCAGTTATGGGATTTACAAGCCTTATCGGAATCGAGTTCATGAAGGTGCGCAGGTCGAAGATCGTCCCGCTCATCTTCATCGCGCCCATCCTCGTGGTCATATCGGGGGTGGCGAACTTGAGCCGCTACTTCACCCCCGAGTACACAAACGCATGGCCCGCGATGTTCGTTCAGAGCGCGCTCGTGTACGCGTATTACCTGCTCCCGCTCAGCATGATCGTCGTGTGCGTGATGATTGCGGGCAGGGAGACGTCGCACAACGGCATCCTGAAGATGCTCGCGCTCCCCGTCAGCCGCTACAAGCTCTCCCTGGCGAAGTTCGTGGTCGTCGCGTTCTTCCTTCTCATGGAGATCGCCGTGTTCTTCGCGGTCTTCGTGATCGCCGGGCTCATCGCCACCCAGATGATGGGGGTGCGGGAGGCATTGCCCATCGGCTACCTGCTGAAATCCTGCGCGGGCCTTTTCCTGACCATGCTGCCCGCCGTTGCCGCCATGTGGGCGATAACGGTGGTCTTCGAGAAGCCCCTCATCACCGTCGGGCTCAACCTGCTTCTCGTCATCCCGAGCGTTCTCGTCGCGAACACCCCCGCCTGGATAGCTTATCCGTACTGCTATAGCGGCTACCTCGTCTCGTGCTCGCTCCATGACTTCACGACCGGAATGGCATCGACCGCGTTCCAGCCGTTTCCGTTCGCCCTCTTCGCGGCGCTGCTCTTCGCGGCGCTCCTCTCATTGTCGGTGCTTCGATTCGGAAAAAAGGAAATGACGTAAGAAATGAACACGAAGATCGTCTCACCCTTGGGCATTGTCGCTTTGGTGCTGGGATTGCTTCCCCTTTGCGCCCTTCTGCCCGGAGCTTTCGGCTACTCTTTGACGGACGAGGTGCGCACAGGATGGATGCTCGCGAACTTCGCGTTCATCGCAGCAAGCCTCGTGCTCGCAATCATCGTAAAAGGCAGTTCCGAAGATCAGGGCGCGGGTACGAAGATCGTCGCGACTGCAGTTATCGTTTTGGACGTGTTTTGGGTGCTGTTGGTCGTAGGCTTGTTCGCGCTGGCATTTGTCGTTTCCTTCCAATCTGGGCAGCTGCTCCTGCTCTGACGGAGGCGGCTTGTCCCCTGTGCTGCCGATGGATGGAAGCTGCTCGTCATAACTCAACTGGAACTGTTCGGCCATCCGATTTCAGAGTGGCGGAGAGCTCGCCGCCTTCATAATCGACCGACAGGGCAGGCCCTTCCAACACCATCACAGCATCGGAGCCGTCTTTGGCGCAGGTGCAGACTGCATCGCCGTCCAGGCGGTTGACGAAGCAAAGGCCGTCCTCGGTGAGACAGAAGCTGCGGGCGACGATGTTTCCCACGGGAGCAACTTCCCGGGTTTGGGTGTCGTAGGCTTGGAGCCGAGAATCCTCGTCTACAAAGTAAATGGCGCGACCGTCGAAGGCTATGTTGCCGCTGGCGGGGATGGCGAGCGTCTGCACCGACCGCGTGGCTCGATCCACCTCGACGATCTTATCGTTCACCACGAAAAAGAAACTGCGGTCGTTCAGGAAAAAACTGCGGCAATCCGGAAGAAACGCCCAGGTATCGCCGACCGTGTAGTCGATTCCCAGCAGGGAGCGGTCGCTGTCGGCGATCTGCTCGAAAATCACGTGGCGCTCCAGCGTGTCCGCATTAAGGCGCACGATGCTGAACTGCGTGAACGTGCTGTTGTAATTACCAACCCTGTCGATGTATTGTTGGGTTCGCGAAGTAAGGTAGTAAATGCAAGAGCCGGCCACATAGGCGCCCGTCACGGACTCCCCGTCCGAAAAGGCGCCGAAAAGCGGCGATGTTTCCACGGCCATCGCTGCAGCACCTTCGCGTTCTAAGGTGTAGGTTCGGGTTTCGTCGTCGAGCGCCACGGCAAAGCCGTCGCCTGCCACGCTTTGGGCGGCAGAGTTGTAGACCACGATCTCGGAGGCCTCGGAAGAGCATCCGGTTACGGGCAGCAGAAGGGCGACGGCAAGCAGAAGGGCGGCCGCGGGCTTTGCCTTGCTGCCGAAGCGGGGCCTTCTCTCCAAGAGCCAGCAGTTCGTGCTGCGCCGCACCGTTCCGTACAGCGCGAGCATCGTAAGCGCCGCCGAAATTCCCGCCACCAGCGCGAATTCCCACGGGGACACTTCGGCAAACACGGCGATTGCCTCCCCTCCGTCGCCCTGAGCAAAGCGGCCGCCCTCCAAGAATCCCGTCGCCAGCAAGAACGGCAGGGGAAGGGGCAGGCGGAAGATGAATTGCTCCGGTAGTCCGATGAGGGGGATGAGGGTGGCAGCGGCGCCGATAAGAGCCGTCAGTGCGTACTTCCTCACTATAACCGAGGCGAAGAGGAGCAAGGCCGCGAGCATCACCGCGCCGAAGCAACGGAGGGCGGCGGCCGCTACGAACGCCTCTGCAAGGGAGAGGCTCTTCTCGCTGGTGCCGAAAAGCGGAACGCTCTGGAGGGGATAGTCCCCGTGGGGCAGCCCGTATTTCACCGCGAAGAACGTGAGCTGGAGAAGGGAGAGCGCGACACAAAGGGCAACGGCGGAACCGATGACGATGAGCACCTTGCACCGGGCGCTTGCGCGGCCCTCGGGGGTCGTACGCAAAAGCGCGTCCATCTGGCAGGCGTATTCCGAGCAGAAAGCTGCGGCGGCCAGATACAAGACGGCCAGCAGCACCGCGAAATCCAGCGTCTGGACAGAGAGAAGCCCGGCCCAGCCGTTCGTCTCAAGGAAGTATCGGTTGGTCGGGTTCTCCGATACATAGAGGTACTGCTGGAAGGCGGCGTCGAAGCCCCGCTCGTGGGCCAGCACCTCCCCGGCCTGGGCCGCCGCACTTTCGTAATCCTCAGCCGAGGTGAGGCCGCTGTAGTAGCTTTCCTGCGCTTCGGCACGGGCGGCTTTCGCTTCCGTGATGGCCTCGCTCTCGTCTTGAAGCCAGGCCTCCTTCTGGTCGCCCAACGCCCCGTCCAGCCTTTCCAGGCACCAGGCGTAATCGGATCGGTGCTCTTGCATGGCGATGTTCTGGGGCTGATCGGTCGCCGCCAGCCAAACCCCGCTGACCACCAGGGCCGCCAGCAGACAGGCCAGCCCTCGCTGCCCGATCATGAGCTTCTTCCATTCGTAGGCGAGCACCATCATCGCAGCCTCCTTATGGGGCAGTAGGTGTTTCGCGGCGAAAGCAGATAGATGGCTGCGGCAACGACGAGCCCCGCAACCAGGGAGATTGCGAGCGCTGCCTGCCAGGACAGGACGGGGAAGCCGCCGATGTCCAGAAACTCCGTTTGGGCCAGGAGGGGGCGGCCCGCCAGCAGTGAATAGGGATCGAGCGCTTTCGCCCAGACAAAGTGGGAATAGGCCGCGCTCGCGCCGCCGATGACGAGCACGGCGGTGAGCGCGAAGTTAACGACAAGGGGAATGAGGGCGTTTCTGCCCCGCAGCGACACTGCAAGCCAGACCATGCCCAAAGCCCAGAGTCCGACGCTTCGCAGCGCCGCCGCCAGCACCGCGAATTGGAGGACGCTGAGGTCGATAGGTGCCTCGGCGAAGCTGGGGATGGCGTACACCGGCAAATCCAAGCCCTCTAAGGTGCCGAAGGCGGCCCCGAAGCCCGCCAGGTCAAGCAGCGAGAACCACATGGTCACCAGCAGCAAAAACCCGCTGGCTGCCATCAGCTTCGCGAGAACGGTGCGGCTGCCGCCATTGGGATTCGTGAGCAGCAACCGGTCCATCTGCGTTTCCCGCTCCTCCACGAAGGTGCCGGCCACGCCGTAGAGTCCCAGAAGCAGCACGAGAACGAGGGAGAAGTCGTAGTTCAGGTAGTAGTTGGCCATCTCCGTGTAGGCGAAGTCGGGCACGGTGCGACCGGCGTAGATCTGGTACAGGGCGGCGCTTTCCCGCTGTTGGTACAAGGCCCCGGCCTGAGCCGCGGCCTCGGCGTTCTGGTGCGCCTTTTCCGCCACCGATGCAGCACGGTCACCATATTCGTAGCAATACCGCATGGGGTCGATGAAGTACTTCTCCAGTAGATTCCGATCGCTGTAGAGGTTTCCCGTCAGGGAGTTGGCGTCGTCGGTGGCGGTGCTGGCGGTCATGTCCGCCGTGGCCTGGGCCAAAGGCTGCCACGTCGCCAGCAGCTGCTGCACCTTTTCGGGCGTAATGGGGCCTTGGTACTGGTCGTAGAGCTGCCAGTAGACGGTGTGCCAGCTGCGCTCGCCGCTTCCGTCGGCCAGAAACGAATAGGCATCCCACTCGCTGTAGATCTTGGCCAGGTTTATAACGCTGAACAGGACGAAGAGCACGAGAACCGATCGCCGGCAGAAAAGCTTGGCGAATTCGTACCAAACTAGGCGCATGGTGCGTCGCCGTCCTGGCAGAAATACAGGAACACGTCTTCCAGGTTCGGTCGCGCTGGCCGAGCCCCCGCACAGGGGCACTCGTCGCTGACGATACGAAGCGAGAAGAGGGCACCGTCCTGTTTCATGTTGCCGATGCAGCAGCGTTCGGCCAGCCGCCGGGATTGTTCCAGGTCCGCCGTTACCTCCCACACTTTGCCCGCGATGCTCTGCTCCAGTGCGCTCGGGGCTCCCTGCATGAGCAGCTTGCCGCGGCGCAGCAGCAGGATTTCCGTGGCAATGCACTCAACGTCGGGCACGATGTGGGTGGCCAGAAGGATGGTGCGCCCAGGGGCGAAACGGGAGATAAGGTTGCGAAAGCGGATGCGCTCGCCCGGGTCCAGGCCGGCGGTGGGCTCGTCCAGCACCAGGACCTTCGGGTCGGATAGCATGGCCTGGGCAATGCCGAGTCTCTGGCGCATGCCCCCCGAAAGGGCGCCGATCTTCTTGTCCCGCGCGTCGGCCAGATTCACGGTGTCCAGCAATTCCGCCGCGCGGCTTCGCGCCAAAGCCGGGGACAGGCTCTTCAGCGCTCCCATGTAGAGGAGGAAATCCCCCACGGTGAAGTCGCGGTAGAAGACCGGGTACTGCGGCATATAGCCCAAATCGGCCAGAAATGCGCGGCCCTGCGCCCCAACGTCGTGCCCATCGGCTCTCACTGTCCCGCCGTCGGCGCGCAAGATGCCCACGAGGATGCTGATGAGCGTCGTCTTCCCGGCGCCGTTTTCGCCCAGCAGCCCGAAGACGCCTTCGCCCAGCGTGGCACTAAAGTCTTTGAGGGCGTACTTGCCCTTGTAGCATTTCGCTACGTTATCGAACCGAATCTCCATGCTAGGCTCCGAAGCTGAACGTGGCGACTGCCGTGTCGATTTCCTCTATGCCGCAGCCCAGAAGCACGATGGCGGCCTGCGAATCATCCAGAAGGATCACCTGGGGAATGCGCCCCACATAGCGGGAATCGTCCACCTCGATGGTCTCGGTGGCCAGAAGCTCGCCGGAGTCAACGGCATAGACCCGCACGGTGAGCACGTCGCCCAGTTCGGCGGTGGCGACATATTTGCCCTGTTCGGACGCGTAGATGCCGTCCCCTCCCTCGTCGCTCGCGGAAAAGGCGAGCCGATGCGCGGCGCCGCTTGCCGTATCGACCCAGGGAAGGCTCCTGTCGACATGGGAAATCGCAGGGGGAAAGAACAGCCGGCCGTCGGCTCGCAGCATTTCCTCCACGCCCTCCGATTCCAGCCAGTCAAGCTCAAGCTCGCTGCCGTCGATGCCTATGGTCCCCCATACCGGCGCGCTGTCCTCGCCATTTCCGCTTTCGGCGGAAAAGCCGTCGCCGAAAAAGGCCACGCGGTCGTCGTCGGGGGTGAATGCGGCGCCGTTCAGCGAGGTCGCCATGCAGCTGGAGCCGCCGATGCCTTGGGCGGTGTCGAGCAGGGTAGTCAGCTGGCCGGCCGGGCGGTCGTAAAGGTAGAGGGCGCTAAGGCCTGCGATGGCCAGCCGATTCCCGTCGCTCGACGCCGCCACACAGCCGGGATCGACCACCGGATCGCCGGACAGAAGCTCTTCCAGCGCCAGAGTTTCTTCCAGCTTCAACTCGCTGTCGTAGATGTACGCGACCGCCCCCGCATCGCCCATAACCGTGAGGACGATGCCGTCTTTGAACGGTGCTGCGCCGAAGTCTCGCATCGGTGCCGGAGCCGGGCAGTGGGCCAGCACCGTGCCGGAGGCGGTATCGTAGAGGTACAGCTCATCAGCGCAGACGAGCAACGTGCCCGCCTGGGCATAGGAACAGCCCGTCAGCTTTCCCTGGAAAAGAGCGCTGTCGAAAGCGAAGAAACCTGACGCTTGGGCGGGGTCATCGTTCTTCATGACATCGGAAGCCGGCAGCGGGGCGGCCGGTGTCTCCGGCGCCGCTTTTTCGGAGTTGTCCGTTGGTGCCGGGGCGCTGCAGGCTCCCAGGACAAGCAGCGACAGGGCCAATGCGGCGCAAAGTGCTTTTCTCATGATCTAGGCCTCCTGGAAGAGCAGTATCGAGTTGGTTTTGAAGAAGGGCGTGCCCGCGTTGTCGGCAGGCACCGCCACGCAGTAGAACGTGCTGAGCTTCCCTAACAGGGACGGGTCGATGACGCCCTCCACCACGGCCACGCCCCCTTTGCTCAGCTCTACGGCGCTCGATGCCTCTCCGTTCATCGCCGTCGGCTGGTGATCGAGGAAAAAGGAGATGTGGTAACGCGCGCCGGGAGTGCCGCACAGGGTGAAGCGCACGGCTACCGGTTCGGTAAGGGGAAGGTTGTCGAACACCGTGTCGCCATCGAGGGTGAGCGTGTAATAGATCCCGTCGTCCAGCGTGTCCATGGTTATATCCGGCCATCCCGCCTGGGCCAGGTCGTTCTCCAGGTACCGGGACGTGACCTTTTCCTCGTGCACGCTGCAGGAGGAAAGAGCCTCCACCGGGTTCGGCGCCGTGGCGGCAGACGAAGGGGGGTCGGCGTTGAAGCGCATCTCCACACTGGCGGAAAGTGCGTTGTGATACCACCCGTAGCTGGACGTGCTTTCCATGTCCGGCTGGAAGTCGGGGTTCGTGATGCTGACGATAGTCAGGTTCAGCGTGTCGCCGCCGTGCCCGGCCACTGGCTCGAAGAGGAAGGCAATGTCTTGATCCTCTGCCGCATCGAATGTATGGCAAAAGGCATAATCGGACGATTGGCCGTCGATACGGTAGGGCTGGGGTTTCCCGTCCAAGAACAGGAGAAACCCTACACTTTCCAGGTCTCCGCTGACAGAAAAGCGATAGTCCAGGCGAAACTCTCCGCCATCGTAGGAAAACGGCTCCCGCTCACCGCTGTCGGACAGGGGCGGATTGGCGGCCTCGTGGCTGAGCATGGCCATAAGGCTCGCGTTGTCCTGGGCTTCCTCGAAGGGGTTCGGCGCACCGCTTTGCGCGGGTGCGGGAGCTTCTTCCGGAACGTCGTAACCGCTGCAGGCGGAGATAGGCAGAAGAGCCGCCCCCAGCAGCATGGCCAAAATAGGTTTCATTCGCATACAGGACCTCCTTTGCATCTTCTGCTCCAGCCTAGGGCGCAAAAGTCAAAAACCGGTCAAGCGGCGAAAAATTTCAGCGATGCTGAAGGAGCGCTGGTGAAGATCGACGGCGGCGGTTTTGCGCTAGCTTTTCTCAACGCTTCCTTGGGGGCGATTGACGGCAATCAGCGCCTTTGCGCAGGCACCCGTATCGCCGTTCGACAACTCCAAGGATCCCCCCAGCTTCCTGCAGAATATCCGGCTCATGGTAAGCCCCAGCCCCAAATGGCCGCCGGAGGCATCCTCGGTGAAGAACAAGGCGTCCCTCTTTCGGAGCGCTGTCTCTGAGAAGCCGGGGCCGTCGTCGGTTACCGTGGCCGCTAGCAGTTCCCCTTCCAGGTGGAACTCAAGGACGATCTCGCGGTGGGCGAAGCGCTGGGCGTTGCCCACGAGGTTTTCGAGAATGCGGCACAGAAGTTCGCCGTCGAAGACAGCTGTGCGCTCCGGCACGGAGATGCGGCAGGTCAGCTGCGCGGAACTGCCGCGGCACAGCACGGCCAAAGAATCGCCCAGCCCCTCCAGAAACCCCGGAAGGCTTACCTCTTCGGGGCGAACCTCCACCTCCTCGATGGCTCCCACCTCGCGCATGGCTTCGGTGTAGCGCCCCATGCGGTCGGCGGCGGATTCCAGGTTGACAAGCGCCCGATCGAGTTCCTCATCGGTCAGAAGGCCCGCCTTGCGGCTTTCTTGCAAGTGCTCCACATAGCCTCCCATGATGGCGATGGGGTTGCGCAGATCGTGGGCCACGGATGCCTGGAGGGCTCGGCGCTCTTCCAGCATGTCCCACAGAAGGCGGTTGTTGTCGACGAGGGCCTGGCGCATGCTCTCGAAGGCAACGCAGAGCTGGCCCAACTCATCGGCGGAAGCGCAGCGCACCCGAAAGTCGAGGTCTTGGCGGCGGACGTGGGCGGTCGCGTCGGCGAGCGCGCGGATGGGAGGCTCCAGCTTCTTCCGGTAGAACCATTGCCCCGCCAGGGCGATGCCGAGGATGGCGAAGAGAAGCGGCAGCCCGACCATGGCCACCTGCGAGGCGCGGTAGGCGGCTTTCGCCTTATCCGTGAGCATCGAGAAGCTCGAGTCTATGCGGTCGATGGTGTAACTCGCCGTTTGGTCGGGATCGCCTTCCGCGCCGTCCTGGACAAGACGGCCGAGCGACTGCGCCTGTCCGCCGATCTCAACTCGGGTGGTCGCTTCCGAGACCGTGCCGTCGGCGGCAGTGATC
>Ga0137307_102439_pt1 | contig 12921 bp, 8 predicted proteins | sample NAcewD2O_March_2_FD_97180 | JGI IMG/M metagenome (GOLD analysis project Ga0137307, IMG submission 97180) | Mouse cecal microbial communities from Vienna, Austria - N-Acetylglucosamine amended D2O_March | ecosystem: Host-associated > Mammals > Digestive system > Large intestine > Cecum | place...
GGAAAATTTGGCGCGGATCTTCCGGACGTGTTCCATCACGGTATCGCTGCTTCCGCCGCCGTCCAGTCCCCAGACCAGCTCATAGATGCGCTCCCGGTCAAAGACCTGGCCGGCATTCATGGAGAGCAGCTCCACAATGTCAAATTCCCGTTTGGATAAAGGAATATTTTCGCCGTTGAGTTGGACGGTCCGGGCGGAATAATCGATGGCCAGTTCCCTGAAAAAACGCACCGCCGCATTTCCCTGCCGTCTCTGTTCCCGCCGCAGATGGGCGGCAATCCGGGCGCCCAGTTCATCCAGATCGAAAGGCTTTACAATATAGTCGTCGGCCCCGGTCTGAAATCCGACGACCTTATCCGCAGATTCGATGCGGGCCGTCAGAAATAATACCGGACAGTTTATATACTCCCGAATCTGCCGGCAGACCTCAAGCCCGTCCATTTCCGGCATATTGATGTCCAGCAGGATCAGATCCGGCCGGGCGGAGACCTTCTCCAGGGCTTCCCGGCCGCTGTATGCGGTCAGTATATCGTATTCCGGCTCAAAATAACTTTTTATCATATCCACAATGCCCGTTTCGTCATCCACGATCAAAAGCGTTTGTTTTCGCATCACTTATCAGCTCCCATGTTTTTTTATCAGTTTTATTCTACGGTCTTTCCAGTGTTTGTGCAAGAAAATTTTCCACCTGTACGGTTGCAAAATTTTACGTCGGCGGGACCTCTAACTCCGTCTGCGCTATTATTGACTTTGGGGCAGGTTTCTGGTAGAATTTTCTGTAACAATTCAGAACAGAGGCAGCTTTGGGGTAAATCGTCTGCGCAGCAGGCGCACCTGCGGCCGGCTGTTCTTTTTAAGGATACGTCCGGCCAGGGGCGGACGATTTCATGTTTGACAGGGAGAGAGACAATGAAAAAACGATCGGCATATTATTTCCTGACCGGGATTGCGGTGTGCTGTCTTGCGGCCTGCAGCGGGAAGCCGGAGGGGTTGGAAGGGCAGAAGAACGGGACGGGAGAAAAGCTTACGGTCACTGCCCTGTATTACACGGAACTGCCGGAATTTGAGGCGCTGGCGGAGTCTTCCTTCAAAGACATTGACCTACAGATCGAGCAGGAGAGCGTTTCCGCATACAACGGTGTTACGCTGCAGCGCCTTAAGGAAGGGCAGGGTCAGGATCTGGTGTTCACCTCCATGCCCAGGGGAGAGGCCGGGGAGTATGTGCTGGACTTGAGTGCGAATGCATTTTCCGCAGATTTTACCAGTTCCACGATGGATCTGATCCGGCGCGGCGGAAAGACCATCTGGCTGCCCATGCCCGGCGTGTACAAAGGGCTGATCGTAAACCGGACGCTGGCCCGGGAACTGGGGAAGGACGTGCCCGAAAGCCTGCAGGAATTAAAAGCACTGATGAAGGCTGCCAAAGAAGCAGGTGCAGGGGCGGACGAAAACGGATTTACATTTGGGGCCGCGGAGATGGACGAGCTCTCTGTAGGGGAAATGATCCTCGGTACGATGATTCCGGATTTTCTGGGGACGATGGAAGGCGAGTGGTGGGCCAATGATTTTCTCGGCAAAAAAGCAGATGCAAAGGGGATATTGGAAGAGCCTTTGTCCTTGTTTTTCTCCCTTGCGTCGGAAGGATATATGGATCCTGTGTGTATTTACAAGGGAATGGCCCAGGAAAGCATTGCCCCCGCGGCAGAGCGCATGGTCTTGCGGAAACTGTCGGTATGCAGCGGCAACAGCGACACATTGCACCGCATCCGGGAGAGCGGCACGGAGGATGAATTTGTGATGATCCCCTTTTTAAGCGGCGCGGGCCATCCGCCTTGGGTGACCACTGCACCGGCTTCTTATCTGGGTGTCAATAGGGCGCTTGCAGAAGACGAAAAGAAGCTGGATGCGGCGCTGCGCCTCCTGGAGCTGTTTGCAAGCCCCGAGGGACAGGCGGCGGTGCTGCGGGATACGCGGGCCAGCATGTCTTATCTGAACGAACCGGTGGAAGGCTCGGGCGCGGAAAATACCGGGCTGGAGCGGTACGTGGAAGAGGGATATGTGTACAACACCAATCGTTTTTACGCGGATATGACCGGGCTGCTCGGCAGCAGTATGGTGAGGGTCAGCATGGGCAGGACGGAACTGTCCGAAGCCCTGTCTTCCATCGACAGCCTGAATAAAAACAGGACGGACCACAATACGGGGGCGGAAGAATAAGCTATGGCAGATATCAATAAAAAGAAAGAAACAGGACAAAAAGAAAACGAAGAAGAACAGGAAAAAGGCAGGGGCGTCCGTTTTATCACGGCGCTTTGCATTTTGCTGGTGGTGGTGAACTTTTCTACCTGGTGGCTTTTAAAAAGTTCCCAGGAGACGACGGAAGATGCGGTCTACGGCGTCAGCAGCCTGTATCTGGAAGAGTTGACGATGCAGAAGGCGAACCAGTTTACGGATACGATGAAAAGCGAGATCCGGCAGCTTCTGGTGACCATCCATGCTCTCCGGGAATCGGATCTGGCGGATCAGAAATCCATGCAGTCGTTTATCGGACAGATGAAGAATAACAACGATTTTGATTTTTTCGCGCTGATCGATGAGCATGGGACGGTGTATACGGAGAACGAAAGCTTCCCCGGAATTTCCAAATTTCAGTTTCCGGAACGGGACTTTACGGAGCCTGCGGTGTCATTTGACCAGAGTATAGGAAATGAAAATCTGGTGCTGCTCACGGTGCCGCTGGAAGGCAGGTCTCTGGACGGAAGCGGCCTGATCGCGGCGTCTGTGGGGATCGACGCGGACACGGTGTCGGACAGGCTGGCCCTGAGCCAGAGCGACGGACGGTCGTTCAGCAATGTGGTAATGGCTGACGGCAGCTATGTAATCCGAACCTACCATATGCATATGCCGGAAAATACCAACCTGTTTTCCCTGTTGGAGCGGGATGCCGAATTTACAAACGGGACTTCCGCAAAAGGCTGGAAGGAAGACATGAAAGCGGGGAAGCCTGGGATGGCAGTCTATGAGCTGCAGGACGTCCTGCATTATACATATTATATGCCCATTGAAGGTACGGACTGGTTCATCACGACCACGCTCCATTACGACCTGATCAGCAGAAATGTGGATGTGATCCGGACGACTCTGACCAGAAACAGTACGATTCAGCTTATTTTGATCCTGTTTGTCCTGTGTGCGCTTTTTGCGGTGTACCTGTCGATGCAGAAGCGGAACCAAAGGCTGCATTTTGAAAAGCTGCAGGCAGAGGAGGGGAGCAAGGCAAAAAGTGCCTTCCTTTCCAATATGTCCCACGATATCCGTACGCCGATGAACGCTATCATTGGATTCACCAATCTGGCCGTCAAGCATGCGGAGGATGCCGAAAGGACGAGAAATTATCTGAACAAGATCCTGGCTTCCGGCAACCACCTGCTGGCATTGATCAACGACGTGCTGGAAATGAGCCGCATTGAGAGCGGGAAGCTGCATCTGGAAGAAACAGAATGCAATCTTCTGGAGGTGCTGGACGGCTTAAACAGCATGATTTTCGGACAGGCTCAGGATAAGCAGCTGGAGCTGGCCATGGATGCGGTTCATCTGGCGCATGCCGAGGTATACTGCGACAAACTGCGGTTGAACCAGATGCTGCTCAACCTGCTGGGCAATTCGATTAAATTCACACCGGCAGGAGGAAAGATCTCGGTTCTCATAGAGGAGACCGGGGGCGCCCCGGAGGGCTTCGGTTCCTACGTGATCCGGGTTAAGGACAATGGGATCGGGATGTCTCCCGAGTTTGCGGCAAAGGTATTCACCCCCTTTGAGCGGGAAAAAACATCGACGGTCAGCGGGATTCAGGGAACCGGGCTGGGAATGGCCATTACGAAGAATATTGTGGATCGGATGAACGGAACCATTGAGGTGGTGACCGCGCCCGGCCAGGGCTGCGAGTTTGTGATCCGGCTCAGGCTCAGGCTGCGGGAAGGGGCGGCACAGGCTGCGGGGGCCGGCGGCAGCGAAAAGCAGCGGGGCTTCGGGCAGCAGGATACGGCGGAGATCCCGGAAAACAAACCGGAATTTTCGGGCAGACGGATTCTGCTGGCGGAGGATAATGACCTGAACCGGGAGATTGCAGCGGAGATCCTGGAAGAAGCCGGATTTGAAATCGAGGAAGCAGAAGACGGAGGCACCACCCTTGAGAAGGTGCGTGCATCCGAACCGGGATATTATGATTTGATCCTGATGGATATCCAGATGCCGGTTATGGACGGCTATGAGGCATCCAGAGCCATCCGCAGTCTGGAAAACAGAGAGCTGGCCGGGATTCCGATCATTGCCATGACGGCAAATGCGTTTGAGGAGGACCGGAAAGCAGCCCTGGAGGCGGGCATGGACGGACATCTGGCGAAACCGCTGGATCTGGATATGCTGTTTGCCGTGCTGGAAAAAATGCTGCGCTGAGGCCGGGAAGGCAGCGCGGCCCGGCGGCTTTATTTTGGAAAATGAAGGGTTCCCCAGACCGGCGGACTGATGACGAAGAGCACTTTCGTGACGGCATCCGTATCGTTGATACACATATGCGGAAGATCTTCCCGGATGATCGTAGTGTCTCCGGTGCGCAGCTCAATCACTTCGTCTCTAAGTATCAGAGTCAGGACGCCTTCGAGAACAAGAAGCGTTTCCTCCGAGTGATGGACGATGGGGATCTCGGTATCCCGGGAGCGGGGCTGCAGGACGGCTTTTACCATCAATATCCTGGGCAGAAAATTTTGAGAAGGAAGCGGCGTCAGAAATTCGTATTCGATGTCGCTTTTTTTCGTATGTACGGACACACGGTCTTCCTTCCGGATCGTCAGGCTGCCGTTTTCCTGCTCATCCTCGATCAAAACATACAGCGGAACGCCAAATTCCTTCGCGATCTTCCGCAGGGAGGACAGGGATGGTTCTGCTTCGTTTCTTTCTAATTGTGAAATATATCCGATCGACAGGCCGGTACGCGCTGCCAGTTCTTTGATCGTCAGGTTCATTTTTTTCCGGTATTTTCTGATCTTGTTGTCTGACATGAAAAACTCCTTACTTGCAACGAATATACTGGTATTATTCTAACGTTTTTCACCGCCTTGTGCAACAAATTTTTCTTTCCGCATGGTTTGTATCCCACACCTTTTAACCCCTTTTTTTCTTAATGAAACAAATTTGACTGGATCAATTTTAGAATTATATTGACCTGAAATTATATATATAGTAAAATTAGTTGAAATATCTGATGAAAAATATTGATATTTTCTGAATTTTACCGGAATGGTTTTGGACGGCGGACAGGCAATGTCTGCGCAGGCAGACAAATCGATTGGTTTGGAAAAGGAGAAAAAAGATGAGAATTACAGGAATGAAAGTGGAGAAAGTGAGGATTCCCATGACGGCATCGCTGAAGGTGGCGTTTGCTACAGTGGATTCGCTGGAAAGCGTTCTGATCCGTGTGGAGACAGACGAAGGCTGCGTGGGATTCGGGGAAGCCTCCCCCTTTGCGCCGGTGACAGGGGAGACGCTGGATGGAGTCATCGCGGTGCTGGACATTTTCCGGCAGGGGCTGATGGGCATGGACCCTATGGATATTGAGGCGGTGCATGCCATGATGGACGGCGTGATCGTAGGAAACGGAGCCGCAAAATGCGCCGTGGATCTTGCCATGTACGATCTGATGGGTAAGGCGGCGGGAGTGCCGGTGTACAAGCTTCTGGGCGGATATTCGAATACCGTGCAGAACGACATCACCATCGGTATCAGCACCCCGGAGCAAATGGCGGAGGAAGCGAAAAAATATGTGTCCGAATATGGATATCGGATTTTAAAGGTCAAGGCGGGCATTGACTGGCAGGAGGACATCCGCGCCATGAAGCTGATCCGGGGAGCGGTAGGCCCCCAGATCCGTCTGCGGGTGGACGCAAACCAGGGATACGATATTGCCAAAGCCCAGCGGGCCCTCAAAGGCTTCCGGGAATACGGCGTTGAGGCGGTGGAGCAGTGCCTACCCCACTGGGATCTGGAAGGAGCCGCATACCTTCGGAACCATGCGGAGGGAATCCACATGATGCTGGACGAGTCGATCCACGATCCGGTGGACGCGGCCAGAGCGTGCCGTCTGGGGGCTGCAGATATTTTCAATATCAAGCTGATGAAATGCGGTGGGCTGTATCCGGCACAGAAGATCAATGCCGTGGCAGAGGCAAACGGCGTGACCTGCATGGTAGGCTGTATGCTGGAGACCAGGCTGGCGATTACCGCAGGCTTAAGCCTGGTGGCGGCCAAGAAAAATGTGACGGAAGCAGACTGCGACAGCTTCTTATATTACAAAGAAAACCCGGTGGAAGGCGGATTTGTTCAGGATAAGGATACGTTTACACTGCTGAATAAACCGGGATTCGGGGTGTCATTCTAATACTGCCGGGAAGTCAGAAAATACAAGAGAGGTGAGAAAAAAATATGCAGTTTCCTATTTTCCAATCTACGGATGCGATGCTGACAGTCATTCTTATGATGGTCGCGTTTTCTCTGTGGGTGCAGAAATTTAAACTATTTAAGTATGTCGGGCCGGCGCTGACGGTGATTATCCTGGGAATGATCCTGGTGAACCTTCACATTGTGCCGGGAGCCCAGGACGTGTACGGTGTGGTCATCACCTACTGCGTACCCATGTCCATTTCCATTTATCTGCTGAATGTAAACTTGAAGGAGCTGGCAAAGCTGTCCGGGAAGGCGCTGGCAGCCCTGCTGTCTGCGGTGTTCAGCGTCTGCCTGGTGGCAACCCTGTTCGGTGTGGTTTTCGGCGGAAAGATGTTTGAAGGATGGAAGATCGCGGGGATGTTTGTGGGGACTTACACAGGAGGAAGCGGCAACCTGACCGCCATTGCGGTAGGGCTGGACGCGGCCAATGATACCATCGCCGCGGCCAATGCGGCGGATTATGTGATCGGTATGCCGACCATGTTTTTGATGTTTGCGGCTCCGGCGCTGTTCCAAAACGTGAAATTTTTGAAAAAAGTGTGGCCTTATGAACTGGAAGAAAAAGACCGGGTAGGCGAAGGGGATCATCCGGTACTGATGGGGGATGAAAAGTGGAGCATCAAGGATATCGCATGGCTTCTGGCGATTTCCGTACTGATCGTGACTGTTGCCACAAAGCTCTCCGCCTTCCTGCCCTCTGATTTTGCCAGTGCGGGAAGAGTGCTGCTGATCTCCACATTTTCCATTATCGCCGCGCAGATTCCTTTTGTAGGCAGACTGCGGGGCAATATCAACCTGGGGTTGTTTTTCGGGCTGATGTATCTGGCGATCATCGGATTCAGCGTAGACCTGGCGTCCTTCTTTAGTTCCACGATGATTATTACCGTGTTCTGCTTCTGCGTGATTATCGGAAGCATTCTGCTCCATCTGCTGATCAGCAGGCTGTGCAAGGTGCCTTACGAATATGTGATCCTTGGAATCACCGGCGCCATTGCGGACGGGACCACCGCATCCCTGGTGGCATCCAGCGCGAAGTGGAACCGTCTCATCAGCGTGGGCCTGCTTATGGGCGTGGTCGGCGGAGTCTGCGGAAATTATCTGGGGATATTGGTTGCGTATGTGATCCGGGCGATCATCGGAGCTTAGAAACAAAGGAGTTTCGCTTACAGACAGGAGAAAGAGTGAAAAAATATGGAACGATGGGGATTTTATCTGTCAGGTATCCGATATGGTATCTGTGAAAAAGAAGGAGAACACATTTTTCATCAGCCTCTGCTTGTAGAGACAGGGGAATTTGGAGAAAAGAGAGAACTGACAAAGGAAGAGGAGTGGTATAAAAAGCTGGGGAAGATGGATGTCCTTGACGCCCTTCTCCATACGGAGGAGTACGAGCACGCCCTGGCGGAACAAGAGGAGGGATTTTCCACCCCGGCGGGAACACGGTATGAGCGAAAGAGCGAAACGGAGTACGTGGAGCGGGAGATCAAATTTCCGAAAGACCTGCTGGTGGAAGACGGGCAGATCATCGCCTTTGTGACGCCTGCCCGGGACTGCTGCGCCCTGCTTGTGCGGGAAGGCTTTGAGGACAGAACCCTTCTGGCAAAATGGAAGGAGACCTACCCGGAGCCCATCTGCCGCGTCCGTCCGGTTCAGACGTACATGGTGCCCATGCGGGACGGGGTTCGTCTGGCGGCGGACGTATACCTTCCCGAAAAGGAGGGAACGGCAGCGGCAGTGCTGGTCCGCACCCCCTACGGAAAATCCAATGATATGGAGCCTTACTACCGATTTGTCCAGAGGGGCTTTGCCGTGGTCATCCAGGATGTCCGGGGCCGGGAGGACAGCGAAGGCGAATGGCTTCCTATGTACTATGAAGTGGAGGACGGGGACGACACCCTGAACTGGATCGCGGCCCAGCCCTGGAGCAGCGGGGATGTGGCCATGACCGGCGGTTCGTACCTGGGGTATGTCCAGTGGGCGGCGGCTGCCAGCGGCAATCCACATTTGAAGGCCATGCTCAGCAGCGTCTGCTCCGGCAGCGCCTTTGTGGATGTGCCCAGACGGGGCGGGTGCTTCAATTCCGGTATGCTGGCATGGGCCTTTGCCGTGTCCGGCCAGCGCATGGACGCGCAGAAAATGGTGCGGGAGGACTGGGACGAGGTGCTTGCGATCCGTCCCCTGGAGGACCTGGCGCCGAAAGCGCTGGGGTACGATGTGCCGTTCCTGCGCAAATGGATTTCCCATATGGACTGCGACGAGCTGTGGCAGCGGGGAAGCTGGAAGGAGCGGTTCGGGGCGCGGCGGGTGCCTGCGCTGATCATGTCCGGCTGGTTTGACGACAACGGGATGGGGACTACGGAAGCTCTGGACCTGTATGCGGATTATGAGGAAAAGAAGGTGGTTCTCGGGCCCTGGATGCACAGCGGCAATGCCAATTATGACATCCACGGGTTTGCGCTTGGAAACAATGCCCTTCGGTATGACATGGATCTGCTCTGCTTTGCATGGCTGGAGCATTATGTCAACGGCGTGGACAACGGGATAGAGAAGACTCCGAAGGTAGAGTATTATACGATGGGGAGCAACCAGTGGAAAACAGCGGACAACTGGCCCGTTCCCGAAACCCGGGAGCTGGTGCTGTACCTGGACGGGGACGGAACAGATGGGGCAAAGCAGCAGCCCGGGAACGAAGACTGCGGGGCGGCAAGCCGGGAGCAGCAGCCTGGGGACGAAGACTGCAAGGCAGTGGGCCAAGAGCAGCAGCCTGAGGAGAAAACCTGTGCCGCAGCAAAGAACCGGGGCCGCCTGACCACGGAAAAAGCGCCTGCGGCAGAGGCAGATATCTACCGCTACGATCCGGAAAATCCGCCGGTTCATATCATCGACCTGTCGGAAAATGAGCTGGAAGTGCCGGAGGATTACACGGAGGAGGAGAAACGAAAGGACATTCTGTGCTACTCCACGGAATCTCTGGAACAGGATCTGACCATTACCGGGGACGCCCTGGCCCAGATTTACATTTCCTCAGACTGCGAGGACACGGATCTGGTAGTGCGGATTACAGATGTGGATGAAAACGGGCGTTCCATGAAACTGGCGGACGGCGTGATCTGTGTCCGTTACCGGAACCAGTTCTCCCGCCCGGAATTTATGGAGCCGGGAAAGGTATATCCTGTGGAGATCCGCACCACAAAGCTGTCCCACACCTTCCAGAAGGGGCATAAGCTGCGGGTGACGGTTACGTCCGGCGCGAAAAACTTTATTTTCCCCAACCGGAATACACGGGGCGGGTTCAACGGCGTGGAGATGAAGGTTGCAGAAAACCGGATTCACCGCGGCGGGGAATACGCTTCCCGGATCGTGCTCAGACAGGAAATCTAAAAAAAGAAGACTGCCTCCTTGTGAATCGAACAAGGGGCAGTCTTTTTTACGCGCCTTCTTATTTTGTAACCAGCTCCACTTCTACAGGCAGGGACTTTTCAACCTCTTCGCCTGCGATCAGCTTGATCGCCGTCAGGACAGCGGTCTCGCCCATCAGCTCCGGTTTCTGGGCAACCGTAGCCGTCATACGTCCGGCTTTTACCTCATTTACCGCGTCGTCCGTGGCGTCGAAGCCGACTACCTTGATATCTTTCCGGGTGGCCGCGATTGCCTGCAGTGCTCCAAGGGCCATCTCGTCGTTGTGGGCAAATACGCCTTTGATGGAAGAATCCGACTGGAGGATATTTTCCATAACGGTCATTCCCTCCGCGCGGTCGAAATTCGCGCTCTGGCTTGCCACAACGTCCAGATCCTTGTCTGCCGCTTCATGGAAGCCTGCGCCGCGGTCGATGGTAGCGGATGCCCCGGGAACCCCTTCCAGCTCCGCAACTTTCGCGCCTTTTCCAATCTGCTCGATGAGATATTCCGTAGCCATCTTCGCACCGGCCACATTGTCGGACGCGATCTGGCAGTGTACGTCAACTCCGTTTACCACACGGTCAACGGAAATGACCTTGATGCCCTGGGAAAGCGCGTTCTGTACGGCAGGTGCAACCGCGTCGGAATCCACCGGATTGACGATCAGCACGCTGACGTTTCTGGAAATCAGGTCTTCGATGTCGTTCTGCTGCTTTGCGCTGTCGTCGCCGGCATCCGCAACCGCCAGTTTTACACCTTCTTTTTCTGCGGCCGCCTCCGCGCCCTCAGCAAGAGATACGAAGAACGGGTTGTTCAGTGTGGAGACGGAAAGCCCGATAGAACCGTTTCCGGTGCTCTCCATGATCTCCCCTTCTCCTTCAATGGTGATCGCGTTGCACCCTGCCAGGCTGAGTGCCATAGTTAATGCCATCATGATACCTGCTATTTTTTTCAACATTTATTTTTTCCTCCTTCATGCTGCAGCCTGCATGCGCCGCAGGCTGCCCTGTGTATGTATCGCTGATTTTTTGCGCATGTGTGTGAAGTGGCTGTGAATAGTAACAAACAATACGCCCCACCATTATCTCTTGCGGTCCGACAGTACGGCGATCAGGATGACGAACCCTTTGATTACGTCCTGATAGTAAGAGGATACGCCAAGGATGTTCAGGCCGTTGTTCAGCACCGCGATGATGAGCACGCCGATCAGTGTTCCGTAGATCTTTCCGCGTCCGCCGCTCATACTCGTACCGCCGAGGGCTACGGCCGCAATGGCGTCAAGCTCAAACCCGTCTCCAAGCTGGGGCTGTGCGGAACCGAGTCTTGAAAGCAGGATCAAACCGGACAGGGCGGACATAAAGCCGGAGATTGCGTACACGATGATTTTGGTTCTGTGGATGTTGATTCCTGCAAGCTTCGCACATTTCCAGTTGCTTCCTGTCGCGTAGACCGCCCGGCCGAAGGTGGTTTTGTTGAGCAGGAAATAAAAGCCGGCAAAGATCAGAAGCAGCAGGATGGCCGGAATGGGGACGCGGTAAAAATTCCCTCTTCCCAGCAGCTTGAGCACAAAGCTGTCTCCCAGGTTGGAGATCGGTTTTCCGCCGGTATAGATCATCGTAGCGCCGCGGAAAACCGTCATGGTGATCAGGGTTGCGATGAACGCCTGCAGCCTTCCTTTTGTCACCAGAAGCCCGCTGACTGCGCCCAGCACGGTTCCGATTGCCAGAGCCAGAAGCATGGCGGCGCCGGCCGGAACCCCGCTGGAAATCATGCCTGCACAGAGTACGGTGCTTAAGGCAAGGACAGAGCCGACAGACAGGTCGATGGCGTCCGTCAGGATGACGCAGGTCATGCCGAAGGCGATCAGCCCGTTGATCGAGGACTGGCGGAGCAGGGATAAAAAGTTGCTTCCTGTCCGAAATTCAGGGCTTATGATACTGATTCCGGCAACCAGCAGTACCAGCGCGATTAGGGCGCCCTGATCCTGCAGATGATCTGTTATTTTCTTCTTATTTGTTTCCATTAAATTGTACCTCCTGTCGCTAATGTCATGATATTTTCCTGATTGGCTTCTTCTTTATAAACAATTCCTCTTACCAAGCCCTCGCGGACCACCATTACCCGGTCGCTCATGCCCAGGACTTCCGGCAGCTCGGAGGACACCATGATGATCGCCACCCCTTTTGCCGCCAGGTCGTTGATGATGCTGTAAATCTCCTTTTTCGCGCCGATATCCACGCCCCGGGTGGGTTCGTCCAGGATCAGGATCTTCGGGTCTGTGTAGACCCATTTCGCGAATACGACCTTCTGCTGGTTGCCGCCGCTTAAGTTGCTGCACTCATGGGACGGCCCGAAGCAGCGGATGCGCAGTTCTTCGATCCCTTTTGTCACCAGTTCCCGTTCCTTCTTCCGATCCAGCACATGATTGTTGGAAACGATGGGGAGGTTGGCCAGCGCAATGTTTTTCTCTATGCTTTCCTCCAGCATCAGCCCTTCTACCTTCCGGTCCTCGGTGATGAAGCCGATCCCGTTTCTCATGGCCTGGATGGGGGACTTGATCTGCACCTCTTTGCCGTTGATCTCGATTTTTCCGGATTCATAAGGGAGGTTGCCGAAAATGGCCTGCATAATCTCGGTTCTTCCCGCGCCCATCAGGCCGGACACTCCGAGAACCTCCCCAGCTTTCACCTCAAACTCCACATCCTGGAACACGCCTTTTTTGGTCAGGCCGCTGACCTTTAAGACAGTTTCTCCGATCTTGCAGTCGCGCTCCGGATAACGCTCCCCGATCTCGCGTCCGATCATCAGCTTGACGATCTCATTCATATTGGTCTCCGGAATATTTTTGGTTCCCACATAGGTACCGTCGCGCAGTACGCTGATCCTGTCGCACAGCTCAAAGATTTCCTCCATTCTATGGGAAATATATACGATGGAGACTCCGGCCTTGCGCAGCGACTGGATCACTTCGAAGAGAACCACCGTCTCGCTCTGGGTCAGGGCGGCAGTGGGTTCATCCATGAT
>Ga0137307_102441_pt1 | contig 12911 bp, 11 predicted proteins | sample NAcewD2O_March_2_FD_97180 | JGI IMG/M metagenome (GOLD analysis project Ga0137307, IMG submission 97180) | Mouse cecal microbial communities from Vienna, Austria - N-Acetylglucosamine amended D2O_March | ecosystem: Host-associated > Mammals > Digestive system > Large intestine > Cecum | place...
AATAGGCGCTTTGCGGGCGGAAGTAGAGGATTATAAGACAAGTGAATCTTACCGTGTCGGCAAAATTATAACATATATCCCAAGAAGAATATATGGAATAGCCCGCTTATTAAAGGAAAAGGGGATACATTATGCATGGTATCGTTTTGGGCTGAAGCTGACAAGAAACAGGGTCAGGGTAAGCGTGATCATACCGGTATATAATGCAAGCAAATATTTGAGGATTTGTCTGGATACGATTTTGAATCAGACCTTATCTCAGATAGAGGTGATCTGTGTGAATGACGGTTCTACAGACGAAAGCTTACAGATATTGGAAGAATATCAAAAACGCGATAAAAGAGTGGTAATTATAAATCAGGAAAACAGTGGCGCGGGAGCCGCAAGGAACAATGGAATTGCCCATGCAAAAGGAGAATATTTATTGTTCCTTGATGCAGATGATACATTCTTTCCAGAACTATGCAATCTTATCTATTACCAAAGTAAACGAAACAAGGCGCAGGTCTGCCTGTTTCCGGCGGAACGCCATGATATGCAGACGGGAAAATTTGAGCCTATGGGCTGGGTGTTCCGGGAAAATGAGATTCCGGACGGAGTATTTTCCGCCGGCGATATCAAAGATAAGATTTATCAGGTGACTACGGGCTGCCCGTGGTCAAAGCTGTTTAGCCACAAGTTTGTTCTGGAAAATAACCTGCAGTTCCAGAGCCTCAAAAATGCCAATGACGTACTGTTTGTAAGGACTGCTTGCGCACTGGCGGACAGAATCACGTCGGTAAAAGGACAGCCGTTGGTTACTTATCGCTATAATGACGGCGATAACACGCAGTCGCAGAAGAAGAAGGCGCCGATAGAATTTTATAAAGCCTTCAAAGCATTGAAGGAACAGTTAAAAGCCAGAGGCAGGTTTGAGCTGGTAGAACAAAGTTATGTGAATATGGTTGTGACGGAGAGCCTGTTTAATCTGAGGACGGCGGGAACAGAAGAAGCGAGGCAGGTCGTGAAAAAGACATTGCTGGAGGAGGCGTTTCCCTTTTTTGAACTGGAGAAGTATGGGGAGGAGTATTTCTATAATGGAAGTACGTATAGAGAATATCAGGAGCTCTTGAATGATAAACTGGATTAGATGTTGATGAAAGGAATGGGTAATATAAGATGTCAATAATTGCGCTTTTTTTTCTGGGTATCGTCTTGATTGCAGCAGCGCTTTTAGCAGGATTTGGGAAGTGGAAATATGGAGTAAATGCGAGTGTAAGTCTTTTTATATTTGGAATTATTGCCGGAATTGTTTCTACAGCGGTTACATTTAATGTTGTGGAGATGCCCAAAAGTAATGTAAAAATTTCTTTAGAAGAATTAAGTGGTGACGCCAAAGAAGTTTTTTTGGTTGAAACGTTGGTTGATGGAAAAGCAGTTAAAATCGATGATACTGTTGAAGGAAAATGGGTATGGCGCGGCGATACGTGTGGTTGGATGGACATGCAGGGAACGGTACTTAAGAATATTACTACTGCTGTAGTTATAGAAGTACCAAATGGTTATGAAAGAACTTTAAGATTTGCTTCTGATGCATCAAGCGGAAAAATATATGTAGAAGAGAATGGGAAGAGCCAGAAGATTGAGCTTGAAAGAGAGAATATCATAAAATTAAAGCCATGCAGCAGAGGAGAACGATGGGGTTTTCGGGCGTTGCAGCTAACGGTATTTGCATTTATTTATTTATTCCTAAGCGTATTGTTGTTGATAAGCGTAAAAAAGAAACATTATTTTGTGGGATGGCTGGTAAAATACCAATATTATCTTGCATATGCGGGGATTGCATTAGTTTCGCTGGTTTGTATGGTTACATTGTCTGAGGAAGACTCTCTTTGGTATGATGAAATGTTCACTCTTGGATATGCACGAGCAAATATTATGCCGAATAGTTCTTTTATCATCTTTAAACTGATATGTAAATGGGTTGCAATCATGCCATATGGACAGAAGTATCTTTTGATGCTGCCTATATTTTCGGTTGCTATAAGCGTGTATATCGCAGGATTGCTGGGAAAACATTTGCGAAACGGGAGAATAGGATGCTTTTTTGCTGCGCTGTTAGGTTTTTCACCATATGTTTATAGTCAGGCGGCATTTGAGTTTCGGACCTATTTTATGATGCTGTTAATGTCTGTCGTGACATATTATATTTTCTGTATCCGAGGGATAGGAAGTGAGATTGATAAAAAATGGATCATACCTGTGTATGGGATAAGTTTAGCGTTATTAATGGATTCACATGAATACGGAAAATTAGTTGCAGCTGTATTTATAGGTATGGATATTATATTGATCCTTTTTAATAAATTAAGGAAGCGAAATATAATATCTGACATTTTTCCGGTCGTATACTTGATTTATTGGATGATAAACAATGATGTTGGTTATCTGTGGAATAACTATTCCATTTCACGTAAGCCGGATGTGGAAATGGTAGTTCATACATTATTGACTTTATGCAATAATAACAAGATTCTATTTGGAATGTTTCTATTGGGAAGCGCCCTTGTCATTTATTGGGTTATAAATGATATTCAATCAAAGAGAGATGTTTTGGATCATCACGGCAAGGAAATGACGGCGTTAATATTGATAGTAGGAATCTTTTCGGCGGCAGTTGTATATTCAGCTTATGTAAATCCAAACAATTCCTTATATATTGATAGATACTTTATATCTATTATAGCTTTTGTATTTATACTGGCGGCGTATGGGATTGATCTTCTTATTGAGAACATAACGGAAAAAAATATTTGTTATGCCAAAAATATCTGCAGTATAATTATTGTAATACTTACGGTAACGTTAGGGTGCTACAGTTATAAAGGAGATAGCAGCTTTAAACGTAATCAAAATTATAAAGGGGCAGCTGAGTGGATCAGTAACCAGAGAGATATTTATAATGAGGATGTGACTGTGTTTATACCGGAAAATGCTTATAATGTAGCTGCATTCAATTATTATATTTCAAAGGGAAGAGAAGTGGATATTATAAATTATAGAAATATGTTTAATATGGATATTTCAAATACTGAGTTTCAAAAAATTTACTTAGTGGCTCCTGCATTTTTTCCGACAGAAGAACAAGCCGAATATTTGGAGGATAAATATATATTGAAAGAGTCAATTCAAGGATATCCAATTAGTGTATATGAGAGGAAATAGAAAGGACAAAATAAATGATTAATTTTAATATCCCTCCCTGCACGGGAAAAGAAATAGAATTCATAGAGCAGGCAATAGCATCGCATAAAATTTGCGGCGATGGAGAGTTTACCAAAAAATGTTCGAAGTGGATAGAGGAAATGACCCGCACATCCAAAGCGTTATTGACAACCTCTTGCACCCATGCGACAGAATTAGCGGTGATTCTTTCGGAGATTGGTCCAGAGGATGAAGTGATTATGCCGTCTTATACATTTGTATCCACCGCAGATGCGTTTGTACTGCGCGGCGCAACTCCTGTTTTTGTGGATATCCGTCCGGATACCATGAATATAGATGAAAATTTAATAGAGGATGCGGTTACAGAAAAGACCAAGGCAATCGTGCCGGTACATTATGCAGGCGTTTCTTGTGAGATGGATGCTATTATGGACATAGCGAAACGCCATAATTTGATTGTAATTGAAGATGCTGCGCAAGGCGTTATGAGTACTTATAAGGGAAAGGCATTGGGAACCATTGGCGATTATGGGTGCTATAGCTTCCATGAGACTAAGAACTATTCGATGGGAGAAGGAGGGGCATTGCTGATCAAGGATCCCGGAAAGATTGAAAGCGCAGAAATTATTCGGGAGAAGGGTACGAACCGCAGTAAGTTTTTCCGAGGACAGATAGACAAGTATACATGGGTAGAGGCAGGTTCTTCCTATCTTCCGAGTGAATTGAATGCCGCTTATCTGTGGGCGCAGTTAGAGGAGGCGGAGAAAATAAATGAGGACAGGCTCTTGTCATGGGAGCGTTATTATAAGGCGTTTAAGCCATTGATGGAGGAGGGCAGGATAGAATTGCCTGTAATACCGGAAGGATGTGTCCATAATGCGCATATGTTTTATATCAAAGCGAAAGACATCGGGGAAAGAAGCCGCTTGATTCAATATATGAAAGAGAACGGCATTGGCTGCGTATTCCATTATATTCCGCTGCATTCTGCTCCGGCCGGTAAGCGCTTCGGCCGTTTTCACGGAGAAGACGTCTATACGACAAAGGAGAGCGAGCGGTTGATGCGTCTGCCGATGTATTACGGGCTCACAAAAGAGGATCAGGATACGGTAATTGAAAAATTATTAGAGTTTTACAGATAGGGGTAGCAAATGTGCAAGAAAAAATTAGTAGTGATAGGAGCAAATGACTTTCAGAACCAGCTAATCGTAAAAGCAAAGGAAAGGGGCTTTGAGACGCATGTTTTCGCTTGGCAGTGCGGGGATATCGGCGAGAGGACGGCGGACTGCTTTTACCCTATAAGCATTGTTGAGAAAGAGCAGATATTAGAAAAATGCAAAGAGATTCAACCGGATGGGATTATTTCAATCGCATCCGATTTGGCGTCTGTTACAGTGAACTATGTAGCCGAGAAGCTGAATCTTACCGGAAATGGTATGGAGAGTTCCATGATGTCTACGAACAAATATCTTATGAGGAAGGCATTTGAAAAAAACGGGGATCCCTCGCCAAAAAATTACCGTTCTGATGAGATTACAGAGGAAGCGATAGCTCAATTGAGCTTTCCGCTGATTGTCAAGCCGGTGGATCGCTCGGGAAGCAGAGGAATTACGAAAATTGAAAAGAAGGAAGAGCTTTCTGCCGCGGTAAAGCTTGCAGAAGAATTATCTTTTGACAAAAAAGCTATGATTGAGGAATTCGTGGAAGGTGAAGAATTCAGTGTCGAATATATTTCCTATAAAGGGAAACATACGTTTTTGGCTTTGACGAAAAAGTTTACGACCGGCGCACCGCATTTTATTGAAACCGGCCATGTCGAGCCGGCATCTGTATCTCCGGAAATATTAGAAAAGGTAAAAAAAGTGGTGGAGCATGCTTTGGACACGTTGTTGATTCAAAATGGCGCATCCCATTCCGAAATAAAAATTGCGGCGGACGGAACAGTAAAAATAATTGAGATTGGCGGGCGTATGGGCGGAGATTGTATTGGTTCTGATCTTGTGCAGATTTCTACAGGTTATGATTTTGTAAATATGGTAATTGACGTTGCATGCGGGATAGAGCCTTCTTTTCAAAAGGTATGCGAGCCGGAGCGGGCGGAGGTCCGTTTTATTTTTGGCGAAGATGATTTAAAGCGTTTGGAGCAGATCCAGATTGAGAATCCGGAGCGCATATACCGTATCAGCAAAATTGAACCTATCGACAATGCGCATCAGGTAGTGGATAGTTCCACTAGATACGGTTATTATATTATGCGAGGTTAAGAAAGATGAAAGAATTTTCAGGTAAGACGTATTTGATTGCAGGGGCGTCTAGCGGTATCGGGAAAAAAACGGCGGAATATTTGACGGAAGAACTGGGGGCAAATGTTGTGCTTGTTGCGCGGAGGGGAGACATACTCCGGGAGATGGCTGCGGAGCTTCCGGGGGATAATCTTGCGGTTGCATATGATTTTATGGATTTAGAGCATGTGGGGACAGTTTTTGACGAATGTGAAAAGGCGGGGATCATGTTGGATGGCTGTATCTATTCAGCAGGAATTGCGCCTTTGTTCACATTAAAAGAGAATGAGACAGATCATATGCTTGAAACAATAACAATCAATGCACTGGCATTTGCAGAAGTAGGTAAATGTCTGCTCAATTCCTGCTGCGTGAAGGAGGGTGCGTCTGTGGTAGCGATTTCTTCAATTGTCAGTGTTGCAACTACGAACAGGCAATCCGCATATGCTGCGAGTAAGTCAATGTTAAATACTTATGTGAAGTATTTGGCGAAAGAGGCGTTGGGGAAGTTGCGGGTAAATGCCGTTTTGCCCGGAATCGTCGAAACGGAAATGTATCGGAAGCTGAGAGAGCAGAGCGATAATTTAGATGAAAAAACAAAGAAGAATCAGCCGTTAGGAATTATTCCGGCTGACAGAGTCAGCAAGATGGCTGCATTTTTGCTTTCGGACAGCGCCGATTTTATTACGGGAAGCCTATTTCATGTGGATGGAGGGTTTTTATTAAAATGAGCGCAGAGAGAGATTCTTACTTGGACAATATAAAGATATTGTTATTATTTATGGTGGCTTTCGCACATAATCTGATTCCGTTCAAGGATGAGGGAATCGGAATTGAAATTGCAATAAAAGCAATTTATTGTTTTCATATGCCGCTGTTTGCTTTCGTGACCGGATATTTGGTCCGTAAGTCGAAGAGAGACGTCTGGGGATATGTGAAAAAGCTGTTGGCGCCGTATTTGGTTTTTCAGCTGTTGTATATTGTAATAGGAGCGGTAATGATTAATACGGGAGCAATAGATTACAGTTCGGATACGATGACGTTATCCATTGTAGAACCGTCCGGCCCTCTTTATTTTTTGGTGTGTATGATGGTGTGGAGGCTGTTGTGCCCGATTTTTGATCAGATAAAAGAAAAGAAAATTCTGGCTATAGCCGGAGTGATTTTGGCTTCGGTTGTGGTTTGCCTTGACCCGTATAGCAATACAATGGTCATGCCAATTTTTTCTTTGCTGCCGTTTTATTTTATGGGATATGTGACAGAATGGGACGGAGGGGCAAAAAAACTTGCTGGCGGAGCGTTTTTTGCATGTATAGCTGCAGTAGTTTATTTGTTATCTGTAGTGTTTGCTCCATATGAGGTTATTTTATTCCGAATGAATGTATGGGATACGAGCACAAATGTCCGGGGGGGGGGGACAATATGGCTGAAAGTATTATATCTCCTGATTGCGGCATGCGGAATCATATGGTTTATGGCGGTTGTTCCAAGAAAACCAATAAAAGGAGTTACAAACAGGACAAGAAACGGGATGGTTATTTATATCGGATCGTCTTTTATGGCTCCATATCTGTATATTGTTTTGTATAATTTGATTCCGGTTCTGCAGAAGAATATAATGCTGAATTTAGTGGGCATCGTTGCTTTTACTGTTTTTGTCATATGGTTCTGTAGTTGGAATTGTTGGATGAAACTGTATCATTTCATTTTTGAAAGAAATAAAGAGTGAAAGAATTTGTGAATTCTGTCACGAACTACCTGTTTGTGCGGAAAAAACGCACAGAATGGAGGAAATCATGAACGCAGCGGAATATATTGCAAGTGTTTTAAAGGAAAACGGAATAGAATATGTTTTTGGTTATCAGGGCGGAAATATTACTTACGTAATAGATGCAGTTTCAAGAACGGACGGTATCTCCTATGTCCAGACTTATCAGGAACAGGGCGCCGCCTTTGCGGCAAACGCATATGCGCAGGTTTCAGGGAAGTTTGGCGTGGCGGTATCCTCCAGCGGTCCCGGCGCAATTAATCTGATAAATGGCGTTGCAAATGCGTATTACGATTCTATACCGTGCTTGTTCATAACGGGAAATATCAATACGGCTTCGATGAGGGAATCGGAAAAGATACGGCAGAATGGTTTTCAGGAAGCGGATATTGTCAGTATGGTCTCCGGTATCACGAAGTATGCCGTTACGGTATATCATGCGGAAGAAATCCCGCAGATTCTGGAAAAGGCATTATATGAAATGAGCGCAGGAAGACCTGGACCGGTTCTGCTGGACATACCTCATAATATACAGCGGACGGAAATAACAGATGCAGGCATGTTTGAAAAGCCAGACGGCGGCGAAGTTCATGAAATAGAAGAAAAGCAGTTACATCTGATTGCAGAAAAGCTGAAGGCGTCGCAAAAGCCCGTATTGTTATTGGGAAGCGGAAGCAGAGGGAAGAAGTCCGGGAAGTTGGTAGAAGATTTATTGGAGAAGGCATCTATTCCTACGGTAGTATCGCTTTGCGGAAAGGATGCAATTTCTAATATACATCCCTGTTACAGAGGGATGATAGGTTCGTATGGACTGCCGTATTCGAACAGGGTGTTAAATGAGGCGGACTTTGTATTGGCGCTAGGATCAAGAATGGATGAGAGACAAAGGACCGTAGGCGCGGATGAATTTCTAAGCCATGCCCAAGTCGTTCATGTGGACATAGATGAGAATGAACTGGGGCATGTAAAAAAAGACGAAATCAAGGTAAATATAACAGTAGAAAGATTTTTAGAAAAGTTTCTCCCATATATGGATGAAAATTTTAGTTTTGATAAATGGCTGGAAACGACAAAAAAATGGATGTCAGATCCAGTACCGGAGGAATCATGGATCTATGGCAGTGCAGTAAAAGATCAATTGATTCAGGTATTAGGCGAAGTATTAGAGGACAGCGTTGTATGTGTGGATGTCGGGAATCATCAGATGGCGGCGGCACAGGCGCTGAATATAGGAAAGAATTCCGCATATTTGAATTCTGCGGGACTGGGATCTATGGGATATGCCTTGCCGGCAGCGCTTGGAGCGTATTATGCCGCAAAGGATAAAAGGATTGTCTGCATAGCCGGGGACGGCGGACTGATGATGAATCTGCAGGAGCTGCAGGTGATAGCCAGAGAAAAAATACCGATGATCATTATTGTAATCAATAATCAGGGATTGGGCATGATAGAGAATTATCAGAATCTTGCCTTTGCGGGGAGATTATATGGTTCCAGATGGGGCTATATGGCGGCGGATTTTGAACGGATATCTGCAGCTTTCGGGATTCGCTATGAAAAAGAAAACATAACTGAAAACAGTAAAGTGTTAAATGAGAATCAACCGGTGTTGGTTGAAATTGAGGTGTAAAATGAGACAATATAATATTCTTGTAACAGGCGTAGGGGCAATCATAGGATACGGTTTAATAAATTCACTGCATCAATCAAAATATGATGTCCACATTATTGGAATGGATATCTATGACGATGCGTACGGGCAGTATTTATGCGATGAATTTATACAGGCGATTCCTGCGGCAGAGCCCCAATATCCTCAATTCCTAAAAAAAATCATAAAAGAGAAGGACATTGATTTAGTGATGTTTGGAACGGAACAGGAAATACACCGTTTAATCAATGAAAGAGAAATCATGGGCGAGGATTATGACAAGCTTGTGATAAATAATAAGAAGATTGTAGAGTTATCGAATGATAAATGGCTGACGCATGAATTTCTGGCTGAAAATAATTTTAAGGAAATACCGACGTATATACAAGGAACATACGAATCGCTGGCAAAAGAATTGGGGACGCCGTTTCTGCTGAAACCGAGAAAAAGCTATGCTTCAAAAGGGATTGAAAAGATAAATAATGAGGAAGAATTTGCATTCTTTAAAAAGCGAGCAGGCGAGCAGTTCATGGTGCAGAAAATCATTGGAGATGCGGAGCATGAGTATACTGCCGCAACATTCGGTTTTGGAGACGGGGAATGTATCGCCCCTATTATATTGAAGAGAAAATTAAGTCAGGAAGGGGCTACGGCAAAGGCATGGGTAATGGAAAGTGAGGAGATGGAAAGACAGATCCGGGAGATGGCTGCTATTTTAAAGCCTGTCGGCCCAACAAATTTCCAGTTCCGTTATGATAACGGAGAGTATCTGTTATTGGAGACAAACCCAAGAATATCTTCTTCTACATCATTACGCACAGCATTCGGCTATAATGAGGCACAGATGTGTATCGAGTATTTCGTAGAACATAAAAAGCCCGTAAATGCAGAAATAAGAAAGGGGTCTGCCATCCGATATATTGCAGATTGTGTAAACATAGAATGATAGGAATTATTTCAGATATTCATGGGAACTATCCGGCCTTAGCTGCCGTATTGGAAAAACTGGATAGGGCAGGATGTAGAAAAATTATTTCATTAGGAGATGTCAGCGGCTATTATTGTATGGTCAACGAGTGCATTCAGGAACTGAGGGAACGGAATATTGTCAATATTATGGGAAACCATGATTCCTATATCGTTTATAATGGGAGATGTGAAAGATCCTATACGGTTAACATCTGTCTGGATTATCAACGGCGCATATTAACGGAAACGAATCTGGCATGGCTGAGAGAATCCGTTGATTATATTAAAGAGGACGGAATGTGGATGGTGCATGGGGGATGGCGTGATTATGTGGATGAGTATGTAACTGATTTTTCGTTTCTAGACGTGAAGGATGAAGAAATCGATACTTATATATCCGGGCATACGCATATTCAAAAAATGGTAAAGGGAGAACATGCCGTATATTTTAATCCGGGCGCCGTAGGCCAGCCGAGGGATCATATACCCACTGCCGCATATGCAATGATAGATGATGATAAAAACGTAAGGCTGGAAAGAACGGAATATGACATTGACCGTATCACATATGAAATGAAACAGGCAGGTTTTGAGGAACGCGTCGCATCCTGCTTATACAGCGGAGTAAGAATTGGAGAAGATGGAAAATGAGAAAGCAAAAGATATCTGTAGTAATTCCGTGTTATAATTCTGAAAAAATGATAGAGACGGTGGTAAATCAAGTGCTTGAGACCATTGTGGAGCGTCAGGAGTTTGATTATGAAATCATTTTGGTCAACGACGGCTCAGCAGATGGAACCTGGCAGGTGATTCGACGTCTGGCAAATGAAAACCCTGCTATCATAGCAATTAATTTTGCACAGAATTTTGGACAGCATAGTGCGTTGATGGCGGCATACCGGAATCTGACTGGCGATATTGTACTGGGACTAGACGATGACGGAGAGCATAATCCAAAGGAAATGTTTCGTCTAATTGACAAGCTGCTGGAAGGGTATGATTATGTTTGTGCGGACTATGGCACAAATCAGTCTAAATTCAGAAGTATCGGAACCAGACTGAATAATTTAATGGCGACTGTTCTGATTGGAAAGCCCAAGGAAGTGGACTTTTCCAGCTATTATGTAATGCGGCGTTTCGTTATAGATGAAATTATCCGTTATCAACGGCCGTTTCCTTATGTTGGGGGATTGCTTTTGCGGGCGACGAAAAATATTGGAACCGTACCATTGGAGAGGCGTAAAAGATTATATGGGAGTTCAGGATATAGTTTGAGAAAAATGCTGTCTTTATGGATCAATGGATTTACGGCGTTTTCCGTAAAGCCGTTGCGGCTTGCCACCGGGCTTGGGATGTTGTGTGCGGTGATTGGATTTATCTGGGCGGCGGCGCTGGTGATAAAACGGCTGTTTTTTGTTGATTATGTTTCGGGTTGGGCGTCTACAATGGTATGCATTGTATTTTTCAGCGGTATGATCATGATGCTTTTGGGGATTATCGGAGAGTATATAGGAAGGATCTATATCAGTATCAATAATGCCCCTCAATATGTAATACGGGAAATGGCAGGAAAAGAGGAAGATGAAAGAGAAGATTAAAACATTTCTATTTTTGCATATTTTGTTGTTTATATACTCTATGGCGGGAATTTGCTCCAAGCTGGCGGCGGCAGAAAAATTCCTGTCTTTCAAATTTATTATACTCTATGGGATATTGTTGTTTATCATGTTCTTCTATGCTGTAATGTGGCAGCAGGTATTAAAGCGGATGGAACTTGTAACGGCATATGCAAATAAATCGGTAACGATTATTTGGGGGCTTATCTGGGGGCTGATATTATTTCATGAAAAAATATCCGTCTATGAGGTTCTTGGAATTGCAATTATCATTTTTGGCGTTTATTTGGTTGTTACCGGAGAGGAAAAAGTATGATATATATTTTGATTTTTTTGTGCTCTGTATTAATTTCATCTATATCTCAGGTATTGTTAAAGAGCAGTGCCAACAAAGAACATGGAAATGCTTTGAAGGAATATTTAAATCCCAAGGTTATCGTTGCCTATGGGATGTTTTTTCTGGCAACGCTGATAACCATTCTGGCATATAAATATGTGCCGTTGTCTATGGGGGGGATTTTGGAGTCGAGCGGTTACATTTTTGTGGCGGTATTGAGCTATTTCTTTTTACATGAGAAGATAAGCAAAAGAAAAATGCTGGGATTGGGCGTTATATTGATTGGGATTCTGGTATTTAATTTATAGGAGATATTTCAATGAGAAAGAAAATTATAGGGAATCAGGAATTTTGGATGGCGTTAGGTATCAATCTTTTGTTTGTCATTGTTTATGCATGTCTGTGCCATCCAGCTTATGAGGTATCGGATGATAATGCGATGGCGTTTTTTGTGGAGGGGGCATATGGCAGCCGTACAGCGCATTTGATATTTGAGAATATAATCTGGGGGAAATTTTTGACGATGCTTTCCATGCTGGCGCCTGGGATAAAGTGGTATACCGTATGTCAGTATGCGGGAATGTTCTGTGCATATACGGGGATTTCTTATTTTATGATGAAAGCCGGAGGAAAAATGGCGGGATTTGCCGGCAGCGTATTTTTGTTAGTGTTTTTAGGCATGGAGAGTTATGTTACATTCCAGTGGACAAGATCGGCTGCAATTATTACCATAGGCGGGATGCTCCTATTGTTTTATGCGGTTGAGTATGCGGAAGAAAAATGGGAAAAGAGGGCTGCATTGTTTTTGGGGTTGGCTCTTTGCATCGTTGGAAGTATGATACGTTTTCTTTTTTTTGCTGTCTGTGTTGTGCTTTCTGGCGGGTGTATCTTAATGAAGATGGCAGAAATCATAAAAAGGCGGGAGAATGGTTGGAAAAAAAGGATAAGAACATATCTTTTTGTATATGGGTCTGTTGGAATTGCCAGTATTTCCCTCTATGGAATAGACCGCGCCTGCTATTTGACAGATGAGACATGGAGCTATTATTCAGAATATAACAGTTTGCGATCAGAGTTGTGGGAT
>Ga0137307_102442_pt1 | contig 12908 bp, 10 predicted proteins | sample NAcewD2O_March_2_FD_97180 | JGI IMG/M metagenome (GOLD analysis project Ga0137307, IMG submission 97180) | Mouse cecal microbial communities from Vienna, Austria - N-Acetylglucosamine amended D2O_March | ecosystem: Host-associated > Mammals > Digestive system > Large intestine > Cecum | place...
CGTCAACCGAGAGCGAACTCAAAACATCCCCCGGCATCTTTGTATCGATACGGCGGTACTCTTTAAACTGTTCGTCGAGCCGACGTTTTATCGCCTCGAAGTAAACGGGTTCGTCGGGGTCGTAATCGTATTCTTTAAGAGTGACCTCGAAGTACGGATTAAGCGAAACATAGCTGTCTATCTGCATACGCCGTCCGGCAATGAACACAACGCGCATGGCGTCGCCGGGCAAACGTTGCGCTTGCTTGATCGTAGCGATAACGCCCACGCGATAAATGTCCTGCGGCGCCGGATTGACCATTGTCGCGCGTTTCTGCGCAACCAGAAACACGCTCTCGCCGGCTTCTACCGCTTGCATTATCGCCGCGTACGATTTGTCGCGAACAAGATCGAAATGAACGGCTTGACCGGGAAAGACCACCTTGCCGCGAAACGCTATCATTTTATACGTCTTTGCCGGCTGAGCGACAACCTGAGGCTGTTCGGCATTGTTATTATCGTAAAAAACTTTATTATCGTCCATAACTTTCACCTTTTTGTGCTGAATATTATACCACATTTAACAGCTATTGACAACTGTTTTTACTATCGGCGTTTACGTTGTTTATTCGCGCGTTACAATGTGTTCCGCGTACTGCGGCAACGTTTTCAACCTGTTGCAATAAAATTCGGGAAATATCTTTCCGCCATTGTACTTTCCGCCCGATATCTTATCGATCGGCACCCATTCCGTATGCTCTGCGCCGTCATCGATTATCACCGCGCCGACGCGGTATGTGAACCTATTACCGTCGCGCTCGAAACAACAGTCGCGCATATCTTTTACAGGCACTGTTTTCCCACCCGAAATTATTTTGTGAGGGATATTATAATCTATTCGCACGTATATGTCAAGTCCCGACCCCGTCGCTTTCCGCATTTCCTTTCCATTCGAAAACGCATTTATTGACGCACAGCAGTATCACGCCGACGGCGATCAACATTATAACGGCGGCGACGCCGAGCACGGCAAGCATTCCCGTACCGATAGCGTTGGTATCAAAATAAACGTAAACGCTCCGTCCCGATATGCTCCCGAACGCTATCATAAAAATATAATACAGCGTAGGAAACACGACGACCGTCGGAACAAACCGCGCGCGGCAGTCCCGTCCGTTGCACAGCGCGAAATAGTATAAAAACATTATTATCGGCATAAACAAATGCGGCACAAGCGACATGCCCGTAAAACACACTTCGGGCGCGAATATTGCGCACATTATAACTACCGACGCGGCAAGCACGGCGCAGTCGAGATACACGAAATGCGGTATATCCCTGCCGCGCGCCTGTTCTATCGCCGCCGCGGCAAGCGCCGTGCCTATTGCGACGCATGACAGAAAAGTCATTTGCACGCACTCGCCCATTCGGTAAAAATAATTGCCGAACGCGGTCAGTAAAAACAGTGCGGCGATAACGGCGGTGAGCTTGGCTCTTTTATATAAGGCTTCCATACCCGTGATTTTTGACTTATCGGCATGAAAGTATAACCGCGTTATTTGACGGAAATAGTATCGCCCTCTATATCTATCTCGTCTTTTAAAAGCTCGAGCGCATGATCGAACCGTTCCGTCATCGCCTCGCCGACGCGCGAAAAGCCGAGCTGTGCCGCTATCAATTTATACAGTCCTTGCTTTTCGGCTGTTATATTCTGACTTAAAACGGCTTTAATTCCCGACGCAAGTTCGTCAAGGCTGATATGCTTTATCTCGCGCGGCGGAAGTTTACGGCTTTCGGGCGGAACGCGCAGCATTTCGGCGTTCTTGTCGTAGAGATACAAAAATCCGTCGCGGCGCGTGATACCGAAACGCTCGCAACCGCGCATATACGAATAATATGTGCGCGTGACCACCGGCGTTACCTTTTCGCGCCCGAACATGAACGCAATACGCTTTATAAGCCATTCTTCGTTGAGCGGCGCTTCGTATTCGAGTACGGAAAGCACCGTCGCGGTAAAATTGTTTCTATTCTGCTTGGCGATCTTTCGCTCGTCCGCCATGATATATTCGGGAAATTCGAAATGCTTTACTTCGGCTTTGACCGAAAACCGCGCGTCGATATCCGTAGCCGCGCAGTCGTTTGCAGCGTTACTTATAGGACTGACGGGAACGTTGTCGAACGCCGCCATAGTAGCCGTAAACAGCCGTTGCTGTTCTTCCGCTTTGTTTCTGAACCAATCGGTCGACCAAATACGATAGAACCGCCACCCCATTCTCTCGAGCACTTCCTGACGCAATCTGTCGCGGTCGCGCGCGCTCTTTGACGAATGATAGCTTGCGCCGTCGCACTCTATGGCAAGCACGTAATCGGACGTATCGGGACGCTTGACGGCAAGATCGATCTTGAACGACGAACAGCCGACCTGCGTATCGACGGCAAACCCTTTACTTCGCAAGTACTCGCACACTTCACTCTCGAACTCCGAATCGTAATCGTCGTACTCGTTTACTTCGAGCTTACGCGCTAACGCAACTTCGCCGTGTTCGGCATAATCCAAATATTCGCGCAACAGCCGCGCACCCTCGGATTTGGCGCGTGAGATATCTATATCCGTCGCCGAGATCGAAGATACGAGTTTAACGTTATATTTGGCGCGCGTTATCGCGACGTTCAACCTTCGTTCGCCGCCCATGCGGTTGACGGGTCCGAAGTTGAGCAACAGCTTGCCCGTAGCGTCGGGCGCGTAAGCTACGCTGAATATTATAGTGTCGCGCTCGTCGCCCTGTACCGTTTCGAGATTTTTAACAAAGAACGGCTCTTCTCTGTCCGATCTGAAGAACTGTTCTTTGGACAGATCTTTTTGTCTGCGCTTGGCTATTATTCTGTCTATAAGTCCTTGCTGCGCCACGCCGAAAGCCACAACGCCCAAACTCCTGTTCGGGTATTTTTCTATATGCTCGAAAACAAGATCGGCAACACGCTCCGCCTCTGCGAGATTGGTCTTGCTCTTTCTGTCGAACGTGCCGTTCACCCTGTAATGATCCACGCCTACGTCCATACGGTCGATCTTAGCCGACGGGAACGTTACAAGTTCGCCGTCGTAAAAATTGCTGTTGGAAAAAGCTATAAGCTGCTCGTAACGACTGCGGTAATGCCATTTCAATCGGCGTTGCGGCAGCGCGGTAGAACAGATATCGAGCACCGATTCGAAATCTGTAACGTCGTCGGCGTCGTCATCGTCGTCTATATCCTCGACCACCGTATTGAAGAAGTTAGTCGGCGGCATCTGTTTGGAATCGCCCACGACTATAAGCTGCTTACCGCGGTATATCGCGCCCACGGCGTCCTGCGGAAATATCTGCGACGCCTCGTCGAATATTACTACGTCGAACTCGGTATTCGCGCCGAGGAACGTACTGACGCTCAACGGCGACATTAAAAAGCACGGTTTAAGCACTTGAGCAAGCTCGCCTATCTCCGACAAAAGCTGACGCACGCCTTTGAGCTTGCGCTTTTTCTCGCCTTCGCGCAGCAGTATGGCGACCGAACTACCGGGCGCGACCATGTCTATGATCGGACGCTGTGCCGACAGTACGGCTTTTATCTTGGCTTTGTTGATCTCGAAATTGAGCCTGTCTTTCTCCGCGAACAGTTTTACCGCCTCGTCGTGCGGCAAGCGCGAAAACTCAGCCAAAATCGATGACGACCGTATAACGTATTCTATCCACTGCCTGCAGAACAGTTTTTCGAACGCCGGCGCAATGTATTCCGGCTTTACCGCCAAACGGATAGTTTCGGATATGTATTCTGAAAGCCCCTCGTCGGCAATGCGCCCGAGCAGCCGCACAAACTCGCACCAACCGCTTAGTTTATCGGTATTCGCCGCACAGTTATGCACCTTGTTTTTAAGCTCGGCAAGCGGCGCAGACATTACGTCGTATTCGTTTTTATCGAAACTCGACGCCACGTGCTTGTTGCGGTCGAAATACTCGGAATAGACGCGAGCATACTCTTCCGATACGGAAACCGACTCGGTCTTGACCGCGGCGAACTGTTCCGCCGTCATGCTCTTAAACCCTTCCGTACCGACGCCGACCTTAATAAGATTATCGAGCTTTCTAAGCTCATGGATCAGTCTGTTGAAATCGGTATCCGTATCGTTGTAACCGCCGCCCAACATACCTATTACGTTTTCCGCCAAGCCGTCGTACTCTGCGCGGTTCTGCTTGTAAATATCGAGCGAGTACATTGCGGCGACAGCCTCTTTGTACTTTGGACGCTTACCGTCTTTTTTGAGGCTTTTAAGCTCGTTCATTATGCGCTTATATTCGCCGCCGAACATGCGCGACAGCACGCCCGAATATTTGCCCGTAAGCTTGCGGTACACGTCGTGCGCGTCCATGCCGTACACTTGTTCATTATACACGGCGTCTATTTTAAGCCTGTACTCGTCTATAACTTTCGCAAGGTCGGACAGCCTCTCGACGGTCTTTTTTACCGCCGCAACGTCCGCGCCGAACAGCTCGGGCGTAAAGAACTCGCTTTCGGTCAAAACCTTTAAAAACTCGCCCGTAGCAACCGCTTTGTCTATGCTGTCCGCGTCGATGCCGCAGACCGTTTCTAAACGGTCGCGCAGACCGATAAGCACGTCGGTCTCTCTTTCCAATGCGTTCAAATCGCTTTTAAGACGTACTACGCCCTCGTAAGTATAATCTGTCTTATTGTAGCCGTACCAAATATTATCGCGGTAATCGGCGCCCACCGACGGGATATATGCGGCATAACGCGACAGTATACTCAATGCGCGTTCGGCATAATCGTCGCCGCGTTCGGCAATGTTCGACACTATAAAATCTATATCCGGCGCCGTTCGACACGCCGAATATTCTTCGAAAAGCGCGTACAAAGTTTTATTTATGACGGGACGGACCGCGTGCAGTTCTGCGGAATATCCGTCCAATTGCTCTTGAAGCCGACGCTTTGTATCAAGCTCGCGCCGCGCGCGCTCGGACACTCCGCTGCGCGATTTTTTGAGCGTGCGGCACAGTTCGTCAATTATCGCCTTTTTATTAGACTTGTGACTGTGCAATTCGAGACAGAATTCTTCCAAGCCCGCACGGCGGAGTTTTTCGTAGACGACGTTCAAAGCCGCGAGCTTTTCGGACACGAACAGCACCTTTTTGCCGTCCGCCAAACACTCGGATATGATGTTTGTTATAGTCTGACTTTTGCCCGTCCCCGGCGGTCCTTGCAACACAAAACTTTTGCCCGATTTCGCCATGGCTATGGCTTCCGCCTGGCTCGAGTCGGCGTCCACTACGTTGTGCTGTTCGTCATACGCCGTATTATTCGGTTCATTTTCAGACGATCGATCGTTATCGAAATAAACAGGCTCGCCGATAAGCGCGCGCACAACATTGTTTTTTAGTATTGCCGTCTCGTTATCCTTAAGATCGGTGTACATGTTTATCTTAAGGAATGAAAATATTCCTATTTTTATATCATCCGAAACAGTCCAACCGAGTTTGGACAATATACCGCCTACCTGTTCGAGATACTCTACCGCATTATCGTCAAACTCCGGCAGAGTTATGCCGTATTCGCTTTGCAGCTTGAATTCGAACGTGGGATTTACCACAACGTCGTCCGCTATTTTTATTTTGTAAGGATCGACGGATGATTCATGTTCGATAGTCACGGGCGTCAACAGCAACGGCGCGCGCATAACTACGCGCGAATTGTCGCTTTCAGTCCAATTTATAAACCCGAATGCCATGTACGCAATGTTTACGCCCGTTTCCTCGACAGCGGTGCGCGCACGCTTTCCGATATTATTAAGCGAATTGAGCGGCTTGCCCGACGCACTGTAAACAAGCGCGCGATTGCTCTTTAGCCTATCGCCGTACCTGTCGCGCACTACGTATGCCGACATCTTAATATCGGCGGAAACGTTTTCGAGCGGATCGTACGCCTCGAGAACAGCGCCGTTATCCACTTTGGCGAAAAGATCGGCAAAGCTCGGCTTTAAAATGTCGACCGAAGTCGATTTGGTATCCTTATAGTTTACAAGATTATTCCGCTTTCCCGTATCGAGCAGTAAGTCCGCCCATTTTTCGAGTTTTTCGTTCATACGATCCTCAACTTACATTTTCGCATTTTATATATTTTACAGCATTTTTTATATACAGTCAAGACATTTAAAATTAGGATTATATTAAGAATTCGGATTGCGGATTTTTTATTGAAAGATTTCTCCGCTCCGTTCGCTATCGCTCACTTCGGTCGAAATGACATAAAGGGAGCGTGTCGCGCTACGGTCGAAAGGACAGGCACTACACCAATGTCATCCCGAGCGTTTTTTGCCCTCCCGAGGGATCTATCGGTCGAAAGGACAAAACTCTACACCAATGTCATTCCGAGCGCTTTTGCCCTCCCGAGGGATCTATCTGTCGAAAGGACAAAACTCTACACCATATGTCATTCCGAGCGCTTTTGCCCTCCCGAGGGATCTATCTGTCGAAAGGACAGGCACTACACCAATGTCATTCTGAGCGCTTTTGCCCTCCCGAAGGATCTATCGGTCGAAAGGACAGGCACTACACCAATGTCATCCCGAGCGTAGTCGAGGGATCTTCAATTCCGCTTTCCGAATTATTTATCCCCCTCAACGACAAAGCCCGACGGAATCCGTCGGGCATAAAGTATATTTTAGTATTGAGCAAATGCGAATTACTTGGCATTATGATGTATTAAATCGTACATCGCTTTAAAATGCGAAATAGCCTCTTCGTAATTATCATATTCTTTTTTATTTACACCTATTCCGTCATTATTGACGCTCGTTTCAGCTCTTCTTGCCACTATCAAGTTGTTAATTGCTTTATCGTGCTCTTCCTCGATTTTTATCAAACATTCGTCTGTGTACGCACTTCGAACAAAATGATCGTGAAAAATCTTATAATTGTTTTCGTAAGCGATACAGTTATATTTATAACAATCTCTGATCGCGCGCTTTATATGTCTTTCGGCGTCGTCCAATTCCCTTACTTTTTCATCGATATTTTCTTTCGCGTTCATTTTTGCAAAATGCGTAAAAACAGCGCGTATCTCATTCAAAACACCTGTAGGAAAATCATTTTCAAGCGCTTCATATCTCTGAATCTGTTCACAAACGATATCCAAATAATCTTGGTATATCTTATCGCAACGAATTTTCAAATTATCGGACATTTCAATCCCCCATATATGACGCTATGCATGCGTCCAGCGCGCTGTTCAAATCTCCCATATTGAAATGTTTGTTCTCTATAAGCATAGGGCTACCCACACTCAACCCCCTATCTCGCTGATCTATAGACGCATTACGACAAACCTCAACGTTATTGTGTGCCGGTCTTGCCGTTAAGTCGCGGAGTATTTCCAATAATTGCCGCTCGGCTTTTTTATCAACGACAGTAATGGAATGTCCGTCTTTTAAGAAGAACTTTCCGTCGTCGCTCACATTTTTGTCGGATACGTCTATTCCGTTATCACGCAACCATTTTTTATCGAATTTTTCCATTTCATTTCTCCGTTAATAAGAAGATACGTCTTCTATGTCGATGTCCGCAATAAGTTCTTTTTGTTTTGATTCCTTAACGCAAAACTGAACCTCACCGAATATCAATTTCAATTGATCGAGCGCATCACCCAACCCGAGAATATCCGATATGTACTTTTTACCTTCTGAATCGAAACAACCTATGATAACATCTTTATCTTTCTTATCGAATATACCGTCAAACAACGCACACCTATACGCTTGTATATCGATTTCATGATCGTTGCTTATCATGCTGTCTAATTCGACTTTCCAATCCATGAATTGTTTTAAGTCCGCCAAATCTCTTAAATCGAGGACGCGGCTTCTGTCAACGATCAGTTGAGCATTTATTACGGCAGGCGTTTTAACTGTTGAGCCGAACTCTCGATGCTGAGCTTTTGCCCACCATATTGCCAAATTGCAATCTTTAAAAAAGTATATTCCGTTGCCCAACCAATGGTGCTCGTTCTTTCTGACAATGAAACCTACGCTTTCTATTTGTTTGGCGATATCGTAATCCGTGCCGTGGAAAATCGGATATCTTACGGTTTGTTTAGTTTGCACACTCATATCTTAAGTAATACGTATACCGCAATTGCAACTAATGTTTTAGCGGCACACCCCTCCACTAAGATATTTTCGTTTCTTTTTTGTTATGCTCAAAATCGAAAACCCCGTATAAACATTACCTTTTAGCATTATGGGCATTGACGGCAAATTAAAATGCGTCGAATCCCCAAAAGACTCAACGCATTCACAATATAAACTTTGTGTTCAGCCACCAAAACCGCCTTTACCGCAGAACAAGTTGCCGTTATCGGCATGCAGGGAAACATTGGTACTCGTCCGCGCTATGCTATTCCGCATAGGTATTCTGTTGTCCACTGTAAAGAATATTAACTTAACAGCTTTATTATTTTATCACATAAAGCATATAATTGCAACAAAATAACAGTGCATTTCCCAAGCAAAACATAAAAAAAATAAAAAAACAGCTCGAATCAGCTCATTTTTTGTCGTTTTTTAATGAAAAATGATACCAATTTTATAGGACTGAATAACAATAAATTTTGACAAAGATACCATATACTATGCTGATTTATCTTGAATTATTTTCCAACGACAAAGCCCGACGGAATCCGTCGGGCATAAAGTCTGTTTATGGATATATATTAACTATCAAACTTACGCGGTTTTCGTCATTTCTATCGATTCGACATCGCCGGTTGCGGAAATCGTGATGGTAACGGAATATGTACCTGCCGCCTCAGCTGTAGCATTAAAGTTGCCGCTGGTACCCATCGTTGCCGTGACTCCTTCGGGCGGATTAAACGTAGCGTTATGCCTGTTATCGATATAAACAACCGATCCGTCAACTTCACAACGGAATTGGAATCCTCCGGCTGCCGAAATAACAACTTCGATAGTAGCAGTCCATTTATCGTCACTGCCTTTAGTGAAGCCCACTTTATCGGCGTCAGCAGTTCCGGGCCAACCAACAGACAAAGCATCACCATACGCCCCAAGACCAACGACCGATTTTACGGTATCGGGTATATTTTCGTCCATTTCAATCGTAATAACGGGATTTTCGGCATCCGTCAAGTTAAGTGTTACAGTGTACTTAGCGGTATCTTTACAATTGATATCTTTCTCACTTGCAGCATCAGACACACTGAAATAATCGCCAATATCGGTCAGGTCTAAGTATTCACCTGCTACTCTATTTCCCCAATCTTCGCCTACAGACGCGATTTGGAATCCTTGACCTTTATTGATTTGGAAACTCTCGGTCTTGTAAACACCGGCTGTCGCTGTTTCGGTAAAGTAAACAACGCCTGCCACACCAAATTCTTTAACTTCAGCCCAGCTATTATACATTGCGCCACGAATATAGTAATCTCTTACTACAGTTACTTCAAACGTATCGGTTTTGGCATTTGCGCCCTCGCCGACCGTCGCGGTAACGGTAACCGTGCCGGGCTTGGCGGCTTTTATCACGCCGTCGGCGATAGTGACGACCTTGCTGTCCTTAGGTACCGAATATGTAACGGTTTTATTGGTCGTGTTCGCAGGCAAAATTTCGGGCGTTACGGTGATCGTTTCGCCGCAATGTTTAGACTGCGTTTTCTCCGCCGCGGGGATGGTGATCGATTCGGCTTCCACTATTTCCGCATTCGCCGCGATGATCGTTACGCTAATAGTTACGGATATGCCGTCGGCGCCTTCCACATAGAACTTAGCCGGCTTGCCTTCTTCGGTCACTTTGAGCGGAGTAACAACGCCGTTTTCTACTTTTAAGAACTCTTTATACGCGGCTGCAACGCCCCATGTGACCGTTTTATCGGCTGCATTATCGGGAGCTACGGTCGCCGTCAAAGTAGCGGTCGCACCCATTTTAAGCGTGAGCGAAGTTATAGCCGTATCGCCGTCTTTAACAGTGATGCCCGTTACTTTTATGGGCGCTTTTTCGGTAGCGTCGCCGTTACGCACCCACGTTACCATGGGCGTGTCGCCGTCGGTAATGCTTACCGTATAATTACCTTCGTAAAAGACTTCGAAGTTTCTGCCGCCGAGTCCCGTACCCGATTCGCCGGAAATACCCGTTTCGGTATCGCCGTTCGCTTCCTCGTCGAAGTTGTTGGAAGCATTGAGCTGACCGCCCACGTCATCCCAACCTTTGTCTACATAACGGATTTTAAACTGATCGCCCTTCCACAAGTCGAGCGTAAGATTATAGACCCCTGCCGTTTCGGTTGCGACAAAGCGGCGCTCGTCGGTGGGATCGTCCCAACCGTCGGTACCTTTGACTTTACCTGCAAGCCAATACGGCGTCAGATCGCCTGCTTTAAGCTGAGTGCTATTATCGCCGTCATCACCACCACAGGCTGCCAAGCCCCCCCCCACGCTCAATGCAAGCGCAAGGCAAAGCCCGACCGATAAGAGTCTTTTTACTTGTTTCTTCATAAATTTTCCTCCATATTTATGTGCGGTTATACCGTCTGTATGGTATTATAGCACTTTTTTTAGGCATTTGTCAATAGTAATTTGAAATTTTTTCATTACTTTTTGCAATAACGTTGGTACGGCTACACGCCTTTTTCTCGAAAACCGCCAACGTCTCCACGTTTGTGCTGTTATTCAAAAAGATTTCCCGTACTTCTTTCCCGTCTTTGTACACGGGAAAGTTGAATTTCATTGATTTTAAGGGCATTTCGCTCTCCCCTTCGGGATAAATTTGAATTTCTTTGACCAAAGTGGAAATCAACTCTTTCTTTTCCTCATCACTGATTATATCATATAATTCGTTAAAATGCTCTAAAATTTTATAAATATTTTCCATTGTGATGAATTCCGCTTCCACAGACTTTTTTCTTGTTCTTGCGTCTTCGATATTTGCTTCTATTTCGGCAATCGTGTCGTACAATCCGTCAAGCCGTAAAGTCATATCGTGAATCTTTCTCTCGCGGTGCGTCACGTCTATGGGAAGCGAATCGATTTCACGCTCTAATCGCGCTTTGTTTAGCTCCACCTCTTTCAGTTTTGTTTCGTAGTTGTGTATTTCCGTATCGATTTTCGCGGTATCGACCTGCAAACCTATTTTCTTTTTTATCTCGGCGGCAAAGTGTTCATCTTTCACCAACTCTTTTATAAAATCTATTACAAGCGGTTCTATATCCGTCTTTTTGAGATTTGCGCTGTAATCGCAAGACCGCCCTCGTTCTTGCTTATTCCGACTGCAAGCATAATACATAACTTCTTTATATGTACCATCTTTCTTCGTCCAGCAAACTCTGTTGGCGTACATCCCGCTACCACACTTGGGACATTTGATAATTCCCGTAAGCAAATGAGCGCGCTCTTTGCCGTATTTGGATTCGGATTTAACTCCCGTTTCCCGTCTTTTCTCGTGCGCTTTTGTCCAAAGCTCTTCATCGACAATCCCTTCGTGCAAACCGTCTACCAAACAATAATCTTGCTTGTTTACAACTTTGTAATCGGCTTTTGTGCCTTTCACTTTTTCCCGCGCTCTTCTTCCGTAAGCAATCTTGCCGCAGTAAACAGGATTATCCAAAAGTATCTTAATGAAATGCGCGCTGAATTCTTCAATATCGGTTTTCTTGCGCGGCGTCTTTTTAATACCCTGTAAGTTAAGATATTTTGCTATTCCCGTATAGCCCATATTCGTATGGACAAACTTATCGAAAATCGTCCGTACGATTTCCGCTTCATCTTCTTCTATGACCAATGTATCGTCTTTCAAGCTATACCCATACGGAGCGGGACCGCCGTTCCACTTACCTTGCCGAGCTTTTTCTCTGCGCCCGTTCATTGTCTGTTCGAGAATGTTCTCGCGCTCTATCTCGGCAACCGCATACAAAACGGAAATTAAAAGCTTTCCGCTTGTCTGCGAAGAATCTATTCCTTCCTCTATGCAGATCAAGTTTACATCATAAGTTTGAATGAACTACAATGAGTTGAGAATATCCGCCGCATTTCTGCCGAAACGGGAAAGCTTATAGACGAGAATATAGTCAACGCTTTGCCCGCTCTCTATGTCCGAAAGCATTTTCTTAAAAGCAGGACGCCCTTCTATCGACTTGCCCGATTTGCCTGCGTCCTCATAATAATCTACTATCTGCATTTCTTCCCGCTCGGCAAACTTTTTCAAGCAATTTTTCTGCGCTTCAAGACTATACCCCTCTACCTGCATTTCAGTACTTACTCTCGAATACAAAAAGCATCTTTTACCTTCTCTGTTCATTGTCTTTCTCCGTTTCGGTCGTTGTGTCGTTCAATACACTCTGACCATACTTTTGAATCAATTGCGCCATCATATCGATAAACGCATCAAAATTTTCTTTTTCGTTATTGTTATTTTGGTTAGTAATCAAGTATCCTTATTCGGACTTATATTACGGAATTATTCCGCGTCCTTATAGCTTTGAATACTATGTTCTCTCTCCATCGCGTGTTCCTCCTTTTGCGATAAATTTCAACTACTCGGTTTTCTTTTTATCGATTCCTTCAAAACCGAAAAAATCATCGTAGCCGTCCATTATCTTCGCAAGGTCGGTGTCATTTTCAGCCGCCTGCTCAATGAGCGCGTTATATCCTGCTTCTATCAGTTGTACCTTTGTGTAGCCATATTTTTTCAAAAACTCATTTATCTCTTCGGCTTTCTCTCTCGGTACGCTCGTTCCCCATACCATACACTTAGCCTTTCTCTCGGCTTTGTGCTTGTCCTCGTAACGCTTGTCTTTAATTGCTCTATCTTTCTTTTCCATAATTGCCTCCGCAAAATATATTCGTCGTATATATACGATTGAATATATTTTATCACTTT
>Ga0137307_102443_pt1 | contig 12905 bp, 9 predicted proteins | sample NAcewD2O_March_2_FD_97180 | JGI IMG/M metagenome (GOLD analysis project Ga0137307, IMG submission 97180) | Mouse cecal microbial communities from Vienna, Austria - N-Acetylglucosamine amended D2O_March | ecosystem: Host-associated > Mammals > Digestive system > Large intestine > Cecum | place...
CGGTCGTATATACTTATACGGCTGACTTACAACTTTTGTTCGCACATTATACTATATAATGATGCGCTTTGTCAATTACAAACGATCGCTTTAATTATCGGCACGTTGCAAAAAGCGGATACTACAACACGAATCCGCTTATAAGTTTGGCTGTGAGCGTTGCCATTGTTTTAGCCGGGGTTTGACAATCGTTTTTCATCCACTCGCGCATGATCGACGCAATTCCGGCGGCGGCAAAATTCAAATAGTATTCGCGCAACAGCGGATCGAACGCTACCGCGTCATGGAACGACTCGTTCAGCTCGATCTCCACGAACTCGCGGATCTTGTTTATGATAAAGATGTACAGGTCGGGATCGAAAAATATTGCCGAAAACTCGCGCGTGCATAAAATATATTCGAACCAATACAAATATATCTTACGCGCGCCCGACGTTGTAAAGTCGTATTTTTGCATGAATTCGAAAAACACTTGATCTACAAGCCGTTCCACTATGGACGTTTTGGACGAAAAATTCCTGTAAAACGTCTTTCTCGCCACGCCGGCTTTTTTGCAAATATCGGTAATAGTCACTTGCGCGAACGGTCTGTCCGTAAGCAGTTCGAACAGCGCGCTTGTAATAAGATCCATAGACCGCGCTCTGCCGGCATTGAGCTTACCGGCGCCTTCGCTTGCATCGATCATTTTACTGCCTCCCTATTCCGTATCGCCCGTCATTCGACGATCTTTTTAAGCAACTCGTCGGGATCGGAAACGACGTACTTCGGCGAGAACGCCTCGAGTACGCTCCTATCCCTGAATCCCCAAGTAACGGCTATCGCAGGCATGCCGCAATTTATCGCCGTCATCATATCCGTTTCGCCGTCGCCCACATAAACGGCTTGACTGCTATCCGCGCCCAACGCGGCAAGCGCGGCGTTCACTCCGTCGGGCGACGGTTTGGGACGTATCCCGTCGCGCGTGCCGATAACAATATCTACCGCGCCGAAAAACTTCGCTTTAAGCTCCTGCGCCGCCCCGTCGTACTTGTTGGTAACTATAGCCGACTTAAGCCCCATTCGTTTTACGGCGTCGAGCATTTCGGTCACGCCGTCGTACGGCTTTGTAAGATCGGCATTGTGCTTGTCGTAATACTCGGTGAATACCGCAAGGCACGCGTTCATAAGTCGACGGTCGTCAAACGTGCCGTTATCGAGATCGGGGTCTTGCCCGGTAGTCGCATAGTATAATGCGCGTTCTATGAGCTTTGGCACGCCGTTGCCCACGTAACGTCTGACGCGCGATATATCCAATGCGCTGTACCCGAAAGCGCCCAACGCGTGATTTACCGCCGCGGTAAGATCGTCGAGCGTATTCAATAACGTTCCGTCCAAATCGAAAATAACCGCTTTCAACTTCATGCGCGTTCCGCCAATGCTATAAGCTCGTTTCTATGCGCCGCCGCGCCGCCGTCGGCAAGCACGAACGCTATTCCGAAATCGCGCGCGCCCTTGCCGTCGTTTTCGGGATCGTCGCCCACCATTACCGCGTCCGATTTATCGAGCTTGTATTTATCGAACAATATCCCGAAATACGCCCTGTCGGGTTTGCGGCAGCCGTGATCGGAACTTAAAAGCATGCCGTCGAACTCGCCGTACAGCCCTATTTCTTTAAGCTCGTCCACCGTGAACACGCTCTGCGCGTTGCTAAGCAAATACAGTTTCGCGCCGTATCCTCTAAGCTCTGCAAACAGCTCCTTAATGCCGTCGAACAGCCTGAACGTACGCAAGGACGCGCGCCGCGCGATCACGGCGCACTCGCGCAATTCGGCAGCGGTAAGCTTTATGCCCACGCTCTCCGCCATATAACGGTACACTTCGCAAATATCGCCCTCGGGATATTCGTACTCGGACGAGCGCGCCAGCTCCGACAAATGCCTGTCCCAACCTTTGTCGTAAAGCTCTACAAGCGTCTTTTCGTCCGCGTCGGCTCCGCGCTCGGCAAAATACCGCACTATGGGCGTCCACGACTTTACATCGTGTTCGTCCGTATGTATCTCGGCAAGCGTGTTGTACAAATCGAATATAAAAGTTTTCATGACTATATTATATACAATATACGATTTTTTTTCAAGCGTTTAAATTAAAATGCCCACGGGGTTTGATCCGTGGGCGTATACTCTAATTGTTTATCAAACTTTCCACAAGCTCAAACAGCCTGTTTTCGTCCGTGTTCCGTTCCAAAGTTACAAAATATCTGTAATCCCCGTATTCGAATACTCCGTTAAGATCTCTGTCGTTTGTAGTCCATTTGATTGTAACGGAATCAGTAGTATATTCCTTATCACAAAAATCTAAAATATCTTTTAATACATCTATATAAATATTGTTCTCTGTAAATTGTAATAAAACAGATTCGCCCGTATTCCCATTGACAACATACTCTTTTAACCCCAAAACAGCTTGAGTGCCATTTTGCGAATAACAATCCGTTGTATAATGATCGGCGCTATTGTACCAATCAAGGTATAATATATTTTTGTTATTTGCCTGAGCATACTCTTTTATACTTAGATCGTACGCTTTAATGCTGTAGTCGTTTATCGAAAACATGAGTATATTGCTTTGCGGCTCGCTCTTTTTGGGCAAAACAATGGGCAACGTTATAGCCAAGCATGCGGCGACCGCGCCCACGGGCAAGAAAACCGCAATAAATTTTCTTTTGGACGACTTTCTTTTTTCCGTTTTTTCGGCGGCAAAATATTGCGGACAAGCCGCCTTCAGTTCGTTCAAAATTTTATCCCGATTCTCGACGTCATGATTTTGAATCAGTTTGCGGAATTTCTTTTCCTCGCTCATAAAGTAGTCCTCTTAATTTATTTTTACGGTAACCGCGTCTACAAGGTACGATCCCACTTTATAAAATGCCATAGTAGGTTCAGGTAACGCAGTGGAAATGCGCAAATATATTTCGTGCCTTGTACCGCCGTTCATTATGTATTTGACTTCCAAATAACCGAAAGCTACCATTATATGATTGCCGTTAATAAATGTACTCACAATATTATCCATATTAGATGAAAATCCAATTCTATAAACATTGCTCGGTTGAGTAAACAGAACGGTGACCTGATTATTGCGTATAGCCTCTTTAAACATATTGTAATTGAAACTGCCCTTACTGCCTATCGAACTGTAAGATACGTTATAGCCCCGTTCGTTTATATAGCTCGACAGTCCGCTTTTAAAATCGTCTTCGGATACTCCGTCGCCGTATATGTTGGTTTGCATGCGCGCATACAGATCGCGTTTTAAAGCGCCCACGTGTTCCGCATCCTGCTTTCTGTAAATGCCGCTCGGGTAATAGGAATCCCAATCGGGTATCATGTTTGAGTAATACTTGTCGTAAAAACCTACCGCTATAGAGCCTGAAACCGCGCCGCAACTGTTTGTCATGTCTGCGCTGTTGTCGTAATATTCGGGCGCGTCGCCGTCCGTATAAATATCTTCGACTATCACTTTAGATACATAATTTATCTGCTCGCTTGCGTATAAGCCGATAGGCTGTCCGCCGACGTATCTCACCTGATCGGCGTCCGTCACTTCCGCTATATACGCGTCGTCTCGATCGACCGTTGCCTGTCCGTCCGTCCATGCGCCGCATGCCGGTAAGCTTGCCAATGCCAAGCTCAAAATTAAACTGATCCTGAATTTTTTGTTCATTTGTAAATGCCTCCGTTATTATATATCCGTCATAACGGTCGAATTTTTAATTGTTCGTCAAATTTTTTTGAATTTCTTTTAAAGTTTTATTCAGCCTGTAAAAGACTGTCGCCGCGGAAATGTTCAATTCCGCAGCGATCGCCTCGAATGTCATAAATTTATAGATCTTCATATCGACTATTTTCCTGTCTGTTTCGTCCAGACTTTCTATCGCTTTTTCGATATCGTATTTCGTTATCAGATTGTCCATAAAATCTTTGTCGTCGATCAGGCACTCGACCGATTCGTCCAATTCGGTTTCGGGACGGCATTCTCTCGAATTTATTTTATACGCTTCGTTTTTGGTTATCTTGCATAACCAAGCGTAGCCGTTTTTACTGTCGTCAAAGCTTTGCACGCTTCTGAGCACCGACATATACGCGTTTAAAATAACGTCGTCGGTAAACGACTTGTCAAATACATACATATATGCTATGTATTTTACGTACGGGTAAGAAATCTTGAAAAGCTTATCAAAACACTCATCTCCGCTTTTCAAGAGCTTTAAATATTTTTCGATACTTCTTCTTATGTCTTTCATGTCGAATAGTATTTTTTTATTATACTATAATTGCTTATGATATTATTATTATACTATAATCAATTTTGATTGTCAAATCAATATAAATAATTTGTAAAGGCGCGGTTTTACGCTGTTTTTGCCGTTACGGAGGTCAAAAACCGCCATAATTCGCACGATTTTGAAAATGCGCCGACTTTTGAAGATAGTATTTAACGGACACCGTCCGTTATTATATTTTGAGGGAGTAATAATATGTACCCGAACACGACCAACGATGAATCTTCGCTCGACGCCATGGAAGTTTTGGTGAGTTGCGGTATACCGCCGTGCTTAGGCGGTTGCGCGCATCTTGCCAGAGCGATCGATCTTTACGCCGACGGCATGACCTCGTTTATGGAGATCTATCGCACTATCGCCAAAGAACGCGGCGTCGAGGTAAAGAGCGCTTTGCGCACCATAACTTACGCGCTTAAACACTCGTTCGATCTGCACGTCAATCTTTCCGAACTGTTGCACATAACAATTCCGAAAGATCAAGTACATTCGTCGCTCGTAATAGCCCAACTCGGTCTGTATATGCGGCGGCGCAATCAGCGCAAATAGTACATGACCCTATCTTAACCTAAGCTGCAGCTCGGCTTGCGCCGCCGATCGATTTACGCCGCTCGCAACGGCTTATTTTATTATGCGCGAAAACGCGCGGCATACCTTGACAAACCGCGGCGTTCATGATAAATTAAAGTATACCACTTGCGATCTTGCCGATTTATATTCAAAGGAAAAAGGATGTTACGAAAAAGATGCCTACAAACGGAAAACAATTCAGAAACTCTGTGTTTATTGCCTATCACGGCTCGCAAAGCATAGACGGTACGGGCAATCAAGCCGAAGATATAGCCAAACGTTTAAAAAAGACGTTCCCCATTGCCGACGCTTATTACGGCCCGGACACCGACGAACGCACGTTCGATATCCACCCCTCTAAAGTCATTCCCGATTGCGCGATGTTCCTGCTTACCGTAAACGACAGATGCCCGAAGGACGAGCACGGTCGGCTGGATAAAAACACGTCGGCTTGGCTGTTCCGCGAGATTCGGGCGTTTTACGAACTTTTTAAACACGGCGAACGCAATAAAAAAGATTTTGCCGTTTACTACTGCGGCAATCTGTTGCGCGATTCCAACGATATTGCGACGTACGTCAGACGGTTGCTGTCCGACATAGATCCCGACGGCGAACTGTATGAGGGCAATCAGTATTATATAGTAGACAGCATCGGCATCGACGAATGGGTGCGTAAACGTTTGGTTAATCCCAATACATCGGTGCTCACGGACGAGCCTTACTGCCCTTTCGATCTGCTGCGCGATAAAGTGAAAAACATCGTGGAGCATACGCCCAAGTACATGTTTGTTTTGCAAATGGAGCGCGGCATGGGTAAAACCACGTTCGCACGCGCGCTCGAACGCGACGCCGAGTTTCAAAAAACCGCGCGAGTGCGCGCGCTGTACGTCAGCCGCGACAAGAATTACGCGTCGCCCGAAAATTTCCTGTGGGATTTTTCCGATATGCTTCGGCGCGACGATAACGGCGATATGCGCAGCGTGGATATCGCGCCCGTGGATATTATAAATTCCGATCCCGTTCAGTCGTTTGCTCGATTCGTAAACGAGTTTAAAACCAAATATTACGCCGATAGAAAACTGCTGATAATTATCGACGGAATTGACGATATGGGCGCAGGCGGCAAACTGACTATTTCCGATTTTTTCGAGAACGCCGAATTTACGGACGGTGTGTTCGTTATGTTCTCGTGCCGCATATTCGAAAATGCGGACAGTCGGCATAACGCGGCTTACGGCTTTATCAACCGTTTCGGCGGCGAAAAAATAATATTCGATTCGCGCAACTACGATTATCTTAATTTCCTCTATAATTTCTACAACGATAATGTTATCTCTAAGTTCACGTCGCGCGGCGCGAGCATAAGCGTGCGCGAGATTTTTAATGCTATCGATCCCAAAAACATACTGTCGTTTTCCATTCTCATGAAAATCGGCAAAATTTATTTCGATCAGACCGACGCCGAAAAAGTGGATTGGCGCGTGCTGTCGTCGCTCGAGAGCGCGCTCGGATTTTTCTATAAACACATGAAAACCACGCTCAATGCGGAAACGTTTATGCGGTATAAAAAACTGCTCGTTATCTTCGCGCTGTCCGATTATGCCCTTACCTCCGCCGACCTTAAGGAAGCGTTCGGAATAGAATTTTCGGAAGCGCTGTTAAAGCAAAACGCTTATCTGAGAATATTTATACGTACTCACGACGAAAATACGCCCGTCGCGTTCGGCATAGTTCACGACCGTATAAAACAGCTTATACTTTCCGACGATCCCGATTTTACCAAAGGGCTTGTCGACGAAATATTTATGAAAGCGGATTCGCTCGCCGATTCGGGTCTGCCGTTGGAAACGATATGCGGCGAGAAATTCCCCGTGCTTAAGTTTTTCGGCGCGCTGCTCTCGTGCGACTTGATCCCCGTCGCGGAAAAAGAACGGTTGGCGAAAAAAATTCTGGCGCTGCCGTTCCGCCAATATTGGGAAAAATCGATCGGCATCGCGGAAAACGAACGACTGCTGCTTAAATCGCTTACCGATTACATAAGCTCGCCCGACTCGTCGCTTGCCGCCGAACTGCCCGATCGCGCAGCGCTCGCTTATGCCGTTTACGCACACGACTGTTTTATCCTTAATTTCTTTTACGAAGCCGGAAACCACTTCGAACAATGTAAAAAGTATTACGACGCGGTGGGCGTCGATCGCGCGCCGTACGACGTACAACGCGATTACGCTTTGATGCTTACGATTTACGGCACGCATCTTCAGCTCTGCAAGCGCGACGGCGAATCGCTCGCTCTGCTTAAAGAATGTACCGATCTTTGCGACAGGCTGTACGCCGCGCACGAAATTCCGCTACGCGACTATGTGCATTACTATGTGGCGGAAAGCAATATTTACCATTCTTACGGCGATCTTGCAAATCAGAAAAAAACTCTCGACAAGGCTATGAAAATAGGCGGCGACGAATATCGTGAAACCGATCCGGCAAGGTTTGCGTTTATGAACACCGGCTATGCGTCATATTACGACGTAAAAGGCAAAGCAAAAAAAGCGTTCAAGCACATTCGGATCGCGCTCGATCACTATAAAATACATTTCCGCCGCGACCCGAATACGATGTTTATAGGCGATATGGTTGCCTGTATAGGCACTTACGTGGTAATGTTGCCGCAGATATACAAGGATAAAGAAACATGCCTTAGCCTCATGCGCGACGAAACCGAATTTTTAAAAGACGCCGTGGCAAAAACGGGCTACTCCAATCCGAATATCGATATGCGCGTCCACATGAAGTTCGCCGACTTCTTTTTGAAGCTCGGGCTTAAAAAAGAATGTGTCGCCGCTTGCACCAAGCTTCTCGACAAAATCAACTATATGCTCGCAGGCAAAAACCGTAATTTCGATACCGTAAGCGCGTTTAAACGCAGCACGACCGAGGTACTCCGTAAAGCCGAACTTTTACCGTAAAGGATGTATTTATTACACATCGCATTACATCAATAAACATACTATTGCCGAAGCAACAAATGCAATTAAACATATCATCGGCAAACTCGCTTTATAAACTGTAAAATTTCAGTACATTACTTTTCTCATGTTTAAATATAAAAACCTAAAACTATCGAGTTCGTTTTAGGTTTTAAGCTGGCGGAGCGGGTGGGATTCGAACCCACGAGCCGTTGCCGGCTACCTGATTTCGAGTCAGGCCCGTTATGACCACTTCGATACCGCTCCGAATATGCGACGGGATCCGCCGATTTATAAATCAATCTCGCGATTGTGGTCGAAGTGGCGAGACTCGAACTCGCGGCCTCATGGTCCCGAACCATGCGCGCTACCAACTGCGCTACACCTCGTTAGCTAAACCATTATACGCCCTTATGAGATTTTTGTCAATCGTTTTGATTTACTTTGGATATTTTTGTTTGTCATTTTCCGCTCGAAGCAATATCGCAAAAATATATGGTAAATCGTATTGCAATATCTTGTTCGATGTTGTAAAATAAACGTATGTACAACTTTAACTTTACCAAACTGATGAAGATGACCGCCATTGCGATACTTACCGTGATCGCCGTTATGATACTGCTTATCGTCGGATACGTTATTTACGTTGCGGCGCAATACTACCGCATCGAGGATAATAAGCAACTCGAAATAATCGGCAACCGCACTCAAACCGTTGCCGTGGGCGAAACATACAGCGTTATGTCTTACAACCTCGGATTCGGCGCATACTCCCCCGAATACTCGTTCTTTATGGATACGGGAGTTATGAACGACGGCACGGAAGTCGTCGGAAAATACGCCAAGGGCATTAACAAAGCGGATGTTCAAAAGAACGTAGACGGTCAGCTTTCGGTAGCTCAAGCTATCAATGCAGATTTTTATTTCTTTCAGGAAGTGGACGTCAAAGCCGATCGAAGTTATGATATAGATATGTTTGCCGCTGCGCGCGCCGCGCTTCCCGACCGTTCCGCCATATATGCGGAAAATTTCCACACCGCCGCCCTATACTATCCCTTTAACGACCCTATCGGCAAGACCAACGCCGGCATACTTACCATGTCGCGCTATCAAGTGGACAGCGCGGTTCGTCGTTCGTTCCCCGTAACTACGGCGTTTATCGACAAGCTGTTCGATCTCGACCGGTGCTTTTCGGTACAGTATTTGCCCGTTGAAAACAGCGACAACAGACTAGTCCTTATCAATCTGCATATGTCGGCTTACGACGATGGCGGCTCCATACGCGCCAGACAGCTCGAAATGCTCAACTCAGTGCTTGCCGAGGAATACGCAAAAGGCAATTACGTTGTTGCCGGCGGCGATTTTAACCACTGCCTTATCGCCGACTTTTTCAATGACGACGAAACCGCGCTTGCGTATTTCAAAAGCGATCAGCGCACTCCCGACTGGGTAAAAAACTCCGTGCTTCATCAAGCCGAACTTGCGGCTGGATTTAAGCTGTGCGCAAGCCCTTCAATAGCCACCTGCCGCGGCGCGGATATTCCGTACACACCCGACGTCAACTACAGCACCGTCATCGACGGCTTTATAATTTCGGATAATATCGACATAATCAGCGAAGGCACGATCGACACACGATACGCTTACAGCGACCACAATCCCGTAAACATGAAATTTAAGCTTAAATAACCGCCGTTTTTTTATTTTTATATTTTTATAACGCCCCCATACGACGATAGTTATTATTTCATATCTATTTTAAGCGCATTTTATTATATTTACATAACCGATTGCCCATATTGACGAAATTTGTCGCCGAATCACTATATGTTGTGTATTATATTTGTTATTAAAATATAATTAGATTTTGCGTTCCGAAGTATTTTTATAACGTTGATTTTCATATACTTAAAATAGGGTCGCAAAAACGGCAAAACGGCGGTTTTTAAACACTTTTTCCGCGTTTTGTCTAAAAAGTTATTGACAAATTATGTATTAAATGTTAAAATTAAAGGGATTGCGAAACACGTGTTTTGCAAATTCGGAGGGCACATGCAACCCCATTCATTGATGAAAAAATCGGCGTTTAAAACTCGCCGTCAAATCATATTATACATATTGATATCGGTGCTTGTACTCGGCTTGGTAATGGGTTTTACCGATCCGTTTACCACCGATAATTCCGTCCATAAGGCAAGCGTGGGCGAAACTATAGTTATGGAACAAGAGCCGCCGGAAAGCGGCACGCCGGAAGACTACGATCTTATAACAAATCTCAAGTTTGCGGCGTATAAGCTTCATCACGCTTCGTTTTTCCGCGGCGTGACCGACGGAGTAGCGGCAGCCGATCTCGGAGTCACCTCTTATATCCAACGCATACACAACACGCGCGTCGCCAAAGATACGGGCGTGGTATTTGCCGAAACGATCTCGTCGTCGTCGCTTAAAAGCGTGGCGGAGCAAAAGTACGCGGTGCGTTCCGGCGACAACGCGGTTGTTATTTTCCGTCCCTCGGTATCGGTCAACGGCGATTCCGCCACGTTCGCATCCGACGCATACGCCATGACGTATGAGCAATACAGCTCAAAATACGGAACTATACCCGACCAGCTCAGCAAGTACGTCATTAACGAAAAAACCATATTGAGCGTTAACGACAAAAACGCGAAAGCAACGACGACTGACAACGGCGTACGCACGTCGAGCGACGACCAATCGAACGGCGTCGGTTTTGATTTTTATGTTCCCGATACGCTCGTGAAGGGCGACGACGGGTACTACACATTCTCGCTCGAGCTCGATCCGGCGACAAGCGCCATCTACTACCGCAACGAAATGCGCACGCTCGCCGGAGCGGATCAAAATCCCAACTTCAATTCGGTAAACCTTACCGTCGTTATAGACGATAATTGGAATCCCGTTTCCGTCACCACAGTAGAAAACTACGACATCGCCATTCCCGTCCTCGGTGCGATGAACTGCACGGGAACGCTCACCGAAGTATTTACCGATATAAGCGACGACAACGGCGTTGTTCCCGAAGAAGACTTTTTCTTGCCGTTGGTAGAACAAGCGCTTAAAGATCCGAACTTCGCTCCGACGGAAATCCCCAACGGTCCGTCATCCCCTGCCGATTATCTCGCTACCGCGTTCGGCGACTATCTGACAGGCGCGAAAAATCTCGATCTCACCGCGGATATAACTTCCGAGCTTATCTCTGCATACAACCTTAAACTGTCGCTCAATCTCGATACGATGGATATCCGAGCCATGCTCGGCGATCTGTATGTAAGGTTCGCCGACGACAGAGTTTATATCGACCTTAACGACATTCACGGCTATATAGACACCGCCGATCTTAACGCAATACTCGAAAACGCTATTATATCCGACATTCTTGACGGCGGCGCGGCGACAGGCGGATTGGACTTGACCGCGCTGTTCGGCGGCGATATTCTGGAAAAAGTTTTCGAACACTGCGAAATGACCTCCGAAAACGGGGTGACGTGTATTCGCCTGCCGTTCGCGCTCGATCTGACGTCGATAATGCCCGCGCTAGGCAGTGCGGAGATAGACGCGTCTATTAACATAGACGACGCGGATATGTCGCTTCTGTCGATCGTCGGTAAAATAAAGCTTTTAGGTTATACAATAGACATTTCGGCTAAGCCGGCTACAAAGGCATTCAAATTCCCGTCGACAGACGGCGCGGCAAACCTCAAAGGCGTTGTCGACTTTATCCCCGATATATTAAACACGGCTGCGTCCGAAACATACGGCATAAGCGGAACGGTATCGGCAATGGGTCAGTCGTTCGGTATCGACGCATATATAGACCGCACGGACGGCTTGGCGGTAGACGCGGTAATTACCGTTCTCGGTCAGGACGTAAAAGTTAAACTTCTCGGCGACAGCGTGTTCATCGGCATCGGCAAAATCGATGTGCGCGGAACTATGGACGAGTTGCCCGTACTTTTCGATGCGATAGAACCGATCGTAGGCGCTAACATGGGCGATTTGATGAGCAAACTGTCTCTCGTTATGCCGTCCTCGCTTACCGATTACATTGACATGCTCGAGTCGCTTAGCGCAGACGACGATACTCTCGATATAAAGCTCAACATATTGACTGCGCCGGCAGAACTTACGCTCTCCCGTTCAAGCGGCAGACTTGACGGACTTAAATTCGATTACGAATTCGACAAGTTCGGTATTTATATCGACGCGCATGCGGCTCTTAATATATCCGCACCCGACCGCCGCGCAGTTATCGCGCCGGACGGAAAAAACTTCATAACGTTCGCGGAACTTGCGCGCATAATCGACAAGCTCGACAAATATGCGGATAGCGACGGCAATTACTCGGCGAGCGTCGATGGCAACGTAACCGTGGAAAATCGAAACTATCCGCTTATCGGCAATTTCGATATAGACACGATCGTCTCCTCCGACAGCGCCGAAACCGACAGAGTCGCTCGCGGCAACGTGACCGTACTCGGTCAGGATATTAACGTCGTTTATTACGGCGGCACGACTTATATAAAAGTTAAAAACCTTGCGTTTAAACTGAGCGCAACCGATGCGGAAAACATTTTCGCCTCCGCCGACGGAATAATAAGTTCGTTTATCGACACTATAACGACTCCCGACACGCCGCAACTGATAGGCATGTTGCTTGACGTTATAGAGTCCGTTACCGTAGACGGCGATATTATCAAGATCGAAATAGCCGCCCGAAACGCTGACATCCGCATAAACGCCGATATAGAAAACAACAAGATCTCTATAGACGGAGTGTTGTACGGATATCCCGTCAAACTCGACGTTACGCTCGTTCTTACCGAAGACGCGCACGGCATTACCGTGCCCGATAACGCCGAAGATTATGTGGACGCGGCATTCCTCGCCGACGCGCTCGGCACGGTCAACCGCGTTATCGAGCAAAACGGCATGACTGCCGATATCGACATAACTATCAACGGCGTTACATACACCGCCGCCCTGTCGCTGTCCGTAGCGAACGATCGAATCGCGCTTAACGTTTCCGAAACGGA
>Ga0137307_102445_pt1 | contig 12888 bp, 5 predicted proteins | sample NAcewD2O_March_2_FD_97180 | JGI IMG/M metagenome (GOLD analysis project Ga0137307, IMG submission 97180) | Mouse cecal microbial communities from Vienna, Austria - N-Acetylglucosamine amended D2O_March | ecosystem: Host-associated > Mammals > Digestive system > Large intestine > Cecum | place...
GATGTTGCCAGCCGGGGGCGAGCTCGGCCATTGGCTGCAGCACGAATGGCCGCAGATGCATGTGCGGATGAGGTATGGAGAGCTCTTCGGAAGAGAAAGAGAGTCTGTCGACCGCGATAATGTCGATGTCGATTTCGCGGTCGGCGTAGGAGTTGTCGGCATTGCGGTGTGGGGAGCCTGAGATGCTTCTCTCGATGAGTTTTATGTCTCTGAGCAGTTGTATGAGGCTTTGCCGGCACCACAGTTTGTCGATAACGGCGTCGACTGCGACTCCGAGGTTGAGAAAGGCGTTCTGCGAGCAGAAGCCCCAGGGCTCCGATTCAACATACTCCGAGAGTCGCACGGCTTCGACCTGCATACCGGGTAAGGTATATAAGGCGGCGACCGCCCGGGCAATGAATGTCGGTCGGTCGCCTTTATTTGAGCCTATATTGAGATAGACTGTTGTGTTCACGTTAGTCGAGAGTGCGCGATACTTCTTTTTCTTCAAAGCCTTCGATTATATCGCCGACTTTGATGTCGTTGTATCCTGCAATCGAAATACCGCAGTCGAATCCGGTAAGTACCTCTTTAGCGTCGTCCTTGTAGCGCTTGAGCGAACCGAGTTCGCCGGTGTAGCGCACGATGCCGTCGCGGATGAGTCGTACTTTGCAGTTGCGTTTGATACGGCCGTCGCGTACGATTGCGCCTGCGATAGTGCCGACTTTCGACACATGGAATGTTTCGAGGACTTCGGCCGAGCCGGTGATTTCCTCTTTGATTTCGGGCGCAAGGAGACCGGCCATAGCGTCTTTCACCTCTTCAATCGCCTGGTAGATGACGGAGTAAAGGCGAATCTGCACACCGTCGCGCTCGGCGGCACGGCGGGCTGCAATGCTCGGGCGCACCTGGAAGCCGATGATGATTGCATTTGATGCAGCGGCGAGAGTGACGTCGCTCTCCGAAATTTCGCCCACTGCTTTGTGGAGCACGTTGACCTGCACTTCCTCGGTAGAGAGCTTGATAAGCGAGTCGGAAAGAGCTTCGATAGAGCCGTCGACGTCGCCTTTGACGATGATATTGAGCTCCTGGAAGTTGCCGATCGCGCGGCGACGTCCGATATCTTCGAGTGTAAGCATCTTGGTGGTGCGGAGACCCTGCTCGCGGGCAAGCTGCTCTCGCTTGAGGGCTATGTCGCGTGCCTCCTGCTCCGACTCGAGCACATTGAATGTGTCGCCGGCTGTAGGAGCTCCGTTAAGGCCGAGTATAAGCGCCGGCATTGCGGGTCCTGCCTCTTTGATGCGCTGGTTACGCTCGTTGAACATGGCCTTGACCTTGCCGAAGTGGTTGCCTGCGACAACTACGTCGCCCACGCGGAGAGTGCCGTTCTGCACGAGTACGTTTGCCACATAGCCGCGGCCCTTGTCAAGCGACGATTCGATAATCGCACCCACAGCGCGACGGTTGGGGTTGGCCTTGAGGTCGAGCATTTCGGCTTCGAGAAGCACCTTTTCCATAAGTTCTTCCACGCCGATACCTTTTTTGGCTGAAATGTCCTGGCTCTGGTATTTGCCACCCCATTCTTCGACGAGGTAGTTCATGCCGGCCAGTTCTTCTTTTATCTTGTCGGGGTTAGCCGCGGGTTTATCAATTTTGTTGATTGCGAATACGATAGGAACACCGGCGGCCGACGCGTGGTTGATAGCCTCAATTGTCTGTGGCATCACATTGTCGTCGGCAGCGACGATTATAATCACAAGGTCGGTGACTTTTGCACCGCGGGCACGCATGGCCGTGAAGGCTTCGTGACCGGGGGTGTCGAGGAAAGTGATGTGACGTCCGTCGGGGAGCTTGACGTTGTAGGAGCCGATGTGCTGTGTAATGCCGCCGGCTTCGCCTGCGATTACATTTGCCTTGCGGATGTAGTCGAGCAGCGATGTCTTACCGTGGTCGACGTGACCCATTACGGTGACAATGGGCGGACGGCTTACGAGGTCTTCCTCGCGGTCTTCTTCCTGGTGGATAGCGTTGGCTACTTCGGTAGAAACATACTCGGTGGTGAAGCCGAATTCATCGGCCACGATATTGATAGTTTCGGCATCGAGACGCTGGTTGATAGACACCATGACGCCGAGGTTCATGCAAGTGGCGATAACGTTGTTGACCGGCACATCCATCATTGCGGCGAGGTCGTTAGCTGTAACGAACTCGGTGATTTTGAGTATGCGGCTTTCGGCCTCTTCGGCCTGATGAGCCTGACGCTCGCGACCTGCGGCGGCCTCACGTTTTTCTTTGCGCCATTTGGCACCTTTTTTCAGACCCTTGTCTTTGGCTGTGAGACGTGCGAGCGTCTCTTTAACCTGCTTCTGTACGTCTTCTTCGTTTATGTCGGGAGTAACTGCCGGACGCTTAGGTTGCTGATTGCGACGGTTGTCGCCCTGATTGTTGCGGCGGTTTTCGCCCTGGTTGTTGCGACCGCCCTGATTACGGTTTTCGCCGTCCTGATTGCGGTTTCCGCCCTGCTGCGGACGGTTGTCGCGGTTGCCGGCAGTGCGCCCTACTTTTTCGATATCGACTTTTTCTTTGCCGCTTATGCGACGGCGTTTCTTGCGGTCGGCATCGTTTCCTGCAGCAGCGCCCTGCGCGCCGTTTGACTGGGCATTGCGGCCGCCACGACGGTCGTCACGTCCTTTTTTCTTGGGACGTGTATTCTGGTTGAGGGCGTCGAGGTCTATTTTGCCTACAATGTTGAGCGACGGGCCCTGTACCTTTCGTTCGATAGTGAAGATTTCAGGCTCGGCGGCTGGCTCGCTCTTGGTCTCTTCGGGCTTAGGAGCTTCGGCTTTGGGTGTTTCTGCCTTAGGCGCTTCGGGTTTTATTTCCGGTTTGGGCACCTCGGCTTTGGTCTCTTCGGGCTTAGGAGCTTCGGCTTTGGGTGTTTCTGCCTTGGGCGCTTCGGGTTTTACTTCCGGTTTGGGAGCCTCGGTTTTGGGCGATTCTGCCTTGGGCGCCTCTGCTTTTACTTCGGGCTTGGGTACTTCGGCTTTTGGAGCCTCGGGTTTTGGCGCAGTCGGCTTTGGTGCTTCGGCTTTGGGTGCCGGAGACTTCTGAGCTACGGGATTATTGTTTTTGTCAAGCTCGATTTTCCCTAAAATATGGGGCGTCTGAGCCTGGGGAGTGGCGATTTTCACCTCTTCGGGCTGAGCCTGAGGAGCTTTTACTCGATTTTCGCGACGCTCGGTAGTAATCTGCTCCGAGCGGTTTTTGAGGTCTTTGTCACTCTTGAAAGCGCTCATAAGCATGTCGACAATGTCGTCTTCGACACGGGTATTGGGGTTTGCGTCGATGTTGATATTGCGTTTGCCCAGAAATTCAATCACCGTAGTGACCGAAACGTTGAGGTCTTTCGCTATTTTACTTATTTTCGTTTTCGCCATTAGCTGTTTGATTTTTTAGGTGAGTTGAATGAGTTGGTAGAGGAGGGTGTTGAGCGTCTTATGCAGCACTCAGTCCAACTTATCAACTCTTGGCCTCGCTGTTGTCGTCGGCCGTGGACTCCTCGTGGGTGTTGTCGTCTTCGTCCTCGTATTCGCGACGGAGAATTTCGAGAACGTCGTCGATGGTAGACTCTTCAAGGTCGGTTTTTTCGAGGAGTTCTTCGCGAGGAGAGTTGAGAATGCTCTTTGCGGTTACGCATCCGGCATTCTTGAAGGCATCGATAACCCATCCGTCGATTTCGTCGGCGAAGTCATCGAGATAGATATCGTCTTCGTAAATCATTTCGGTGTCGCGGTAGACATCGATTTCATAACCGGTGAGCATAGTGGCAAGCTTAATGTTGTTGCCGTTCTTGCCTATTGCAAGGCTCACTTCTTCGGGACGTAGGAAGACTTCGGCCTTGTGGTTTGTTTCGTCGAGACGGATGTTGGAGATGCGTGCCGGCGAGAGGGCACGCTGTATGAAGAGCGAAGGATTTGTGGTGAAGCAGATAACGTCGATGTTTTCGTTGCGGAGCTCGCGGACGATGCCGTGGATACGCGAACCTTTCACACCAACGCATGCGCCAACAGGGTCGATTCGCTCGTCGTAGCTCTCGACGGCGATTTTGGCGCGTTCGCCCGGGATGCGGGCAACGGCACGTATGCTGATGAGGCCGTCGTGGATTTCGGGTACTTCAAGCTCGAAGAGTCGGCGGAGGAACTGCTCGTTGATACGCGAAACAGTGATTTTGGGATTGTTGTTCTTGTTGTCGACGTTGGCGATTACGGCGCGGACAGTCTCGCCCTTGCGGAAGAAGTCGCCAGGGATAGCCTCGCTTTTTGGAAGCAGAAGTTCGTTGTTTTCGTCGTCGAGCAGCAGAGTCTCGCGCGACCATGTCTGGTATACTTCGCCGGTGATGAGCTCGCCTTCGAGTTCTTTGAATTTATTGTAGACAGCCTCTTTCTGGAGGTCGAGAATGCGGCTCTGCAGCGTCTGACGCAGATTGAGGATGGCTCGGCGGCCGAAGTTCTCGAAAATTATTTCACGTGAGTGCTCTTCGCCGACTTCGGCTTCGGGGTCGTCGTCGGCGCGTGCATCGCTGAGCGAAATCTGCAGGTTGGGGTTCTCGACTTCTCCGTCGGGAACAACCTGAAGGTTCTGAAAAATCTGTACATCGCCCTTGTCGGGGTTGAGGATTACGTCGAGGTTCTCGTCCGTTCCGAACATCTTGGCAAGGACGTTGCGGAAAGATTCTTCGAGAACGCTAATCATTGTGGTCTTGTCGATGTTCTTGAGTTCTTTGAACTCTGCGAACTGTTCGACCATGTTAGGGGTTTCCTCTTTCTTTTCCATGCTGGTTTATTATGCTGTTTTTTTTATTGTTCGGTATATTTTTTGGCTTGTGGCGCGTCGCACTTCAGAATTTGAGGTCGTAGCGCACGTATTTGCAGTCGTCGGAAGTGAACTGGAGAGCTTCCTGACGGATTACAGGTTTCTTGGCTCCCGGCTCTTTCACCTTTACTGGAATTTCGACAGTAAAGCCGATGCTGTGGTCGGAGGGTTCGCCCGGAGCGACAGCGGTGAGCACGCCATGGAGCTTGCGGCCGTCGCGTGTGAGCACTTCTACATCGTTGCCTATGTTTTTAGTGTACTGTGCGCGGATTTTGAAATCGGAAGTGATGCCGGCCGAGCCTACTTCGAGTTCGTAGTCCTCGGTGTCGCGGTCGAATTTTTCTTCGATTTTGCGCGTAATGGCTGCACACTCGTCTATGTCGACTGCCGTAGGCGAATCGACTTCGACTGTAATAACATTGTCGGGCGAAATTCTGATGTCGACTACAAAAAGGTCTGTGCCGGCGATAGCGTCGTTTACGGTGCCGGTGAGTAAGTCTTTGTCTATCATGCTGTGTATCGTACACCACTCAAATAAAGAGGAGGAAGCTCGGTGCTCCCTCCTCTCTTGAAGATGTAGTGCAAAGTTAGCGCTTTTTTATCATATATGCAAGCTATCTTGCCCGAGCGCAGTTATTTGCTTTGTTTTGTTTACGATATTTAGTTTATTTTTAATAAGATTAACTATTTTTATTCCGCTTTGAAAATTTCGATTTTTGTGAAGCGGAACTGTCCGGGCTTGGTCGATTCCGAGCCGAGAGTTGCGATTTCGCCCACGGTGAATGTAACATCGGTGCTGTCGCCAACCCATGTAGCAGTGGTGTCGCCCACGGCCTGAGCCGGGTCCATTTTACCCGATGTTGGAGTTACAGTTGTGTAGCGGAAGTTGTTGTCGGCCGTGATGTGGAACACAATCTTGGCGGCTTTGGGGCCGGAGACCGTAATCGTGTTCTTTGCATAAGTGCGCACTGCGGTTGTATTTGTGTGGTAAGCCGGATTGGTAGAGCCCGAAGCCTTCTCGATGTTGATGGTGTAACCGTCGACAGTAATCGAGCCGGGAAGCTTTCCGTCGAAAGAGCTTGCGTTGACAGTGATAACTTCGCCCGAAGGCACGTCGGGATTGTCGCCGCCGGTCTGACCGTTGTATGAAACAATCGAGCTGCCCTGAGCCATCTGCGGTGTGTTGCCCATGTAGTTGGTAAGCTTGCCGCATACCACTACTTCGGCACCGACTGCGAGCTGGTCTTCCGAGGTAAATTTGGCACCGTTGAGACCGAGGCCGCGATAAATGCTGAAGCCTGTCTGGCCGCTCTGGTCGGCTACTGTATATGTTGCGTTGCCAAACTGAGTGCTGACTTCTTTGATAGCGGTTATTATGCCTTTTACGTATATATCGCTGTCGGAAGTAGCACCGGATGCGAGAGCCTGGGCAGCCGTACGGGCAGCTGCCGCGTTATACGGGTCGGCCTGAGTGCCTGAGCCCGAAGGTGTTTCAGAAGGAGTGTCGGGAGTGCCGCTGCCGCCTTCGAGAGTATAGGCGGTGAGATTCTTAACGCCGGGGCCACCGCAATATTTCATTATGTCGCCCTTGATTGCAAGAGTTTTGCCGATATTGCCGGGAGCATTAGCCAGTGCAAGAGCGTCGCGCATATTTACTGGGAGCTGAACGCCAACGCACTTGCTTGCATCGGTGCAGTCGGCCGTCGGGCCAATCACTAAGTTGGTGGTCGCTGCGCCGTCGGTGCCGAATATAGTGCCTGAGAGCAGAGTAGAGCTGCCTCCTGTGGGCATGAATCCCACAATGTAGCCCTTAACCCATACGCCGCTCTGAACGGCAGCGCTTGTGCTGCTCGGGTTCATGGCCACAATCTGAGATACATTGTATGGAGTAGACTCCTGGCCGTCGCCCTCGGGAATTTCCGAGCCGCCGACTTCGACACCCTGGATAGAGAACGAGTCAGAGTTGCCAGTCACACCGCTTATGCCGTATGTGCCCATGACGGTGCCGAGAGTACCGTTAATCATGATTTCTTTGCCGAGGTTGGAGGGGTTGGCGCTGAGGTTGCCCATTTGCTGGAGCTTCGAGCCGGAAGGAAGCATTACCACGAGGCACTTGCTGTAGTCGTTTGTTGTGGCTGTGGGAGCTATGACGAGAGAGTTGCCGAGGACAGTCGGTGCCGACCATTCGATATCGTTGTTCGATGTTACGGCGGTTACTTCGGGAGCTACTGCGCCGACTATATAACCTTTAATCCAGCCCGAACCGCTCACGCCGGCAGCCTGGTCGGCGATTGCTTCTTCGACGGTGTATGGGTTTTCTTTTGTGCCCGGACGCTCACCGACCTTAATCACACCGTTGCCGTCAATCATGATGATTTGCCATGCGGTGTTGTAGTAGCTGAGGATACCTACGAGGTCGATGTTGCCTACAGGAAGAGTTTCGTTCCAGAATGTGCAGTAACCCGATGTGCGCACTGTGAGGGTGGCGCCGTTGCGGTCCTGGATAGTGGTGTTCTGCTCTTCGTTTGTGGTGGCGTGATAGGCGGAGAATTTACGCTGACCGCCTTCGGTGAAACTTACGTTGCGGAAACGCACGAGCTGGCTCTGCCATTTGCGCAGACCCTCGGGCGTGGTGCTTATTTCGCTGAACGAGTTCACATCGAGAGTGTCGATGTCGGCGGCAATAGGAAGGCCGTTGAGCTGAGCGTAGTTCTGGAAATATTCAAGCGACATGAACGAAACCTGATAGGTGTTTCCGTTCTCGTACCACGACCTGCGGCCGATTTGCTGCAGGCCGGCGTACTTGCCTATGTCCATGCCGGTGACATCGAGCACGATGTCCTGGCCGACACGATAGTTGAGGTAGAGGTTGTAGGAGTCGATGGAGAAAGCCATTGCGGCAGTCTCGTCCTGGATGACGAGGCTCTTGAACACATTGCCTTCTTCGTCCGACGAAATAACGCGGCCGTGGATTATAAAGCGGCGGTCGGGGTCGTCGGCATCCTCTATTGTTTTTGCATAATTGGTTGCTTCGTCCCAGAAAGTCTCCTTAAGCTGGAGAATTGTGGTGTTGGGCTCCACATCCGACTTGGGCACGTTGACGCCGGGAGCGTCGACATCGTCCTGGCATGCGGCTAAACCTGCCGTCATCACCGTCAGCAGAGCCAGACTTTTGATATATGATTTGATATTTTTCATTGCTGTTCAATTTTGGCGATAGGATTATTTATTCCGCTTTGAAAATTTCGATTTTTGTGAAGCGGAACTGTCCGGGCTTGGTCGATTCCGAGCCGAGAGTTGCGATTTCGCCCACGGTGAATGTAACATCGGTGCTGTCGCCAACCCATGTAGCAGTGGTGTCGCCCACGGCCTGAGCCGGGTCCATTTTACCCGATGTTGGAGTTACAGTTGTGTAGCGGAAGTTGTTGTCGGCCGTGATGTGGAACACAATCTTGGCGGCTTTGGGGCCGGAGACCGTAATCGTGTTCTTTGCATAAGTGCGCACTGCGATTGTATTTGTGTGGTAAGCCGGATTGGTAGAGCCCGAAGCCTTCTCGATGTTGATGGTGTAGCCGTCGACAGTAATCGAGCCGGGAAGCTTTCCGTCGAAAGAGCTTGCGTTGACAGTGATAACTTCGCCCGAAGGCACGTCGGGATTGTCGCTGCCGCCGGGATTGTCGCCGCCGGTCTGACCGTTGTACGAAACAATCGAGCTGCCCTGAGCCATCTGCGGTGTGTTGCCCTTGTAGTTTACGAGTTTGCCGCATACCACTACTTCGGCACCGACTGCGAGCTGGTCTTCCGAAGTAAATTTGGCACCGTTGAGACCGAGACCGCGATAGATGTTGAAAGTTGTTCCGCCCTCGCTGTCGCCGATGTTGTATGTGGCGTTGCCAAACTGAGTGCTGAGTTCGTTGATAGAGATAATTTTGCCTTTTACATAAAACGAGCTTTCGGTGGTGGCGTCGGCTGCGAGTGCCCGGGTTGCAGCAAGAGCCGCAACAGCGTTATAGGGGTTGGCTTCTGTGCCGTCGCCGCTGGGAGTGTCGCCGCCGGGGTTGTCACCGCCGGTCTGACCGTTGTACGAAACAATCGAGCTGCCCTGAGCCATCTGCGGTGTGTTGCCCTTGAAGTTTACGAGCTTGCCGCATACCACTACTTCGGCACCGACTGCGAGCTGGTCTTCCGATGTGAATTTGGCGCCGTCGAGACCGAGGCCGCGATAGATGCTGAAAGAAGTGCTGTTTTCGCTGTCGCCTACATTATATGTGGCGTTGCCAAACTGAGTGCTGAGTTCTTTGATAGAAACAACTTTGCCCTTCACGTATACGTCTTTCTCGCTCTGGGCATCGGCTGCAAGCGCTTTGGCGGCAGTCAATGCGGCTACGGCGTTGTAGGGATTCTCTTTCGTACCGTCGCCTTCGGCTTTCTCTTCAGGCACGTCGGGTTTTTCGTTGTCGAAGCCCTCGACACCGTTCACGTCGTTGAGAAGTATCTGCCAGTTGGTTCCGTAATAGCTCAGAATGCCGGTCACCGAACCTTTGCCGTAAGGAATCTCGTCGTTTTTGAACGAAGCAAACGAGCTGCAGCGCACGTTGATGCGGTTTCCGTCGTCATCTTTAATATAGCGGTCGGTTGTAGCCGAGGGAGCATACTGCTGTCCGGCATCTTCAAAGCTTACGCCGTCGATGCGGATGAGTCGGCTCTGCCACTCCATAAGGTCGTTCTGATTCGATTTTGCGGCATTAAGTGTGGCTATTGTGGTGAGGGTGGTGTCGACTTTCGCAGGCTCGGGGAGCGCCATGCGGTTGCGCACCATATGGGCTTTTAGCGTTGACAGAGGCATGCGGTCGGCCTGGTCGCCCGAAATGACGCCAAACGTCATGAGGCCGCGGTAGCCGCCGATTGACATGCCGGTAGCCTTAATCGCCACTTCCTGGCCGAAGGGGAAAATCGTGTAGAGGTCGTATTCGTCGACCGAAAAGTTAATGGCATACTGCTTGCCGTTTTCGTCGACAGTCTGCACTACAATATTCTTGAATATATTGCCCGATTCGTCCGACGAGCACACACGGCCCGTCAGAATGATCGAATCGCCGTCGGCAAGCGTGCCAAGGGTCTGCGGTGCAGTGATGGTTTTCCAGTACTCGGCCTTGAATTCGGGCAGAGTCATGGTGCTTTCCACGTTTTCTGTGGGAGGCATCACCACCGGAGGTGTGGTGAAGTCATCGTCGCAGCTGCTTAAAAGGGCCGAAACGCCGAGAGCGGCCGCTGCGATATATAATAATGTATTTTTCATTATTGTCATGTTTTAAGTTAGAAGCGGATGCCAACATTGAGATACATTCGGAAGCCTTGCGCGTAGCTGTAGCGGTTGGGGAAAGCGGTGCGGCTGTATGCGTCGTTGCCCGAAGTGCGGAGACGGCCCTGCTGATAGGCGTATGTCACAATATTTTTGTTGTTTGTTATGTTGGTGAGGTTCAGGTTTATGTTGAGACTCACTTTGCGGTTTATGTAAATGAGCTTGCCGATAGACGCGTTGAGCGAGTATGCGTTGCGTATTTTGTCCTGAGTAGAGAGTTCTTTCACCTTGGCTTCGAGTTCGTCGACAGAGCCGCCGAAATCTTCCCACAGGTTGGGGAGTGCTTCGTGGTAGCGGGGAGCGAGATTCACGTAAGCGTCGCCCTGCCAAGTGCAATTCACGTTGAAGAACCAGTTGCCGGGAGCAGCCCAGTCGATGCCTACGTTGGCGTTGTACTGGGGAGTAGAGCCTAAGTAATAGTTTTTGAGATAAACGGTCTGAGTTGTATCGGCATACATGCCGTTTTCAAACGAGCGAGTGCCCTCAGGATTGTTCTTGTAGCGGAATCGTGCGTAAGTGCCGGCGAAAGTGGCCGTTACCGACGGGGTTATTTTGTAGGCCATGCCGAGTTCGATGCCCTGATAAGCGCGACGCACACCGGTGAGAATGTAGTTGGTGTATGTCTGGTATTCGTCGTCGTAGAAGCCGTTGCGCTCAATGGCGTTGTCTACATGAGTGTAGAAGCCGGTGAGCGAGCCGCGGAAGCGACGGTAGTTCCACATATAGGAGATGTCGCCCGAGAAGTCGCGTTCGTTCTCTACGTTGTCTACGATTGTATTTTTGATACGGGGTGCGATGAATACCTGGTCGAATAGCGGAGCGCGTGTGCCGTACTCGATGTGAGCCGCAAACTGGTTGCGTCCGTCGACTTTGTAGGTGGCTCCGACTTTGAGGTTTACGTTGTCGAAGGTGAGCGTACGGCTTTTGCCCTTGGAGTCTTCGGGGGCACGTCCGTTGCGCATCTTGCCGTCGCGGTAATACTGAGTGTAGCTCATCTGCAGGCCGTAGTTGATGTCCCATTTGGGAAGGTTGATAACATTCTGCAGCCATGCTTCTGCGCGGAGCGCGTGGATGTCGTAGTCGTAGCCGAAGCGGTCGCCTTTCACTACGCGGCGGTTGGGGTTGTCGAGGTCGTTCTGAAGGTTTTGCGGACGGAGCGAAATCTCGCGGTTGCTGAATGGGTCGATATCGAGCCAGAATTCTCCGCCCATGAGGTCGCGGACGGTTTTGTAGTTGGAGCTACGTGTGTAGTTGAACGAAACACCGCCCTGGAGCGACAGAATATTGCTCAGACGGGTGTTGATGTAAGAGCTGAACATACCCACGAGCTGGTGGTTGATGCGGTTTTCCATAATGTAGGACGAGCCTTTTTTGTCGGCCTCGGGCAGGTTTTCGTTCTGCACGTTGTTGAGGTAGTTGATTTGATAGAGGTCGTCCCACTTGATTTGGCGGAAAGCTTCGTCGTGTTCCCACAGGTCGGTGTAGAGCTCGGCGGCAGCCATGTCGTCGCGGCCTTCGAAGTACGAGGGCAGGTATTTGTAATACGAAGGATTGGGGTCGGTGGCGTTATAGTAGTTGAGTGCGGTGCGGTTGTAGTACACCGAGCGGAACGCAGCCGAAGTGTTCAGTATTGTGTTGTTTTTCTTGTAAAGCCAGTTGAGGATTACTGTGGGGTCGAAAGTCTCGGTGATTCGGGCCGAACGCTTTTCGCCGTTCTGATAGCCCCAGTCGGGGTTGTAGAGGTTTGTGCCGGCGAGGTCGTAGGCTTCCTGCACAACCGGACGGCCGGTGGCGCGCTGTGTGGGGCCGCCGAAGAAGGTGAGGGTAAGCGAGTTCTGCTCGTTGAAGCGTTTTTCGATAGAACCGAACAGACCGCCTGAATTGTAGAACGTACCGTCCATCACGCCTTCTTTGGCGTAGCGACCGATGCCGCTGAATGTGAATGCCCAGCCGTCTTTGTTAAGACCGGTCGAATAAGTGGCCATGCCTCGGAACATGTAGTTGCTGTTTGTAAACGCTACCGAACCGTTGAAACCTGGTGCATAGAGGTCGGTGGTGGTGTTGTAGTTAACACTGCCGCCGATATCGCCGAAGCCATAGTTTGAGGCTTCCATGCCTATTGTCGTGGTTTTGTTGCGGAAAGCGCGGCTTGTCATACCCAGCAGTGTGGAGAAGCTGAAAGAGCCACGGATGAGGTCGTTCATGCGAAGACCGTTGATGTATACGCTCTGATACTGGTTGTCGAGGCCACGGTAGCGGAAATACATCGGGCCGAAGTTATACGAAGCAGTGTTGTAGTACACATTGTTGCTTGCGCCAGAGAGCGAAGCCACCGACTGGCCGGCGCTGTCGTCGTCGTTGAGTACGCTCTCGTCGAACATCAAATCGTCGATTTCGCCGAAAAGCTCGTCGTTGGACGACGGGAAGATGCGTATTTCACCGGCATTGACCGTGCCGCGGCCAATGTGATATTGCTGAACGAAATCGGTAAACCCGTCGTTGGTCACGATAAGATATACGTCCGAGTTGTCCGGCACATCAATGCGGAATTGTCCGTTGAAGTTTGTGCTTGCCTGCACATTGCTGTCGCGGAGCAATACCGTGGCACCGCTGAGCGGGCTCCCTGAATCTCCGTTGACTACCACGCCGGTGAGCGTGGCGGCCATACAGCTGAG
>Ga0137307_102447_pt1 | contig 12884 bp, 16 predicted proteins | sample NAcewD2O_March_2_FD_97180 | JGI IMG/M metagenome (GOLD analysis project Ga0137307, IMG submission 97180) | Mouse cecal microbial communities from Vienna, Austria - N-Acetylglucosamine amended D2O_March | ecosystem: Host-associated > Mammals > Digestive system > Large intestine > Cecum | place...
GCGGGAGCCAACGCCGACAACTACGTATACCGCACCCATGACGGCGGCAGGACCTGGCAGGAGGCGGCAAAGCTGGAGGAGGCGGGGCGGTATCCCTGCGCGGCGGGCTTCTTTGACGATCTCCACGCCATAGTGGGGACCGAGCAGTTCGACGGCGCGCCGGTGTTTGTCACCCGGGACGGCGGGGAGAACTGGGAGCGGGCGGTCTTCTCCCCGCTGGACAATCCGGATGAGTGGCAGGCGTCTTCCATCTCCCATTCCGGAGAGGAGATTTCCATCAGTCTCCGCCGGGGCGCCGGCGATGGGACGGAATACTGCCAGCTGATCTCCCGCAACTGGGGGAAAACCTGGGAGTGGGGTCCATAGGAAAAGGAAACGCCGCAGAAAAAGTCCGCTGCTCCGCGTTGATTTTTCTTGCCAGGCACAACGCATGTCAACCAAAAGCCGCCCTGCTGAAATTTGTCATTCAGCAGGGCGGCTTGCCTCTTCGTAATCGCTCTCCTGTGCACCGGGCTGACACAAATCGTATCAATCCAGTAATCACACGGCAAAGCGGCCAGTCAAAAGGGCTGTATTCATACGGATCTGCGCCGTTTTCAGATTCACTCCCACTCGTTGTTGGGCATCATATTTAACGGATTTTGCTTCATCAATTTGATACCTCATTCTTTTGATTATTTGACATGTCCATATTATCCAGCCTATACGATGGGCTGTTATCAAATTGTTATCGGTGGTGATAACAGGGGTAGCAGGATTGTTGTTTCTCCAGTGGCTTACAACTACATTTTACCACGAAAGGCAGGGAAATGCAATAACCATCCTTGCTGTGGCGTATCAAGGAATCTTACTGAACATATGACGCACCTTATCCAAACGGCTGTTTGGGCGACGGGGCTGGATGACTGGCTCGCCGACAGCGGCCTGATACCCTTTCAGTTCCGTCAGGCACACGCTCCTCCCGTTGGTGTAAAAGGCCAAATCAGTACGGTATGCCTGTATGCAACGGGCGGGAATCTCGCCAGTAAAGACAACTTCATCCTTTTTTATCTGGGCCGTTTCGATGGTGGCACAGTATTTCGGCGCATCATGATAAGCCCTGGAAAGGTATTCCTGGGGCGCATAGAGGGTGAAGGAGAGATAAGGTTCCAGCAACTGTGTCCCAGATTTCTTCAATGCCTGTTCCAATACAATCGGGGCCAATGAGCGGAAGTCCGCCGGCGTACTGACCGGGCTATAGTAAAGTCCGTATTCAAAGCAAATCTTACAGTCCGTTACGTTCCAGCCACACAAGCCTTGCCCCAAACCGTAACGGATACCATCCATGACAGCGTTTTGAAAACTCTGGTTCAGGTATCCCAGGGAAACCCGGCTCTCATATTTTACACCGGAGCCAAGCGGGAGCGGTGTAACAGACAGTCCGATAGATGCCCAAAACGGGTTAGGCGGCACCTCAATATGGATGGTGTGGCTGGCCACTTTGAGCGGCCGCTCTAAATAAATGACGGTGGGTTCCTTCACTGCTGTTTCAATCTTGTATTTTTCCGTCAGCAAAGCGGAAACAACCTCCAACTGCATCCGACCCAAAAAAGAAAGAACGATCTCGTGGGTGGTGGAATCCACCTCGTAGTGCAAAAGCGGGTCAGTATCCGCAATTTGCGTAAGAGCATCCAGCAACCGATCTCTTTGCTCTGCCGTTTTGGGTGTAATCGTCGTCCGCAGCATAGGGAAGGGAGCATCACTCCACATTTCACGAGGAAGTTGGGTTTTGTCCCCCAATATATCGTTTAATCTCAAGCTGTCACTGGGAAGGATGACAATTTCGCCCTTATGGGCGGTATCTGTCCGAACAATCTCCCCTTTGGATGGAATACGCATCTCTGTGATTTTCAGCTTTTCTCTCCCGGCCAGGGCCACCGTATCCCGCAGACGCAGCGTTCCGCTGTATAGCCGCAGATAGACAAGCCTCTGGCCGCAATCTGTATACTCCACCTTAAAAACTCTACCGCACAGGGCGGCGCTCCCCTGTTCCTTGGTCGGTTGGAACAGCCCTATCACCGCATCCATCAACTGTTGAATGCCAAGGCCGTTTTTGGCGCTGCCATGATAGACCGGGAGCAGGGAGGCGTCTTGAACTCGCCGCTGTTCTTCTTGCGCAAGTTCTTCCTGACTGATTGATTCTCCTGCGATATACTTTGCCAATAACTCATCGTTATTTTCGATGACCGAATCCCACACCTCTGCGCTAGTGTTTTCTGTCAGAGTTATTTTCGAGGACAGCGACACTGTCTGCTTGATGATAATATCAGCGGAGAGCTTATCCCGGACAGACTGATATACGCCCTCCAAATCAATGCCAACCTGGTCGATCTTGTTGATAAAGATAATGGTGGGGATGTTCAATTTCCGTAGGGCATGGAACAGAACACGGGTCTGGGCCTGCACGCCATCTTTAGCGGAGAGCACCAAGATGGCCCCGTCCAAAACGGCCAGAGAACGGTATACCTCTGCCAAGAAATCCATGTGGCCGGGAGTATCCACAATGTTGACTTTACAACGGTGCCACTGGAAAGAAGTGACTGCCGTTTGAATGGTAATTCCACGCTGCCGCTCCAAAAACATAGTGTCCGTTCTCGTTGTCCCTTTTTCGACGCTCCCCGGCTCTGAAATGGTTCCGCTGGCATACAGCAGGCTTTCTGTCAGTGTCGTCTTGCCCGCATCTACATGGGCAAGAATCCCGATATTGATAATGTTCATGTCTATCCTCCATACAAGGCCCAAAAGGGCGCAAAAATCCCCAGCGGCAAATACTTTTACCGCTGGGGATCATGACTTCGGATACATAGAAACGCATTCAGCTAACATGAGCCGTTATCCGTCACGATATTTGATAAAAAGGCAAAAGCATTCTTAAATTGGGTACAAAAACCAAGCCCCTGCAAGGGGCAATTATTTTTGTGCCCATTATCAAATTTTATTTAAGAATACCTTGCCGCATGTTGAATAGACTCCTCAAACCAGGATGACAGCAGTATAGCATAGCACACTCTAAAATGCAAGAAGTTTTTACCCGCTGTCCCAAATAAATCAGGAGGGCATTCACCGGGACACCCTTCGATTTGGGGCCTCATGCGCAAATAATTTCTGTGTCCACGATTTCCGCCGCACACGCCCGGATATTGTTAGTTCCTCTGCAACTCATACCACAGACCGTTGCTCTCGTCAAAGATGTACTTTTCCATAATGTTACCTCCATTTTTCTAATTATCGTGCGCCCACCCTCATTTTTGACCTTGCGCCCCATTTCCGCTCCTTTTCGACCTGTTCCTGCTGGTAAGCTGCCTCCAGTATCTTGTCCGCCTGTTCCGGGCCAATGGCCCGTCTGACCCGCTCATAGTCCCTGACCTGTTCTTTTAGGCCGTCCCTCTCAGCACAGACCTCATAAATCCTGGCTGACAGAGAGCCGTTCTTACTGACCTCACGATCATAGGCGATCTGCAACCGCTCAAACTTGCTCTTGAGGTCGAAGTAGGCCCGGTAGACCGAGCGCAGCACCTTGACGATCTTCTCCCAAAGGGGCTTGGCCTTTTTCTCCCGGTAGGACTTGGCCGATTCCAGCGGCCCCGCCTCCGGCAGCGTCCGCTCCGGGTCGTCGGAGAAATCCGCCGCCAGCTTCTCCATGCTCTTGAGCAAGGGAGCCACATCGTCCAGCTTTGCCCTGGCCTGGGCCGCTTTCTTCTCGGCTGCTGCTGCCTCCTTATTCTTTTGGTCAGCCTCAACCCGGGCCAGCGCCGATGCCTCTTGAAGCTGTGCAAGCCGTTCCTGCTCACGTTCCGTCTTGAACTGTGTGACTGTCAGATGTTCCTCGGAACTGCCACGCTCCCCGCGCTCTACATTGTCATAGCCAGCGGAGCGCATATGCTCAAAGAAATCATCTTGCAGGACACTGTACGACTTTCGCAGAACGGGCTTTCCCTTAGCTGTGCGCAGCGGCTCCCCGGTGGTTTCGTCCAGAATGGGCTTGGATGCCCACTTCTTGCTCATGCTCACCTGCATGATCGTTTCTTTGACCTTGCCCACCAAAGACTTGTCCTTGCACCGTTTCGTCCAGCGTATCTCCTTCTCCACTACCGGGATATAGACCACATGGAGGTGGTAGTGGTACACGTCCTCCCCCAGCGCCTCGGACATGGCCCGGTTGCGCTCGTCGGCGTGCATGACTGCCGACAAAATATACTGCTCTCCGCCCACGATTTTGATTGCAGCTTTGTATGCTTCGGTGTAAAATTGTTTTGCAAAGTCATAGCCGCCGTGGTTGTAGAAGTAAGCAGAGTTTACGTCAAAGACCAGCTCACCATATCGAAAGGCGTCCTCCTTGATACCACGAGTGGAAATCACGCCATCAGCCTCCATTTGAGCAAACATCTCCCGATACCCGGCAGACGGGGTTTTGAAATGGACATTGAGCGGCGTCCGCTCCAGTACAATGTCCTGATTGACATAGGAATCCTTCTCACGCTCGTTGTGCTGCTGGGTGTTGCCGATCTTGGTTTCGGTCAGCCTCATATTTCTTGCGTTGGTACGGTCAATACCGTCGCCTCTCGCCATAGGCAAAAATCCTCCTGTTTCAGATGTTTGGTTGTTGAAAGAGGACGGGGGTTCGGGGGAGGCACTTCCTGCGGGAAGTGTAATAACCCACTATGACACTTTCATCCCTTCGGGCTGCAAAGTGTCGTGGGCTCTCCGAGGGGGTGTGGGGGCTTTGCCCCCGGCAACTGCGGTTGCCTCCCCCAGCAGGGCCGCCCTTTGAAAAGGGCACCCTGCACCCCGCCTAAACTTTGCCACTCGCCGTTGGGCAGGTGGGAAAGGCGGAGCCTTTGCCACCACCCGGCAAGTGTTCTCCGTGGGCCAAAAGTCAAGGGGTACGGGTTGTATTGCCTTGCGGCAATCTCCACCCGCAGGTATGCCCCCTTGACTTTTGACCCCGCTCCCCGTGACAGCTGTGACGACCGTGACGATGTTTCAGACACCGCCCCCGCTCTCAAAAAAGCCGTCACAGCCGTCACGGTCGTCACGCCTGGGGCGGTTCCAGGGTCAGGCTGATGCTTCTCCCGGCGTGGCTCCTGCTGTTCTCATAGCGGATGTGGTAGTCTGTCAGCAGCTTCCCGGCCCGGACGTTTAGCCGCATCGCCAGGGCGTTGGGCTTCATGTCGGTCTGGAGCGCCGCTGCCAGCTCGGTGGCCGTACCGCCCCAGGTCGGCCTCTCCGCCGTCACAAGGGCGGCTATGGCCTCCAGCACCGGGTCGGGCGGCTCTGTCCATGCCTCCGTCTCCGTCCGCTCCAGCGTCCATGTCAGCCGTTCCTTGTCCTTGATAAGATAGAATCGCTGGTCTTGCTGGTCACGCCCGGCCACGTCCAGAATGGCGCTGCCGTCTGTCCGCTTCTCCTTTTGAAGAAGAAAGGCCCCGTCCGCCGCTCCCAGCAGACCGTTGGTGCCAGAGATCATATCAAACTTGTCGTCCGCCTGTTGCTTGCGGGTGTGGTGTACCAGCAGGAGGCAGACACCGCAATCATCGGCAAGGCGTTTCAGTTTCCCCACCACTTCGTAATCATTGGCATAGCTGTACTTATCCCCGCCAGCCTCCCGGATTTTCTGGAGAGTGTCAATGATAATCAGCTTGGTGTTCGGGTGTTCCCGGACGAACTTCTTTAGCTGTTCCTCCAGGCCAACGCCAAGCTGTTTGGCGTAGACCGCAAAGAGCAGATTGTCGGTGCCCTCTGTGCCGAACATTCGGTATAGCCGCCCCTGCAAGCGGCGGTGGTCGTCCTCCAACGCCAGGTAGAGGACAGTCCCCTTGTGAACAGGATAGCCCCACAGGGGGAGGCCCATGCTGACATGGTAGGCAAGCTGAGCCATCAGGAACGACTTGCCCACCTTGGGCGCTCCCGCAAAGAGGTATGTCCCAGGGTAGAGCAGACCGTCAATGACGGGCGGTCTGCTCTGGTAGATGTTCTGGTAAAGGTCGTTCATAGAAACCGTGTGGAGATACGCCGGGTCGCTCATGCGCTGCATTTCTCGGAGCCGTTCCTCCAAATTTTTCTCCTGGGGGTTGTTTTCAGCTGTTTCCTCTGCTATACTTTGGATAGTTGTTTGAGAATTGGGCTGTTCCCCGTCTGTTGGCGCAGACGGAACCGGGACAGTCCTTTTCGTTTCTCTGGAATCCATCAATCTATCAATCCTCCTTCATGCCGCCCATGATAGCGGCGATCATCCGAATGGTGTCCAGCAGCTCGCCGTCCACATTGGCCCCGTCCTCGGCCCGCCGCAGTTCGGCCAGCACAGCGGCCAGCTCGTCCCGCAGGGCCTTATACACCCTGGGATTGCCCTGCACTACCACGTCCCGGCACAGGAGCCGCTTGGTGATGTAATCCTGCTTCGTCAGGCCAGAGAGCCGCACAGCGGCGTCGATCTGCTCGTTTTCCTCCGGGGATACCCGGAAGGCTACGGTCTTGTTCCTCCAGCGGTTGTGAGTGTCCAAATTCTTAGCTGACATTACGCTCCCATCCTTTCAAAATCCAGCTTGTCCGCCATTTCCGTCTGCTTGGACGGAAACAGGTGGGCATATCGGTAGGTGATCTCGATACTCTCATGCCCCACACGGTCAGCAATCGCCACAGCGGAGAAGCCCATGTCAATCAGAAGCGAGATGTGCGAATGTCTGAGGTCGTGGATTCTGATACGCTTGACCCCTGCCGATTTCGCCCCTCTGTCCATCTCATGGTGGAGATAGCTTTTCGTGATGGTGAAAATGCGCTCCTTCTTCTTGATGCCGTAGAGCATCCCCAGGTAGTCCTTCATCTCGTCACAGAGGAAGTTGGGCATTTTAATGGTGCGGTTGCTTTTCTTCGTCTTTGGCGTGGTAATGACGTCCTTGCCGTGGAGCCGCTGATAGGACTTGCTGATTTTCACCGTCCCGGCCTCAAAGTCAAAGTCTGCCGGGGTCAGGGCCAGCAGTTCCCCCTCCCGAATACCACACCAGTAGAGCATTTCAAAGGCGTAGTAGGAAACGGGCTTGTCCATCATGGTGTCCGCAAACTTCTGGTACTCCGCTTTCGTCCAGAACAGCATTTCCTTCCGTTCCTCTGACCCCATGTTTCCAGCCTTGGCGGCGGGATTGGAGCGCAGCTCATAGAAGCGGACGGCGTGATTGAAGATGGCGCTAAGCTGGTTGTGCAGGGTTTTGAGATAGGTAGCCGAATAGGGCTTGCGCTTCTCGTCCCGGTAGGCCAGCAACTCGTTCTGCCATGCGATCACGTCCTTGGTGGTGATCTCGCTAATCTTCCGCTTGCCAAAGTAGGGCAGAATTTTCTTCTGGATGATGTTCTCCTTGGTCAGCCAGGTGTTCTCCTTGAGCCGGGGTTTCACATCCTTGGTGTAAAGCTCGGTAAAGGCTTCAAAGGTCATATCCAGGTCGCCGGAGGTCTGCATCTGGAAACTGCGCTCCCACTCCTGGGCCTCCCGTTTGGTGGCAAAGCCACGCTTGCACTTCTGTTTGCGCTCCCCCGTCCAGTCCTGATACCGCACCATGACGTACCATGTTCCTCTTGCTTCGTCCTTAAAGACTGGCATTTAGTTCCCTTCCTTTCTGGCCCCGTAGAGCCGTTCGTTGAAATACTGGCGGTTGACCCGCCCCGCAATGGTGATGAAGCCCTTGTCCTTCAATTCTTCGTTGAGCTGCCGGATGAGTTTATAGGCGTAGGGCTTCGATACACCCAGCTCGTCCGCAACTTCTTCCGCCCGGATGAATCTGTTCTCCATAGTGGTTCCTCCTTTCTTTTGGCTTAACGCTATTTGCTTAACGTAGTCCTATTATACTAACTCTATTCCGTTATGTCAAGACCTTCCAACGAGAAAATATAAACAAATTTATTTATTTTTCTCTTGACTGGTCTAAACATATCTGTTATACTTCAAGTGTCCCCATTACATAGATTGGAGTTGGCAGTTATGGCGATTGGTGAACGTATTCGTTTCTTCCGCAACATGAAGGGCATCACACAGAAGTATCTTGGCATGGTGGTGGGTTTCCCGGAACGCTCCGCCGATGTGCGTATGGCACAGTATGAAACCGGGAGCCGCACCCCCAAGGCCGACCTGACAAAGACCCTGGCGGGCTTCTTTGATATTTCCCCTGATGCCCTGACCGTCCCTGACATAGATACCGACATTGGCCTGATGCACACCCTCTTTGCTTTGGAGGACATACGGGGGCTGACCATTGGAGAGATTGACGGCGAGGTTTGTCTGCGTCTGGACAAATCCAAAGGCAAGACCTATGCCAATATGCTTGATATGCTGTCCGCTTGGGCGGAGCAGGCCAAGAAGCTGGAGGCTGGGGAAATCACCAGGGAGGACTATGACCGCTGGCGGTACAACTACCCCAAGTACGACACCACTCACCGCTGGGCGAAAGTCCCCTCCAAAGAATTGAGCGATTTTCTGGTAGAAGCGTTCCGGGACAGGCTTGACATAGACGAATAGACAGCAAAAGCCCTTACCGACGTTGCCATCGGTAAGGGCTTTCTAATATGGTTGTCCTCACTTATAAGCCGCAAAAGAACATTCTTTACCCGCAATCCAGTGGGAATATAGAATGATACGGTATATGGGGAGCGTTATCAAATCGTTATCAAAAGAGGGGCGCAAAACCGTGGAAACGTTGTGCCGCACCGGGTTCAGAGTTTCAAAAAATCATTCCCACTCTTTTCCATAGGTCTGGTATGACGTTACATCGGCTTGTTTCATTGGCTTTTCCTCCCGTATCTCGCTCTATTATTCCCTCTGCATTCGTCCGCACGTTTTCTCGGTACGGTTTTGGTACGCTCAGGAAAGCCAGCAGTTGACCGCAGCTTCCACAGCAGCGTCCAGCCGGGCCCGGTCTGCCTCGGACAGTGCATCGACCCACTCATGAGGGATGGCTGTGAAGCCGTGTAATGCCCCCGCCAGCCCCCCACAGATGGCCGCAATCGTATCCGCATCGCCGCCCATGTTGGCGGCGATTATTACTGCCTCGTCAAAGTCGGCGGAACCTTCCCAGAGGGCGTAGAGGGCACACTCCAAGCTGTCGACCACATAGCCAGTCGGCTTCAGCTGATTTGCCCTCCCCTTGGCGAGCATTGCCTCCAGAGCATAGCGGGTTTTCTCAAGTGTATGGAAGATGGCTGGGATCAGGCTTCCACGATCACTGTTCCCATTCGCTGCTTCAACCATCAACGAGTGTAGCACATCGGCGTAGATTTTGCAAGCCTCGTCGCTGTCGTCATCCCAATGGGTCATGCGGCCCTGGTCAACGGTCACTTGGATAGCCCGCTCCTTCTCGGGGTAGTAGAGGGCCGGGTAGACCGCCCGCATGAGGGCACCATTGCCGCCGCTGCGGCCGTGGTTCTGCTTGGCCGTATCCTTGGCGGCAGCGAACCAGGTATCTTCCGGGAGTACCGGATACTCCTCGCTCTGATTCTTCCCGGCCAAAAAGGCAGCGTGGCCGATGCTGGCCCGGCAGGTTCCGCCGATGTCCTTGGGGCCGCTGTTGGCCCAGGCGATGAACCGCCGGCCAATGGAGGGGACGGGCCCCTCGGGAGCCTCCATGATTCCCTCGGCCACGGCCATGGTCATGGCGGTATCATCGGTGGTTTCGCCAGGGCGGAGGCTCAACCAGCCGCCGCCAATCATCTCGGTGACCAGCCCATGCCGCTGTGCGATCTGCTCGGCGGTCATGAACTCCAGGGGGCCGCCCAAGGCGTCCCCGACCGCGACTCCGTAAAGAGCCCCGGCGATTTTGTCTTTCAGCATTTCGGTGTTGATGGTCATGGTGGTTCTCCTTTCTCCCGCAGCGCGGGTACCAATAATCGGTTACCAGTGATAGGGTACCAGTAATAGGTAATAGGTTACCAGTAATAGGCGAGGCTTGTATGGTGCAAGTCTGGTGCTTGCATGGTGCCAATGATAACACCCCTAATTGGGCCCGTCAAATTCGTGGACAGGGCACCACCAGATGTCGTAGTGCTTCCGGAGCTTGACGGGATCACGGCCGCTGGCGGAGGTGGTGACCCACCACGCTTTCCGGCTGCCCTCATCGGTCTTGAACCGCCCGATCTCACACCGCTCCTCACGGTAGAAGGTAGCTCGTCCATTGGTGGGGGTCAGGCGGAGGGCAACCAAGGCGCCAATGGCCGGCATGGTGTCCTTCCGCCTCATGTCGAGACGCTTCCAGTATGCCATGATCCCCACCCCCTTACTGCACTTTGAAGGTGACCTTGTGGCCGGGGTTCTCCCGGATCAGGAGCGCCTTCACATCGCCCACCATCATGTTGTTGTCCAGAGCCGCCTGGACTACGTCCACCAGCTTCTTGCCGTCCAGATAGGCCCAGACCGTTTTGCACTTGCTTCTTTTCATGACATTATCCTTTCTGCCCTGCCATCATCAGGCCGAGTGGGGCGGTTCCCGGCGACGGGCTTCCGCCCGTTTCGGCTATTCTTTTGCCTCTAAACGGCGGAGTATTTCGGATCTAAGCCGTTCTGCATCCCGGCTTAATTTAGCCTCAGATTTCCTGCTCATTTTATTGCTGGCTTTTACATACTCAACAACAACATCCTCAAACTCTTTAAGCAAATCCTCATTACTTTTTAATGTTTCGCTGATTCTGCTCATGCGTCTGTACTCCTTTCCTGCCTGCCATCATCAGCGCCGGGAGGCGATCTCCGGCGGACGCCCCGCAGGGCGTTTCGGCTATTCAAGCTGCGTTAATCAGGGTGCGAAAGTGGAAACACTGGATGTTGTACCCTCCGGCTCCGATTGTCTGGACCTTCGCCCGGCCCTTTTTGCCGATGATGTAGCCATTGAGGTCCCCCTTCGCTCCAACACTTAGGCCGGAGGCATCTGTGATTTCCCCAACAATGGCGTTGGTTCGCTGGATGATGAAGTCATATTTCCGGTTGGCTTCTTCATCGAGGTCTTTATTGAGCTTATCCACCATGAGGACTTCCTCGTAGCGGTGGGTCTCAGTATTGGCCTGCCGGGTGATGTACGGAGCGAGGAACGACCACGTTGCCTTGAACTGCTCCCTATAAGCTCGGAACTCCTTTTCCTTACGCTGGCAGTCCGGATCGTTGCGGCTCTCTCCGTTGACCCACTTGGTATAGGCGCGGTCCCTCTCCAGGTATTTGGCCTTGGCCTTGATGTACTTGCTGAAGCTCTCGGTGTAGAACTGGCGGCTGCGGGCTTTCCAGCCTTCCAGGAACTCCAGGATAACCGTCACGTTCCGGCTCGCGGCTTTCTCGCTGGCCGTCTGGAACTCGGCCCGATACTTCGCAAGGGCCTCCTGCGCTGCCTCCAGGTCTTTCAGGCACCACCGCAGGTCGCTCTCGCTGTAAAGGTACGGGTTGTTCCGGTCCCAGCCACCCGCCTCCGCCTTCCTGATGCGGGCCAGTTTCTTCGTCAGCTTGTCGATTTCCTTCTCCTTGCCGGAAATCCGCTTTTGGATGAACTCCATGGTTGCCATATTTGTTTCCTTTCCCACCTGCCATCATCAGCGCCGGGAGGTGAGCCCCGGCGGACGCCCCGTAGGGCGTTTCGGCTTTACTTTTTCAGCAGCTCGCCATAGCCGTCAAAATCGATCTTGCTGTTCTTCACCAGGACCACGCCATCGATCTTGATGTAGCCAATACGGTCGCAGCCGTTGTCATCCCAGGTGCCAGTCTCGACCTCGTGGCCCAGGCCCCGGAGGACCTCGGTGAAGGCTTTCACCATACCAGCAGTGTAGTAGCTGCGCTGCACGTCGGCCTTGTCGGCGTTATCAAGGTTAAAGGCCGCGGCACCTTGGATACTGCGAATAAGCTCTTTATACATTTTTGTTTCCTCCTTTGCCCTCGTGACCTCCGGGGCGGGCTTGTGGTTCAGATTTCAATCGTGAGGATGCCGCCCGGCACCATGAAGGAAATCTGCTCGTTCGGGTCCTCAGCATGGGTCTGCTTGGCTTCCTCCAGCATCCGCCCCAGCCGCTCGGCTCCGGCCTTTTCTGTGACCGCCTTCTTGGTTACCTTCTTACCGTTGATGTAGAACTTCATCCGCTGTACCTCCATTCTGTGGGGCTCCCCACGACCGCCCCGGCTGGCTGCCGGGTGGTTTCGGCCGGTTGCCGTCCGGCTCTCATCAGGTGGGTTAATATTCCTCATCCTCGTCTTCGTCGTAGGTGTCGACGTCTTCAGCCGCATCCCGGTAGTTGAACATATCTTCCCGGTTCTCCGCTGCCTTCAGCTCCGGGTTCCGCTCCAGGTACTTGATGACCTCCGCCTCAAGCTGCCCGAGGATCAGGTCGTAGGCTTTGTCGTTCTCGATGCCCCAGATCGCGGAAATCAGGCTGGCGACCTCCTCGCCGCACTTCGCTGCCAGGTACCGGGCCGCCGGGTTGCAGGTTTCCCGGCCGTAGCCTACCCCAATGTGATCCCCGTCGTTCCAGTTCCGGTAGCTGATCCGGTTCATCGCCCTTACGATCTCCCCCGCTACCGTCGGCGCTTTCCCCGAGGCCGGTACAAGCTCCTCAAATAACTCGCCAAGTTTCTTCTCAGTCGCTTTCATGGTCGTTGCCCTCCTGTATCGGTTTGTTTTCCCTGTTGTCAATGAATAGTATACAGCAAACGCTTAATGAAGTCAAGTCTTTTTGATAAGAAAACGCTAAATATTTTCTTCTATTTTCTTGTCGATATATAGCGAAAGCTAAATATATAGCCCAACAAAAAAACACCCCCTCACAGGGCAAGCCTGCAAGGGGGTGATAGGTTACTTTTTCTCGTTGATGGTCTTGATCTGCTCCAGCGTTTGCCTGAG
>Ga0137307_102450_pt1 | contig 12865 bp, 10 predicted proteins | sample NAcewD2O_March_2_FD_97180 | JGI IMG/M metagenome (GOLD analysis project Ga0137307, IMG submission 97180) | Mouse cecal microbial communities from Vienna, Austria - N-Acetylglucosamine amended D2O_March | ecosystem: Host-associated > Mammals > Digestive system > Large intestine > Cecum | place...
ATTGTGCGGGCCACATGCTGCTTCATCAGTTCCACCGCGGCATAGCCCGCCGTAATATCCACACCCGCCGCCTTGTAGCTTTCGGAAAAGCTCTTCATGGTGCCACTCCTTTTGTAAAGTTTATCTGTTTGTATTGGCCATGCGCCGCGCATTTTCCGCGCAGGCCGCGGCAAAACGGGCAAAGGCCCCGCCCGCCGCGCACGCAAAAATACGCCGCCGTCAGTCGTTCCCGTTTTCCGAGATCTTGTGCTCAAATTTGCTCTTTTCCTTGTGCGCGGGCGGCTCGATGGGATATTTGCCCGTAAAGCAGCCGGCGCACATCTCCAGCCTGCAGCCCTCGGCGATCTTGTGCACGCCCTCCACGCTGAGAAAGCCCAAGCTGTCCACGCCCAGGATCTCGCGCATTTCCTCCATGGTGTGGTTCGCGGCAATCAGGTGCTTGCGGCTGTCGATATCCACGCCAAAATAGCAGGGATACAGGAATTCGGGCGCGGAAGAAAGGAAATGCACTTCCTTGGCGCCGGCCTCGCGCAGCATCTGCACGATCTGCTTTGAGGTGGTGCCGCGCACGATGGAGTCGTCCACCAGCACCACACGTTTATCCTTCACGGTATCGGAAATGGGGTTCAGCTTGATGCGCACCGTATTTTCGCGCAGCTTCTGGTTGGGCTGGATGAAGGTACGGCCGATATATTTGTTCTTCAAAAAGCCGATGCCGTAGGGGATGCCGCTCTGCTGAGAATAGCCCAGCGCCGCATCCAGGCCCGAATCCGGCACGCCGATCACAACATCGGCCTGCACGGGATGCTCCAGCGCCAGCATCGCGCCGGCCCGGCGGCGCGCGCGGTGCACCGAGGCGCCGTCTACAACGGAATCCGGCCGCGCGATATACACGTATTCAAATACGCACAGCCCCGTTTTCTGCCCGCAGTGGGTGCGGATGGAGCGGCTGCCGTTCTCGTCGAACACCACAATCTCGCCGGGCTCCACATCGCGCACAAATTCGCCGCCCGCGGCCGTGATGGCGCAGCTCTCGCTCGCGATCACATCGTTGCCGCCCAGCCTGCCAAGGCACAGCGGCCGAAAGCCCTGCGGATCGCGCACGGCAATAAGCTTGCGCGGGCTCATCACTACCAGCGAATACGCGCCCTTCAAACGCTCCATCGCGTGCTCCACGGCGCATTCAATGCTGCCGGCGCGCAGCCGCTCGCGCGTGATGGCATAGGCGATCACCTCGGTATCCGAGGTGGAATGAAAAATCGCGCCCGAAAGCTCGAACTCTGCGCGCAGCTCGGCGGAATTCGTCAGATTGCCGTTGTGCGCCAATGCCATCGGCCCCTTGATGTGCCGGATGACGAACGGCTGCGCGTTCGCCCGCACGGGCGTGCCCGTGGTGGCGTAGCGGCAGTGGCCCACACACATATTGCCGCGCGGCATGGCGCCGAGCGTCTGCCGGGTGAACACCTCGTTCACCAGCCCCAGCTCGCGGCGCTTATAGAAAACGCCGTCGTCGTTCACGGCCATGCCGCAGCTCTCCTGCCCGCGGTGCTGCAGGGCGTACAGGCCGTAATAGGTTGCGGCTACCACGTCCATCTCCGCATCGCGCCGGTATACGCCAAACACGCCGCACTCCTCGTGCAGCTTTTCGTCCAGATAATCCTTGATCATGCTTCTTCTCCTAACAGGCGCTTCATCACTTCCTGGTACGCTTCTTCCTCTCCGCCAAGATCGCGGCGGAACAGGTCCTTGTCAAGATGCGCACCCGTCTTCGCATCCCAGAAGCGGCAGGTATCCGGGCTGATCTCGTCCGCCAGAACGATCGTACCGTCGGCAAGGCGGCCGAATTCCAGCTTAAAATCAATCAGGCGGATGCCGAAGCCCAGCAGGTATTCCGATAAAATCCCGTTCACGCGAAATGCGTACCGCGTGATGGTGTCGATCTCCTCCTGCGTGGCCAGCCCCAGCGCCAGCGCGTGGTAGTGGTTGATGAGCGGATCATGATATTCGTCGTTTTTATAGCTGAACTCGATGGTGGGGATCCTCAGCACCGTGCCCTCGGGCACGCCGAGGCGCTTGGTAAAGCTGCCCGCCGCCACATTGCGGATGATGACCTCCAGCGGCACGATCTGCACCTTTTTCACCAGCGTTTCGCGCGTGCTCAGCTCCTTTACAAAATGCGTGGGCACGCCCTTTTCGGCCAGCATCTTCATCAGATTGTTCGTCAGGCGGTTGTTCACAACGCCCTTGCCGCGGATGGTGCCCTTCTTCGCGCCGTCGCCCGCGGTGGCGTCGTCCTTGTAATCGACGATGACAAGGTTCGCGTCGTCTGTGGCAAATACCTTTTTGGCCTTGCCCTCGTAGAGCTGTTCCCGTTTTTCCATACCTGATATTCCTTTCTCTGTTCCGAACGGATCGGTCGTTTTGGCGGGTCGGATCGGTTTGATCGAGGCGGTGCGGACAGGGCGCCCGCATTGCAGCGTTCTTGCCAAAAGCGCGGCGGGCGCAGAAAGCAAAATGCCCGAAAGGCCGCGCGCCGGCGCCGGTTTTGGCAGAGCCGTTTTCCCGCGGCGCCGCCCGGTCATACCGGCAAAACCGCCTTTTCTTACAGCGCCGCGGCCTCGGCGCGGATGGCCGCGTCCTTTTCGGCGATGGTTTTCGCCATTGCCTCCCGGTCCGCGCGCAGCACGGCGGCCAGGCGCTCATCCGCGAGGGCCAGCATCTGCGCGGCCAGCACGGCGGCGTTCTTCGCGCCGTTCACCGCAACGGTGGCCACGGGGATGCCGCCGGGCATCTGCACCGTGGAGAGCAGCGCGTCCAGCCCGTCGGCCGCGCCGCCCTTTATGGGCACGCCGATGACGGGCAGCGTGGTGTTTGCGGCCAGCGCGCCCGCCAGATGCGCGGCCATGCCCGCTGCGGCGATCAGTACGCCAAAGCCGTTTTCCGCCGCGCCGCGCGCGAACGCGGCGGCTGCCTCCGGCATGCGGTGGGCGCTCATCACGCGCACCTCAAACGGGATCTCCCAGCGTTTCAGCTGGACGGCGGCGGCCTTCAATACCGGCCAGTCGCTGTCCGAGCCCATGATAATGGCGGCCTTTTTTTCTGTCTGCATAAATGCCTTCTTTCCTGTGTTTCCTTCCGAATATTTTTTGCGAACGTTTCTTTTGCAAACCGAACATTTCTTTTGCAAAATAAAAAAGAGCCGTGATGCAGCTGCACCATGGCCTTTTAGCATGTTTGGGCGCGCAGAGGGTACACGTTCCCGCTTTGGCAGATAGGGTTCAAGAGGGACACACCGCCGCCGTTGCGGCGGCGCAGCGGCCACGTGCCCGGACACTGTCTGTATTTTTGCCGGATCCCGCGCATTCCGTTGCCCCCTTCATCTATCAAAAGATATTTTCTATTTTAGTATGCCCGGGCCAAAAAATCAATCCGTTTCGGCGGGCAAAGCAAATTTTCAGGAATTCGCCCGAAACCGGCCGCGTTTTTTGTACTTTTTCGGTTAAAATATTCCTCCCGCCGCCGCACAGGCGCGGCGGGCCCGCAGCGGTTTTGATGTTCCCCTTTGCCGGGGCCTTGTCGGAAAAACCGCAAGCTCCGGCGGGCCGCGCCGGCCCGCCCTGCGGGGCTGTCCGGCAAATTCTGTGCGGCCCGGCAAATTCGGCAGGGCATCGCAAATTCTGCGGGGCGTCCCTTGTCCTGCAGAAAAAAGTATGGTATCATAAATGCACGGGCCCGGCCGCGCGGCGCGCGGCTTGCGGCGTTCTCAAAAAACTCTGCAAAAATCGCCGGGCGCGCCCCGGCGTCGGAGCAAAACAGAGCTTTTCAAAACATCAAGACGGAGGCTTTTTATGGCGCACGATTCGTATCTATCGCCGTTTTCCACCCGGTATGCATCCAAAGAGATGCAGTATATTTTTTCCGAGGACAATAAATTCAAAACCTGGCGCAGGCTGTGGGTGGCGCTGGCCAAAGCCGAGCAAAAGCAGGGCCTTGCCATCACCGACGCGCAGATCGCCGAGCTGGAGGCGCATCAAAACGACATCAACTACGAGGTGGCCGTCGCCCGCGAGAAGGAGTGCCGGCACGATGTGATGAGCCATGTGTACGCCTATGGCGTGCAGTGTCCGCAGGCAAAGGGCATTATCCATCTGGGCGCCACCAGCTGCTACGTGGGCGACAACACCGATATTCTGATTATGCGCGAGGCGCTGCAAGCCGTGCGCCGCAAGCTGCTGAGCGTGATGGCGCTGCTGGCGGATTTTGCCGAAAAGTACAAGGCGCTGCCTGCCTTGGCCTACACGCATTTACAGCCCGCGCAGCTTACCACCGTCGGCAAGCGCGCGACGCTGTGGCTGCACGAGCTGTATCTGGATCTTCAGGAGGTGGAAACACGCCTTTCCGGCCTTGCGCTGCTGGGCAGCAAGGGCACCACGGGCACGCAGGCCAGCTTTGTGGAGCTGTTTGACGGCGACGGCGCGAAGATCAAGGCCCTGGAGGCCGATATCGCGGCGGAGCTGGGCTTTGCGCGCGTGGTGCCCGTATCGGGGCAGACGTATTCGCGCAAGGTGGATTACAACGTTTTAAGCGCGCTTTCCGGCATTGCGCAGAGCGCGATGAAATTCGGCAACGACATGCGCCTTCTTGCCAGCTTTAAAGAGATGGAGGAGCCGTTCGAGAAAAACCAGATCGGCTCTTCGGCCATGCCCTACAAGCGCAACCCCATGCGCTGCGAGCGCATCTGCGCGCTGGCGCGCTATGTGATAATCGACGTGCTGAACCCGGCGTTCACCGCCGGCACGCAGTGGTTCGAGCGCACGCTGGACGATTCGGCCAACAAACGCATCGCCGTGGCCGAGGGCTTTTTGGCCGTGGACGCCATTTTGAACATCATGCTCAGCGTGTGCGACGGGCTTGTGGTGTATCCCAAGGTGATCCGCAGCCGCATAATGGCCGAGCTGCCGTTCATGGCAAGCGAAAACATTATGATGAGCGCCGTAAAAAAAGGCGGCGACCGGCAGGAGCTGCACGAAAAACTGCGCGTCTATGCGCGGCAGGCGGCGGCCGTCGTGAAGGAGGAAGGCGGCCAAAACGATCTGATCGGCCGCGTCTGCGCCGATCCGGCCTTTGGCCTGGACCGCGGCGAGATCGAAGCCATTTTAAAGCCCGAGATGTTCACCGGCCGCAGCGCCGCGCAGGTGGAAGAGTTCCTCGCCGAATACATCCGCCCGCTGCTGGAAGAAAACGCGGCCCAGCTGGGCGAAAAGGCCGAGCTTTCGGTTTGAAGGCCCGGCGGCCAAGGCGCACAGCCCAACGGCAAATTCCACGGTTTTCTTTGCCCCGCCGGAAAGCCGGCGCCAAAATCAAATTGCGCGAAAGCCCTTGCCGATGGTCTCGCTGGAGTTGACGATGGTGATGAACGCGCCGGGATCCGCCTTGCGGATGTAATTGCGCAAGGCGACGGCCTCGCGCCGGTTCAGCACCGTGGTGATCACCTGCTCGCCGTGGCCGGAGAACGCGCCGTGCGCCTCGTATACCGTCGCGCCGCGGTGCAGGCGGTGTATGATGAATTCGTTGATCTCCTCCTGCTTCATCGAGACGATGGTAACAAGCTTGCGCACATTGATGCCCTCGATCACGCCGTCTACCACAAACGCCTTCGCCAGCAGGCCCAGCACGCAATACATGCCCGTGCGCACACCGTACAGCCCGCCCGCGAACAGCGCAATGCAAAAATCCGATACCAGCAGCGCCTTGCCGATCTCCAGACTGGTGTGCTTCGAGAGGATCATGGCGAGGATATCCGTGCCGCCGCTGGACGCGCCGATGTTAAAAATCAGCGCGCTGCCCGCCGCCGGCAGGATCACGGCATACACCAGCTCCAGCATCGTATCGTCGGTGAAGGGGCGTTCCATGGGCGCGATGCGCTCTAAGACCCACACATAAAACGAGAGCGCCACCGAGGAGTAGAGCGTTGCGCTGATCACCGCGCGCCCCAAAAATACAAGGCCCAGCAGGATGAGCAGCCCGTTGATGATGAACATGAACGTACCGACATCCATATGCGGCAGCAGCGTGGCCGCAATGATGGAAATGCCCGACGTGCCCCCCATTGCAAAATGGTTGGGCGATTTGAAAAAGTGAACGCCCGCCGCCAGCAGCACAAGGCCGAAGTTCAGCAGCAAAAACCAAAGGATATGCGCGCGGGTAAAAATTTTTTTTGCAGTTTTCATCTTGGGCTTTCTCCCATCCTGTGTTATACTGTATGGCAGAGGCGTTTGCGGAGCTTTTTGATAAAGCCGCCTCTTTTAAAAATTCCGGGGCCCGGTTTCTTCATCGCCCAGCAAAAAGCGCAAAATTCGCCGTTCCCGCGCCATTATAGCACACCGCACCGGCCCGCACAAGCCGTCCGCCCGCGTTTTTGAAAATTTTTTTCACCCGCGTTCTTGAAGAATTTCTTTGCCCGCGTTTTTGAAAAATTTTTTCGCGCGCGTTTTTGAAATTTTCGCGTTTCGCGCGGTCTTTCGCGCGATGTAAAAAGGCGGGCCCCTGCCGTATCCGCTAAAAAGTGCCTTCCCGCTGCACCGCAGGCGCGGCGTTTGCGCGGGCCGCGCCAAAAAAATTGCCGGATCCCCCGCCCCGTGCGCTGTGTCCCCCGCGGCGTTTGCGCGGGCCGTGCCGGAAAGCTTTGGATCCGGCGCCGGCGAAAACTTTATGCGCCGTCTTCTATTTTTACTGTACAAAGGAATGATCTTTATTTCCATGAATTTCCGTGATTTGAATTTGATCCCGCCCATTTTGCGCGCCGCCAGGGAGATCGGCTACGAAACCCCCTCCCCCATCCAGCAAAAGGCCATCCCGCCGGTGCTGGCCGGGCGCGATCTGCTGGGCTGTGCCCAGACGGGCACGGGCAAAACGGCGGCCTTTGCCATGCCGATCTTACAGCGCCTATATGAAGCCTCGGCGCCGCGCGCCGGAGCCCCCGGCGGTGCGGGCGGCGCGAATGCCAACGGTACTGCCTTTGGCGGTGCGGGCACCCGCGGCACACGCCCCATCCGCGCGCTGGTCTTAACGCCCACGCGCGAGCTTGCTTTGCAAATTGACGAAAGCTTTGCCGATTACGGGCGCTACCTGCCGCTGGCGCACTGCGTGATCTTCGGCGGCGTCAGCCAGAACCCGCAGGTGGAAAATTTGAAGCGGGGCGTCGATATTTTAACGGCCACGCCGGGACGCCTGAACGATCTGATCGGGCAGGGCTATATCGACCTTGGCCGCATTGAGATTTTTGTTTTGGATGAAGCCGACCGTATGCTGGATATGGGCTTTGTGCACGATGTAAAACGCGTGATCGCGCATCTGCCGCAAAAAAAGCAGACGCTGCTGTTTTCGGCCACGATGCCGCGCGAGATCGAAGATCTGGCGGACAGCCTGCTGCGCAGCCCCGAAAAGGTGATGATCACACCGCCCGCAACCACCGTGGAAAGCATTGCGCAAAGCGTATATTTTGTGGATAAGGGCAACAAGCGGCACCTTCTGGCAAAGCTGCTGCAAAACCCCGATGTAATAAGCGCGCTGGTGTTCACACGCACAAAGCACGGCGCCGACCGCGTTGTGCGCGAGCTGGCGCGCGCGGGCATCGGCGCAATGGCCATTCACGGCAATAAAAGCCAAAACGCCCGGCAAAACGCGCTGGGCAGCTTTAAGGAAGGGCGCATCCGTGTGCTGGTGGCAACGGATATCGCCGCGCGCGGCATTGATATCACGGGCTTATCGCATGTATTCAATTACGATCTGCCCAATATTCCCGAAACTTACGTGCACCGCATCGGGCGTACCGGCCGCGCGGGCTGTGCGGGCGCAGCCATCAGCTTTTGCGATTTTGAGGAACAGGAGTATCTGGCCGATATCGAGAAGCTGACGCGCATCCACATTCCGCCTGTAGAGCACGAGTGGCCGATGCAGATTTTTGAAAAGCCGGAAAAACAGCCGCCCCAGGCGCGCAGGCAGCCCGCGCAGCGGCCAAATGCGCCCGCACAGCCGGCAGGCGGCGCGCAGCGGCGTTCGCAGGCACAGGCGCGCAGGCAGCCGATGCCCGGAGCGTGGCCGGCACGCCGGCCGGGAACACACGCGCAGTACCGCACAGCAGCACAGGCGCCCGGTTCGCCGCAGGAAGAAATGGCCTTGTCTTTGCAAAAAGGGGATGTACCGATGGAATATCAAAACAACGCGCCGCAGCGGGCGGCGGACGACAGGCGGGCGGAAAAAGCGTCTGCGGCAAACGTGCCGGCGGCAGAGCTGCTTGCGGCGAACGCGGCACAGACCGTGCCCGGCAAAAAGCGCCGCAGGCGCGGCGGCCGCCGCAAGGGCGCGCCGAACGCAGACCCGGCCCGTGCCGCCGCACAGCAGGCCGGTTTGCAGGCGGCGCAGCAGGCGCCGGCCGGGCAGCCCCGCCGGCCAAAGACGGAAAACAATACGCCGAGCGCGCGCGGCCGGCAAGGCGAATGCGGCAAACCGCCAAAGCAGCCGCTGCCGGAAAACCGCGCCGCGCGCGATCAGCGCCAAAACGGCGCGTCGCGCGCGCAGGCTGCCGGCCCGGAGCCCTCTGTAGAGCGAGACGACAGCCTGCAGGTGATCGCGCGCCGCACCCCTGCGCAAAAATACGCCAGCTTTGAGGACTATATCAAAGCGCACGAGTAAAGCCGATGGGTGATTTTCCTTTTGATTTGGAGCGCTTCTCTTTGTGCGTGCGGGAACGTTTTTCTTTGCGCAGGTGCGCTTCTCCTTTCGCAGGTGCGCTTTCTCTTTGGCTCTTGCTTTTTTCGTCTTCTTCCTTTATAATAAAAATTGCCGCTTGCGGCACGCGGGGCTCCGCGTGCCGCAGCTCTGCGGTTTTGTGCGGAATGTATCATTCCGATAAAATGAAATCGAAATTTTTTGCCTGTGCCTTGGCCTCTCAGTTGGATAGAGCGACCGCCTCCTAAGCGGGCGAAGTTCAGAGTCCTCCTGAGACAAAAAGGTGTTTCGCAGCCTCACAACTTCATACGAGTCTCCGTAGCTCAGCTGGACAGAGCACACGCCTCCTAAGAAAGTGTTCCAACGCTCGCCTTGGGAGGGCAAGGGAAATGTTGCAAGTCCCACAATTTCATAGTTTTTATAAATGTTTCCGTAGCTCAGTTGGATAGAGCGACCGCCTCCTAAGTAGGGAACAGAGCGCCCCACTCCGGGGGCACAGGCGTACCGTTCCGAGTTCGATTCCAGTCCGGCAATTTCATAGGCCCGCGTAGCTCAGTTGGATAGAGCGACCGCCTCCTAAGCGGTAGGCCAGAGGTTCGAATCCTCCCGCGGGTGCCATTAGTAGCACAAAATCTTCGGAAAACCCGAAGATTTTGTGCTTTTTCTATAACTTTTTGAAAACCGAGGGAAAACGCTATATCTCTCACCTAAAAGGTGGGCGCTTTATCCTTTATTATTTGCTAATCACTGTTACCACCAAACTCAAATCGAACTACATACCGTTTTCCCCCTGAAACCTTGCTAATCAATTAGCAAGATTTTTTGTTTTTCCGCCGAAAAATGGGGCGGTTTGCTAATCGGGCAAGAAAACGGCTTTGATCCTTGCTAATGGGAAAATGGAGCGGTTGCCGGTTTAAACATTTTCGCCCTGCCCAAAAGCCTACATAGCCGTCTAAATCCTGCTGACGGCTGTGAAATTTCAGAAGGAGGATAAGCCATGAAGTGGAAGAAGAACGAGGCGCAGAACAGCGAGGCCCGCATTGAGAAGCTGGCCGACGAGGTTCGCAGCGCCGCCTACAAGAGCATGGAGGCCCTGTGGAGCGCCTTCCTGGAAGTGGGTGAGCTGGACATGGTGCGGGCCACGGAGAAGGCCCTGCGGCTGCTGGTGAGCCACGGCGACCACACCGGGGCCATGAAGGTGCTGGAGGGCGTCTACGCCCTGGTGGAGATCGCCCCGTCCGAGGACTTCACCGACTGCCAGCAGTACCCCGCCCTGGCGCAGATGTTCATGGAGGAATTTCTGGCGGAGAGCGAGGACTTCATCTTTGACGCTGGCATGGATGATGTACTGGCGCTTCTCATGGACGAGGGCCAGTAGCCCCCCAAGTGGGCCGCTGGCCCACTTTACATAGCCGCCTGTTTCGCTGCGGGCGGCTATGACTATATCCAAGGAAAGGAGGCAGAAACCCATGAACAAGTGCAAGGTGATTGCCGTCACCAATCAGAAGGGCGGCGTCGGCAAGACCACAACAGCGGTCAACCTGGGCGTGGGACTGGCACAGCAAGGGAAAAAGGTGCTGCTGGTGGATACAGACCCCCAGGGAAGTCTTACGGTGAGCCTGGGCGTGAAGAACCCGGACGAGTTGGACACGACCATCTCCGACCTAATGCAAGTCGTGGTGGACAACGGCAACCTCTCCCCACGGGACAAGGGCATTTTGAAGGACATTGAGGGCGTCGATCTGGTGCCCTCCAACATCGGCCTGTCCAGTTTTGAGGTGAGCCTTGTGAACACCATGAGCCGGGAGTTCGTGCTGCGCAGCTACCTGGGGGCGGTCAAACGGGATTATGACTATGTTCTAATCGACTGTATGCCCTCGCTGGGTATGCTGACCATCAACGCCCTGGCAGCGGCGGACAGCGTTCTTATTCCCTGCCAAGCCAACTACCTGTCCACCAAGGGCTTAAAACTGCTGATGGGATCGGTCGCCAAGGTGCGGCGGCAGATCAACCCGGAACTGAAAATCGACGGCATCCTGCTGACTATGGTGGACAACCGCACCAACAACGCCAAGAGCATCATCGCCGCCCTGCGGCAGACCGGGAGCAATCTGCGGGTGTTGAACACGGAGATTCCCTTTTCTGTCCGGGCGGCGGAGTGCAGCGTGGAGGGCAAGAGCATTTTCGCCCATGACGGCAAGGGAAAGGTGGCGGCGGCATATACCGCGCTGGTGGAGGAGGTGAGCGCCCTTGAGCAAAGGAACCGCAATCGACCTGGGGCTGACCGGGGCTTATAACGACCTGTTCTCCACCCAGGAGGAACGGGACAACGCCCAGCGCAGCTATGTGACCGACCTGCCCGTCGCTGAAATCAGCGACTTTCCCGACCACCCGTTCAAGGTGCGGATGGACGAGGAAATGGAGCAGATGGTGGAGAGCGTCAGGGAGCGGGGCGTTCTTTCCCCCGTGCTGGTGCGTCCCATGTCGGACGGCAGTTATCAGATGGTGTCGGGCCACCGGCGCAAGTTTGCGTCGGAACTGGCGGAACTGCCCACGGTGCCCTGCATCGTCCGGGAGCTGACCGATGATGAAGCCATCATTATCATGGTGGACAGCAACCTTCAGCGTGAGCGTGTCCTGCCCTCGGAAAAGGCGTTTGCCTATAAAATGAAGCTGGACGCCATGCGGCGGCAACAAGGTGAGCGCACAGATTTAACTTCTGTCCCACTGGGACAGAAGTTAGGAAAGACATCAAGGGAGCAGTTGGCAGACAAATCGCCTGATAGCAATACCCAAATTCAACGCTATATCCGCCTGACAAACCTTGTGCCTGAACTGCTGGACATGGTGGACAATACTGTGCTGAAAGAAAAGGGCACGCTGCAAATGGCTCTGCGCCCCGCCGTGGAGCTGTCCTATCTGCCGGAAAACGAGCAGAACGCCTTGTTGGAGGTCATGGAGAGCGAGGACTGCACCCCCTCCCACGATCAGGCTATCAGAATAAGGGACTTATCAGAAAATGGTATGCTGACACCCAAGGCTATTCAGTCCATCATGCAGGAGGAAAAGCCCAATCAGGTGGAGCAATTCAAAATGCCCCGGAACCGCATCGACAGGTTTTTCCCTGCGGGGACGCCCGCACAGAAAATCGAGGACACCATCGTGAAAGCGTTGGAGATGTACCGCAGGCGGGAAAGGGGGCGGGAGCGGTGAACGTCACACCTGGGGGGCAGTCTGCCCTTTTGCGGCCCTGGCACCTCCCACGCCCTCCCCCTCTCACACTCTCCCCCTCAAAACCTGCTGTACCTGCTGAAAAGAAAGACCTTGACTGATCGGAAAGTATCTGCTTTTTCAGCAAGTAATTCTTTGGAGGTGGTTGCTATTGTGCTATAAGCAAACAAGAACCCAAACTGGGTAGGTGACATCATGGAAAGACTGTATCACGGGACTACCGAGGAAAGCTGCCGCTCAATTCTTGCAAATGGATTTAGCCACGATGCGGTTGTATGGACTTGCAGCGATCCCGATATGATGTATTTCTACGACCAAGGAATGGTTGCGAAAGAGTTTGACCTGACACCAGGGAAGGCAAGAGAACGGTGCTTTGAACTGGCCTTGCAGTCCGCATTTACTACCGCTGCAATCACAAACAGCCTATCTCAAAACCTTTTTGTATTGGAAGTACAGGTGCCGGACTACCTCACAAATATCATATTGCCGGATCAATCCACTGGACTTTGGGATGGATTTGACGTATGTGTTCCTACTACGGCCCTGAATCGCCTTCCGTTCAACGTGTATGCGGCGATGGATTGTTATTCGCCAAGGCTTGCCATCCTATCCCTGTCTGTTTTAGCCCACAACGAGTATCTGCCCATAGTGCGCTTAACAAGGCTGGAACAGGACGTAATCGCGGAGATGAATGAAAGCGCAATCGAACCATTTTTGACCACAGTAAATGATTTCTTCTCTCAGTTCAGACCTACCCAGCTTTATCATGGTATCCATGTGGGGCAAATACCCAATATGGATGATCCCGCCAAGCGTATCCGTTCTCTTGAAAGGCAAGGCGATATGGGCAGGTAAAACTTTTTTCAGCCGGTAAAACCTTTGACCCCGTGGAGCGCCACGGGCT
>Ga0137307_102453_pt1 | contig 12855 bp, 18 predicted proteins | sample NAcewD2O_March_2_FD_97180 | JGI IMG/M metagenome (GOLD analysis project Ga0137307, IMG submission 97180) | Mouse cecal microbial communities from Vienna, Austria - N-Acetylglucosamine amended D2O_March | ecosystem: Host-associated > Mammals > Digestive system > Large intestine > Cecum | place...
CCGGTAATTTTATAAACTTTCCCCAGGTATTTTAACCGCATTCCTGATCTAACCGAACGATTAAACCGAACCCGAAATTTTTTCACTTCCTTCCCGTTAAATCCGGAAGCCGCAAAAAATTCCTTCTCTGACACATCTATTTTTTTCGCCCATATGGTCCGCAGATATTCCCCTGCCGCATCCTCCCGCAGGTCGTCATTCGGCGGCTTCTTGTATATTTCTATCCTTACGGACAGCGCCCTGTGATTTTCCATCCCCGCCTCCTACAAAAGATTTACGGAATGCATCCCCAGGATCGTTTCCACCGTCCGATTCAGGTTTGACGAATCCACATACAGGGAGCCGTTATCATACATGTCAGCCGCCAGGATCATCACCGCGATATAAAACTCCTCATGCTGATCAATCCGTTCGTCATCCAGGCCCGTATAACTCCGGATAAACCCTTTCGTGGCGGACAGGATCCTGTCAAACTCCCCTTCCGCATAGTCGTCCGGCCTGATGTAATCGACCAGTTCCTTTTCCGTGATTTCGCTGACTTTCATCGTTCCCCCTTATCGGCAGGGCGGATCACCGCCCCGCCTCCAACCTTTCTTTATGTGCCTGCTGCCTCCGCCATTTTCAGCGCCGCAAGCTTCTGGGCGTTCTCTACTTTGGAGTCCACCTCCATCCAGCACACCACCCCGATGGCGTGCTGGGTCGCGAACAGCTCCCGCAGCACCTCCACATTCATTTCTTCCGATACCTGCAAAGCCAGCCCGCTCATATCGCCGTAATAAATAGCTGTCTTTCCGGCCTCCATCTTCGGCATGTTGTCGGAGCAGTACACATCCCTCCCCAAAAGCGTATATCCCCATTTAGATGAGATATCCCTGTTTAACAGGTAGTTCCCGTCTTTGTCTTTCAGCTTCCGGATGGCCGTCCTGGTCTTTTTATTCATGATCCAGATAGCCGCGCCCTGATAGGCATCCGGTACTTCTTCCTGGACATCGATCAGTTCATCCGCCGTCACCGCCGCCGCGCCGGCAGCCGTGACCACCTGTTTTACCCCTCTTAAACCCTGAATCTTATCATCGGTCCCCAGCAGCAGTTCCTGCTCGATCCACCGGTTGGCTGACTCCGCCATTGCCTCGATGGTAAAGGCAGTAATGTTAAAGCTGGAATTGTTCACCAGCGATTTGGAGATTTTGGACAGCGCCCCGGCCAGAAAACCTTTCAGTTCAATGTTGCCGAATTTCCCCGCCGTCGATTCCAGATCCATAAACTCAGTCGCGTAACTCATCCGGATATCCTGGGTCTCGTTATCATAATAGGGGATCGTCAGCGTCCCTTTCACGTTGTAACGGGTCGCGAGCTGATAAATCGGGGAGATATCGTGAAGCCTTTTAATGATTTTTGCCGCGATGCTCTGGGGGATGACGGCGCCGTTATCCCCTTTGGCCAGGTTCACATCCGCCCGGTCCTCACTGACTATCCCTCTAATATAATTCTCAAAGGCCCGTTCTTCCGGCGTCACGCCTCCATCGTCTCCATCATCAACCTTCACGATGTTTTTCAGCTTCCTGGCCCGCTCCTCCGCTTTGATCGTGACGTCGATGGCGTTGATCTCCTTTTCCAGGCTGTCAAATGATGCCTGTTCTTCCTCTGTCAGCGCCCGGGCCTCCCCCTTCGCCGCGTTCAGGATTTCCTCCATTTTCTCCTGCTTCTCATTTCTCTGCTCCGTCAGCGTTTTTAAATCCGCCCGAAGCTCCGCCCGGATGTTCTTTTCCATCTGCCGTCTCTGTGTTCTGTTCATTCCATTTTTCATTCTGATTTCCCCTTTCTTTCTTTCTTATTTCACTATTCCTTGACCACTTTTTACTGCCTCAATCCGCTTTTCATATGCGGAATAGTCGATATCTTCCATAGTCACCGCCCGGAATTCCAGGCCCCTTTGAGACAGGGTTTTTTCCTCCTCCGCCCTCTGCTCGATCGTGGTGGCGATATAGCAGGGCGTCATACGATCGTCAATGATAGATACCTCCTCGATATCCAGCTCCTTCACATGCCGCAGGGGAAAGCTTTCCGCCCGTTCCTCCATCTCATCATCCGTGACATACATCTTAAAAGACCAGCCTTTAAGTTTCTTTTCCCTGGCTTTTTGTACCACTTCCGGATCTGTGACCGTACAGATAGCCCGCAGGCCGATCACATCCTCAAACAGTTCCAGATTCTTGTCTGCTAGGGAGCCTAAATGCTTTTCCGGATTGTGGTTTAACAGAAGCGCCACATTCGGCGCCCTTTTTAAAGCCCTCTCAAACGCGCCCGGCTCAATCCGCTCGACGCACTTCCCCCTCTCGGTCATAATCGGCCGGGAATTCCTCCCGACGGCGTTTACATAGCCGTCCAAAAGCACCGACTCCCCCCTGATCTCAATCCTCATCCGTCTCACTTCCTTCCATGTTTTTTCTTACTAACTTATTGGTGTTCGGCGTGTATATCTCTTTTGTTTCCGGGTTATACAGCACCTGATTTAACCCCAGCGTAATCCACTTGAAGCCCAGCGGCTCCATATCTTCCATTTCCCTGACCTCATCGGTCTGCAGGAAGTTTTTATCCAAGCCGATCCTGTAGGCCTCGTACCGCTCTCTCAAGCTCGCGCGGGTAAGCTCTTTCGTGTCAAAAGCGAAATACCGCATTCCCTTCTCGGATTCCAGCAGAAGATCCCGGTCCAGGGCGGCCTCTATAATTGTCAAAACAGGGACTATCCCATACTTAATCAGGTTTTCACAGTCCTTGTCCGTCGGGTTCCCATCAAAAAAAGCGGTAGGAAATCCAAACAGCAGGCCGATCTCTTTGGCGTTGGTCCGTTTATTCTCATTCAGCTGCATCTCCACGGAGGTGTTGGAGGATTCCCGAAACTTTACGCCATTATTAAGCACTACCACGTTTTCCTCATTGTTACTGTACAGGTTTCGGAAAGCTCCTTTTAACGCGTCCATAGCGTCATTCGACAGTTTTCTCTCTGACTCCAGGAAGCCTTTTTTGTTGCCTCCCCTCTGGGTCAGCCGGCGCTCATACAGCAGCGTGTTCCTGGCTACCTGAAGGATAACCGGGTTTGTTTTTACGATGCTTTCATTCTCGCACCCGTTTTTCGTCCTCCGGAAAATCTTTAAAAACTCAAAAGGCGCGTATGACTTCCCATACACCTGTATGTCGTAATCTTTAAAGATTGGATCCGGGGAGCGAATCAGGGATACATACTGGTTTTCCACGTAATGGATGCTTTCCAGCCGGTTCCCCGACCTGTTCAGGTAGACAAACGCCCCCTTCCCCAGGTAAATATCTTCTACCACCGCCCCCCAGAAATCCGTAGAGGTCATGGTATCCTTTGTATCTTTATTCAGCAGTGCAAGACGGTCGTCACCCGTTATCTCGCTGACTTTCCCCTCTTTTTCTTCGTACAGCCTGATCGGGAGCCCGCTTACCGCGCCGCTGACAATCCCTAAACAGAACTGCACTGCCGAGATCTGCAGAGCGTCCTCCCTGGACAGGGCGTCGTTTCCCAACAGTGCCCTAAGCAGACTGTCCTCCACATTTGAACGGGATTCCTCCTGGGATCCAGCCGCGCCGCTTTCCGCTGTCGATCCTTTTTCCGGCGGTTCCGCCCGGTCTTCCTTCTTTTTAAACCATGCCATAACTTCCTCCTATGTCTGCACCACAAAGCCATCGTCAAAGATCGTGTCCTGCTGCAGCAGATAAACCGCGTTGATCAGCGCCACCACCAGGTCCACCTTCCCATTTGATTTCTTTTTGTTCACATACCGGTTCATGTTGGTGTCAAAAGTACATTTCGCATTCTGGAAATTTTCTTCCGCCAGGACATTCTTTTTCATCCGGAACCGGTGGTTTGTGACCTGTTCAAACAACAGCTTCGTGGGCGGATGCAGCGTATCCGAGTGCTGCCGTATCTCCACAGTCTTATATACCTGGTCCCATTTCTGGGCGGACGACAAAGCATTGTACCGGTCATACCCGATTGCCACAACCGTTACCCCGTACTTTTCCTCGATGCCGAACACATAGTCCTCGATCACGCCGTAATCCACCGTCATGTCACCACAGGCGATACACTGTGCAGCGGCAATAAACCGGCGGTAATCAATATGCTCATACTCGCTTTTTTCGTCAATCCTGCCCTCCGGAATAAAGGCCATCAGCTCCGCCATGATGTTATCCTCCTCATCGACCGCCGCCATGGCGACGCCGCAGTTATCATTGGACATGGAAAGGTCAACCCCCAGATAGACATTCCTGCCCTGCCAGTCCAGATCCTCCTCACACTCACACGCCTGCACGTCCGTCACAGACACAAAGCTCTCCGTCCCCGCGCCCTGGTAAATAATGTTGCAGTGCTTTGTCAAGAAGTTTTCCCGCAGGCTCTCCCGGTTGACGGCGTTGCGCCGCTTTCTGATCAGATCATTCCAGATCTTCTTAATCTCAAGCGCAATCGGATTCGCGTGAGCCAGCACGTCATCATTCGTCTGCCAGTTTTTTGTATCGTCCGGCTCGTACAGCAGGGCGAAGATCGTCTCGTCCTCTATGATGCCGTCCAGCACCTTTTTCGCATTGTCCACCTCATCCTCAAAAGGATTGTTGACCGTCGGGTATTTGGTGGAGATCACAAAGCCCAGAGGGTTCAGGACGTTTAACTGGCCGGAGCGCATGGCCTCCACCGGATAAGGCGTGGGCAGCGCCCCCACCTCGTCGGCGATAAACACGTTCGGCTCCTTGCCGTCCATCCTGTTGACAGAAAAGTTCAGCGGGGTATACCGCGTCTGTTTCACCGTATGCAGCACGTAGTCCCGCAGGATTTTAAATTCGCCTTTCCGAAACGTGCCGCTGTTGGTCCTGATCAGTGGTTCCAGCGCCTCTTTTATCTCCCTGGCCAGGAACCCGTCCGGCGCAACGGAAAAGAACCTGGAATACTCCGGTTCTATGTAAAAAAGGATAATAAACATCAGGGCAACGACAAACGTCTTTCCGTTCTTTCTTGCAATCTCCAGAATTACCGTCTGGTAACGCCTTCTTTTTACGTCTCCTCGGTAAACCGTGCAGAGGCTCGCCACGATCAGAAACCACTGGAAGCCGGCCAACGCGTCATAAACGGACATCCCCCGTTTCAGGCCTTTTGGCATGGCAAGCGCTTTCAGGATTTTATCAATGTTGCCGACCCGTTTCCGGTTAATGACATACCGGTCGCTCATATCCTGGCAAATCATGACAAACTCGGCGCACTGCAGGATCACATACTTCGGAGCCTTAATTTCCCCCTTCACAACGCCGAGGGCATACCGGTAAGACGGATGCTTATCCATCGCCGTCGTCCTCCATCATGTCCATCAGGGTTTTCGGCTCCTCCTCCTTCGCTGTCTGGATGGCCAGCTTCGCCCTGCTCTGGGGCGACAGGCAAAGCTCATTGCAGCACCGGAAGAAATCCTTTGTGTATTTGTCCTTGCTCGCCATCAGCTTCGAGTCAAACAGGAGAGAAGCGTTGCCGTTTACCATCTGCTCAATCTGCTGCAGCCTGTCAATGGTGATGGCCGTCTGTTCCAAGATGTACGTGTCAAGCTCCCCTAATATCTGACTATCCTTTAACAGCTCCACAATTCGCTTAAATATTTTTTTCTGTTTGGTGGTCAGGTAGGCAGAAGGTTTCAGCGCATCCGTCTTCCCCCGGAGCCTTTCTTCCGCGGCTTTCCGCTTCTCGGATTCCGCCGCCGTTATGACCCCTGTCTTCGTATTAACAGACTTCGCCGGCCTTGCCATACTCTCCCTCCTTTCAATTTTTCATTTCTAAGCTTTTGTGTGTGTAGATGAGGGGGCGTGGTGGAATTTTTTCAAAATTTTTTTCAATTTTCACCCCCGGGGGGACTGTTTTTCATTTCCTGCTGCCGGATGATCTTCCTGACGATGTGAACCGGAATAATTTTCTTCTCGGCCATCTTATGGTGGCGCTCACACATGGTCAGAAGATTGTCGTCATCCAGCCGCTTATCGAAGTTTTCTTCCAGGCTTTCAGCGTGATGTACGCTGAGGTCTTTCCCGTTGTAGCACTCCCTGGTATCATACAGGTTTCTGATACAAATCTGACACAGGTACAGGTCGCGCCTCTTGATTTCCTCCCGCTTTTTCTTCCAAGCGTTGGTGTTCCGGAACTGAGCCACAGTTCCGTTCTGTTTTCTTCTGGTAGGTTTTTTGGGGCAGATGTAAGATTCATCGTGTATTTTTCCGCAGTATTTGCAGCTTTTTAGTATGGATAACACCTTCTTTTATTTTAAATGTTGCATAAGAAAAGAGACAGCCGAAGCTGTCCCCTCTATGTTATTGGTTTGGTATGATAAATGTTTTTGGAGGCTTTCCGAATCCACCACTTCCAGCCTATACTGTATCACGTTTCCTCCCGACATGACCCGACATTTTCAAAAAATCTTTGATTTCTCCGCCAGCAGTTATCCTCCGTATATTTGATCCGCCGTTTCGGGAACATATCGTTCATCCGAAGGGCTACCTGCACCCATGTAAAGCCATCAATGTAATACAGCCTGAACATGATCCGCAATTCCGCTTTCTCAATGCTCTCTATGTATTCTTCGGCCTGAAAGGTCAGTTCCAGCAGCTCCGCCTCCTTTACCTCTAACAACCGCCTATACCGCTCCCTGGCACCCGCTTTGCGGTTATATTCCGGATTCGGAATGCCCGTGATCTTGATCGGTCCGAGAGTCCCGTCTTTCCTAGTTCCTTTCACAACATCTGCCACAACGGGAAGATTTGCCAGAAACTTGTCCAATTCGCGGATTCTTCGCCGCAGATCTTTGATTTCTTCTTTCATCTCACAATACTGGATCAGTATTTCTTTATCCAACTTATCCTCCCTCCGCCTTCCTGTCATTTTACCCTGGGTGTGTATGTCCGTTCGCTGAACAGATATTCTTCCTCTTTCCTCTGCCGGCCTAAAAGCTGTCTCAGCTTATTCAAAGTATCCCTGCTGCCCTTTTCCTCAAAAAACTTTACCACCTGTTCATTCAGCTTCACGATATCTTTATTTTTCCGCCGGCGCCTGCGGCTGTTCTGGAGCTTCGTAGCCACCCGGTTGCGCTCCGCTTTGTCCGAGGCGAATTCCATCTCATGAAGCAGGTCTTGAAGCCGCTTGTCTTCTTCGTTGACCGCCTCATAAGCCGTTTTATATTCCGCACAGCATTGATCTACAAAGTTCAGAAATTCTGACAGATACTCTGCAGGTGTCTTTGCTTTTTCTCCCATAAGCTATCACCTTTTTATCATCCTATCTACTCAAACTCCGCCTGGAACCCGAATCTTTTGGCCAGGGATTTCACGAATCCCCGAATAGAATTAACTATCTCCTTCTGTCTGGCTGGATCCCAGCCGCTAATGCTTATCACGATCCTCATGTCCTGCTGCCCTCCCTCTCGGTTTTTATTCATTCCTTGCCTCTTTAAGCAAACCGACTATATTTTCATTCAAATACTCTGTAACCCTTTCATAACCTTCGCTATTATTCACCTCTGAAAATCCTCTATTTTTCGTTCTTGCCGGATAAACGGCTTCTGGCTCCGTATCAATATTATTTTTATCAGTCCATTCACAAAATTCAAATACTATAGCCCAACCGAAAAGGTGCAATATAGAATTTATAAACCATAACAAGCCTGTTTTTCTAAATTCACGCCAACTTCTTTTTTCTGTCATTTCCCTACCTCCCAGTCGTGATTACTAATCAATCCAATAGTTGTTATTCACCCCATATCTTAGGAGTCCCATCAGGATTTACCATAACGCAAGTGCCGCCGTCAGCTACTTCCACATACATTACTCCCGTTTCCACATCAATAAAAACAGCATAACCAAATCCTGATTCCACAGTATTTATTATTTTTGATTCATCCGCTATGTATTCATTTTCACTTTTACCACAACCCGCCATTCCAAGAACAAGTACAACTGCCAATATCATTACAATAATTTTATTTTTCATCTTAAAATCCCTTCATATTTTTTTCTGCTGCCTTCATTTACAGATAACTGCGCCCGATCAGCGCCATAAATTCCTCCCTGCTATGTGTCTGCTCATAGGTTTTCTGACCTTCTCTTTGGATTAGACGCATATACACATAGTTTTTATGTACCGCCTCCGGCCCTGTTTCGTGATGGGCCGGACACAGGTACACTTTCAGGCCTGCTGCCTCCGATACCCTCCTGTTTGCCGTTCCTCCATAGACATGATGCTCATGGAGTACAGGGTGGTATCGGTAATCTCCATGTAAACGGACGCAGAGGTAACATGTCCCATCTTTCCGGTGGAGGATGCTGGGTTTATGGGTTTTACGTTTCTTTGCTGCTTTCTGTTTCGGAAACAGAAGCCCTGTCATTACCAGTCATCCTCCTGTATTAAGAACTTCTCCAGATTCTCTATCAGTTTCCCTGTCTTGCTATATTCCAGATCAACCGGCAATGCCATGAAGGCCATGATATCGTTTACCCAGTACACACCCTCAGCATCTCCGGCCAATGGTCCTGTGGGAAATGACTCCTGCTGCTCGACGGCCTTCTCGTCGATCAAACTGATAAAAATCTCATTCAGCAGCATTATCTCCCCTGTGCTTCGGTCCTGTAACACTCTTGCCAGAGTCCCCTGTTTCGTCCTGATCAGCATCTTTGTTACGTCAGGCATCCGTTTATATTTTGTGGCATTTCCCATCACATCACGCATTATGGATTCCCATATTTCATATTGGTTCCCGCCTTTAGTGGCTAAAAAACCTTTCCCTGCTTCCGGCAGCTCCCCGGTCAGCTCTATGATGGCTCCCAGCTCTTTTTTCTCGATACGGCCGTTTTTCACCCAGGCTCCCCAATAACTGCCGCCTATGTACATCCCCTGCCCGTCGTTATGCAGGCGCAGACCGGGGCCGGAATAGGCCTCCTTTAACAGCCGTTTAAATATGGCGCTTTTTAAGAACATATGCTTATCCCCCTAGTTAAACGGCAGACTATCATCTTCCACACCGTCAGGGATGTGCATGAATCCGTCCCCGATCGGCTCTGACTGATGGGTCCGCCCCTGGGCCTGCTGCCCTGCCTCCTTTTTGCTCTCCGCAAATTCCTGATCCTCTATAATTACATCCGTAGTGTATATTTTTCGACCTTCCCGGTCCGTGTAGCTCCCGGTCTGAATCCTGCCGCTGACGCAGATCCGCATTCCTTTCCGAAAATACTTTTCCGCAAACTCCGCCGCTTTATCAAATGACACACAACGGATAAAATCAGCCTGCTGCTCCCCGTCTCTTTTGTGTCTGCGGTCCACGGCCAGGGTATATCTCCCCACGGCCATATGACGCTCACCGGTTCCATATCTCACTTCCGGATCGCTGACCAGCCGGCCCATCAAAACCACTTTATTCATGCGCTCCTCCTACACCCATACGCCTACCAGACTCCGCACGTCCTCCGCTCCGCGCGGTACGAATATCCGGCAGGTATTCTCCCCGATATCACGCTGGATATCCAGGAGGCTGTCCTTTATTACCACCGTGTCAGTGGGCTGTCCCACATCAAATACCCTGGCCACATATTTATCAGGGAAATCCTCCGGATGCTCATATACCGCTATCACCGGCATGAACAGCCCTCTCATATCCACTTCACTTATACTGTCAGCTCGTTTCTCTTTCATGTCACTTCCTCCTGATCCCATGTCTTTTTAACATCCCCCTGACGCCGCTTTCGGTCATCCCGTACATTTCGGCGATCTCTTTTGCCATTTTTCCTTCGTCCAGGTACATACGCCGCAGTTCTTCCGGGCCTGCCGTGCATTTCGGCCGTGGACCCGGCCGTTTAGGCTTTATCGGGGTTTTCAGGCTCGTTCGGCGTCTCTGCCGGTGCAGAAATCGGTATAACAGAAACTCCTCCACGAATTCTTGCGCGCTCTCTATCCTCTCACTCATACTTCTTCCCCGGCTTCGTCTACTTCCGTATTCAGCCATTCTTCCAGATCCCCCGGACAAAGCAGTGTGATATCTGAAATGCTGCCATAACGGCGCTTATCGCTTATGTACCTGGCAGCCTGTTTTGCCGTCAGGCCGTCAATGTACTGTTTCCTGCTGCATACCTTTATAGGGGCCTGCTGCCCGGCGGGCTCCTCCTGCGGTTCCTCCGGCAATTCCTCCTGCTGCCTTTCCGGATGGCCGGACAGACCGGGATCAGGCTCCATAACCCCGGCTGTCTCCCGTACTGTTTCAGGCGGTATTTCAGACGGTTCTTCCGGTTCGGGAATGCTGTTTTCATTTAAGCTTTCCGCTGAAAACTGCGTCGGCGCAATTTCTTCCCCTGCCTCATCAATGACCGTTTCCTCTGCTTTTGATTCCTGTTGCGACGTCGCAACAGCATTATCCTGTTCCAGCGGAATGAATTCGGCATTTTCCGAATCTTCCGCCGGGATTGTCTCCGGCTCAGGCTCCTGTTCAGCTCCTGGTTTTTCCTCCTGTTGCGACGTCGCAACAGCGTCCTCCTCCCGCCAGTTTTCGAAAATGCCATAGACAATATCCAGAAGCCCCTGCCAGCTCATTGACACCGGTTCCGGCTCCGTCATCAGCTTATACTTGATTCCGGTTGCCCAGTCGTACATAAAGAGGAATACAATTCCTTTCCTGTGGGACGCCTGCCCGGACGGGACCATCAGCTCCGCGGCCTCCTTGTATTCCGCCGGATCAGCATCCAGACACTTCATAACGTCATTCAGCGTTTCTTTCCGGGTTTTGAAAAAGTCAATCAGGCATTTCTCCAACGCCGGCCGGTTTCCGTATCCCTCTCCAAACGAATGCTCCGTACCTGCTTCCGGCTCCGATTCGTCCGGCTTCCGGCTGTTAAAACTTTTCAGCTCCCTGATCTCCCTGACCGTGGTTTTCTCCGTAATCAGCTTGATCTCGCTGTCCGGCAGCGTCAGCATCTCCGACAGCTTTGAGGACGAGAAGCCCCTGAATTCCTCTTTCAGTTCCAGGGAGTCCCCTCCCTCGCTGTACCGCTCATTGATGGCGATAAAGCGGGACACGGTGCTTTTTCCCAGTCCGTACTCTTTCTCGGCGAACTCGAATATATCCGCCGCCCCGCCGTACATCCCGGAGTCCCTGATCTGTTTCAGCCGGTAGCCGATGTGGACAAAATTCCCGGCGGTTTCTTCCAGCTTTTTTCTGATGTCTTCCTTCCACTGCATCCACTGGTCCAGAGTGATCTGTGTATATTCTTCCATTCCGTTCTCCTTTTTGGTTTACGCAGTGGTCAGCGCCTGCCGTGCTGTTTCCTGCTCTATAGCTGCCCGGCCGGACTTTAACCGGCCTACATACACATCCAGCCATCTCTGCATCCTGTCCTTATCCGGTTTTTTATCATGGGCCCCGTACCACTGCCGGATGTGTAAAGTGTCCGGCATGATCTCCACCGTTATGTATGGGACCTCCTGTTCTTCTTTGAACCGAAGGAACAAAATGATGCTTTCCCCGCTGTTGTGTTTAAGCAGATAACTGTCGCCGCCGACGCAGTGGTGGAGGATTCTTCCCTCCGTCACGATCTCCCCCGCATCCCTGGCCGGCCGGATCAGGAACTCGTCGTCCTCAAAATAAAACCTGTTCCGCAGCTTTCTGTAATTCTGTTTGATCAGCGGATATTTCTCCCGGACCTCGCGCATCCTCTCATCCTGTTTCGCGCCGTTGATTTCCTCCACCATCCTCGCATGTGCAGCATTCAGGCTCCTGGGGAAAAGATAGACGCTGTTTGTCATGTCATAGCCTCTTGACTGCCTCATATCCAGATAGTCAATGTAAGTCCGGGCGGTTTGGCGCAGCCGTTCGGATGCCCTTTCACACATGGTCCCGTACCCGCATCCGGCGTATTTTGCCACATGGTTTAAAAATTGCCGTATCCCCATATGGTTCAGGACAGGCTTTATGTATCCGAGCCTTAATTCAGCCATCTGTTCAATCTGCCCCTCCGTCCATCTCTGTCCCATTCTTTTTTCTGTCTGCATCACATTCAGGATATCAATATTCCCTCTGTGACTGACTAACTGCCTCACATGTTCTTTCCGGATTCCCAGGAATGCATCAGGCCTCCCCGCTTTTAAGTCGTACACGATTCCGCATTCACTGTTTACCAACTTCTTTACGATATCCGTCAGCCCCAGCTTTACCAGAATTTCGATCTGCGGCGTCCGAATATATTCTTTCAGGTAATCTTTTAAGTTTACGCAGTATCTTTGGGACGCTTCCATATATGTCTCTATGGCGCTGTACCGGAGGAAGGTATCCTTTAGGTTCCCGTAAGTCTCCGGCATGATTGGTGCTTCATGGATGCCTATGTTGCTCAATCCGCCCAGGTTGCAGTCATCCCAGAAATTCTCTCCATCATATGGGTTATACTTTTGATAATCGGTCTGCGGCTCTTTTCCAGGTTCGAAGTATGTCCTGGCAATCTCTAAGCCTGTCAGCTTCTCACAGGCCCCGCACATTTCCGTATCTTTTTCCCCACAAGTCAGTTCAATCCGCCATTCCTTTTCCACGTTGATATAACGGACCACCGCGCCTTCTTCTTTGTACTTCTGCCCCAGAAAGATATGTTCTGCAATCCTGCTGACGCTTTTCGCCCTTCCCTTCGGTATGTATTTCCCCCTGGCCCCGCATGCCGGGCATGTCCCATAGCCCCCCATCCTGGGCTCCTCGATCAATTTCTCGAGCCGGCTCTCAAAAGAGTCTCCCGGTTTCCACCGCATGTCAGTAGAGACATTCCCGCATTTTGTGCAGGCCACGT
>Ga0137307_101996_pt2 | contig 12849 bp, 12 predicted proteins | sample NAcewD2O_March_2_FD_97180 | JGI IMG/M metagenome (GOLD analysis project Ga0137307, IMG submission 97180) | Mouse cecal microbial communities from Vienna, Austria - N-Acetylglucosamine amended D2O_March | ecosystem: Host-associated > Mammals > Digestive system > Large intestine > Cecum | place...
GACTAAAAGCCATAGTAACTGCCATTAACAAGGCGATTACTTTCTTTTTCATATTTTTTCCTCCTTTAAAAAATTTATAAAAACATGAACGTGTTTGCAGCGTCCATTATCTTGTTTACCACATTTAACCCAACTTGTCAATATGATGACATGCAGAAAAATGTCCTTTTTCCACTTCGTGCCACTTTGGTGCCTGCTCAGCACATTTTTTCGTGGCATACGGACACCTGGTGCGGAAACGGCATCCTGACGGCGGATTTAACGGGCTGGGCACATCGCCCTCCAGCACAATACGCTTGCTTGCCTTTGCTATATCCGGGTCTGCAATCGGTATGGCGGAAATCAGGCTCTTTGTATACGGGTGCAGCGGGCGCGTAATCAGCTCATAGCTGTCCGCCAGCTCTACCATTCTGCCCAGATACATAACACCGATCCGGTTTGAGATATGCTTTACCGCAGACAGATCGTGTGCAATGAACAAATAGGTCAGCCCCATTTCTTCCTGCAGGTCTTCAAACATATTGATTACCTGTGCCTGTATCGATACGTCAAGAGCGGAAATCGGCTCATCACAGACGATAAATTCCGGCCTTACCGCAAGCGCCCTTGCAATGCCGACACGCTGTCTCTGCCCGCCGGAAAATTCATGCGGATATCGATTGGCATGTTCCGAATTTAAGCCGACACGCCTTAACATTTCAATAATAATCTCGTAGCGCTCTTTGCTGTTTGCCGCCATCTTGTGGACGTCGATGGCTTCACCTACAATATCACCTACCGTCATACGCGGGTCTAGGCTCGCATACGGATCTTGAAATACGATCTGCATTCTTTTACGGTATGGCAGCATATCTACAAAGGTCTTTTTATCTACATCAAATATAACGTTATTATCATATACAAACCTGCCTCCGGTAGGCTCATACAGGCGCAGCAGTGTACGTCCGGTCGTGGTCTTTCCACAGCCTGACTCACCGACCAGCCCTAATGTCTCACCTCTTTGTATCGTAAAGGATACATCATCGACTGCCTGTATATATTTTTTATTTTTACCATAGCCGCCTGCGGGAAAATACTGCTGTAAATGTTCTACCTGTATGAAATTACTCTGCTTCTCACTCATCTGCAGCTCCTTTCTCCATTTCCTCCTTCTGGTTCAGCCAGCACTGGGTATAATGGACTTCGCCAAAATTGGAAACCGGCGGCATCTCCCTAAGACAGATCTTCATGCATTCGTCACATCTTGGCGCAAACGGACAGCCCTTTGGCGGATTTAAAAGATCAACCGGCGTACCTTCGATCGGAATCAGCCTCTCATGCTCTTTTGCGTCCAGCCTCGGGATAGAACGGATCAGTCCCTTTGTGTACTGGTGCTTTGGATGATAAAAAATGTCATCTGCAGTACCATATTCAATCACCCTGCCTGCATACATTACCGCAATACGCTCACACATGCTTGCAACAACTCCCAGGTCATGGGTTATCATAATAATCGCCATGCCGAGCTTTGTCTTTAATTCCATCATTAATTCCAGAATCTGCGCCTGTATCGTCACATCCAGTGCCGTAGTCGGCTCGTCCGCAATCAAAAGCTTCGGCTCACATGCCAGTGCAATTGCGATCATGACACGCTGGCGCATACCGCCTGACAACTCATGCGGGTACTGCTTTAAACGCTTATACGGCTCATTAATGCCTACCAGCTCTAACAGCTCTTTGGCACGTTCCCTTGCCTGCGCTTTATTTTTATCGGTATGGAGAAGAATGGACTCCATAATCTGATTGCCTATTGTATAAACAGGATTTAAGCTCGTCATTGGATCTTGGAAAATAATTGAGATCTCATTTCCGCGGATCTTGCGCATTTCCTTTTCAGACATCTGCTCAATATGATGACCGTTAAACTCCAGGCTGCCTCCGACCAGTTTTCCCGGATAGGCTGTCAGCCCCATCAGGCTGTATGCCGTTACCGACTTGCCGGAGCCGCTTTCCCCTACGATGCCTAATACTTCCCCTTCTTTTAGATGAATCGATACATTATTCAATGCCTTTACTTCCCCTGCCGGAGTAAAAAAGGAAAGCCGCTCATCTTTTATATCAACAAGATAATTTGACATATATTCCTCATTTCCGCACAGCACGTATACAAACCCCTATACGCCTCTTACTGTACTGTTTTCCAAATATTTACTAGCATGCTGCTTTTTGCAATATGCTGCATATTCATGCGATTTAACTGCGCCTCCCATAAACAGCCGCATAAGCTGCCAGACAGCATGATCTTCACTCCAAAATTACAGCTGTTTTAATTTTTCAGTTTTGGATCAAATGCATCCCGCAGTCCGTCTCCCAGCAGGTTAAAGCTGAGGATAATTAAGCTGATCAAAACAGCAGGTATAAACAGCAGGTATGGATATGTATTCATACCGTTGATCGCATCGCTCGCCAGACTTCCAAGCGACGGCAGCGGAACGGCGACACCCATTCCTAAAAAGCTCAAAAAGCTCTCTGTAAATATGGAAGAAGGGATCTGCAGCGTAGTTGTAACAATCAGCGTACCTATACAGTTTGTCAGCAGATGCTTTTTAATAATTTTGCCATTGCCGACGCCGAGCGCCCTTGCTGCCGTCACATATTCACTTTCTTTTAACATCAGCACCTGGCTTCTGACCATTCTCGCCATGCCGACCCAGTACAAAAGTGCAAATACAATAAAAATACTGATCAGGTTTTTGCCGACAACGCCGACCCAGGCAAATCCTGGAACATCTTTCAGGCCCTCTAACGGTGCATTCAGTGCAAATGCCAAAAGAACGATCAGCAGGATATCAGGTACCGTATATATAACATCTACGATACGCATCATGACCAGATCCACCCAGCCGCCGAAAAATGCTGCGATCGAACCGTATGCTGATCCTATGATCAAAATAATGCCGGTTGCAATCAATCCTACCAGGAGGGAGATACGGCTCCCCATCATAACACGGATGGCATAATCACGGCCCATTTTATCCGTGCCGAATATATGCGGAAATACCTTTTCCCCGGCATCGATGCGCGCCTGCTCATCTGCCGAATATTCCATCGGTGCCAGATTATTTGCGCCTTTCATCTGATCTTTGTAAGAATACGGATAAAAAGCAGGAACGATAAAGGAAAAAATCATAACAAGTATAATGACTACAATGCTTACCATAGCTACTTTATTTTTCACAAGACGGCGCACTCCGTCTTTCCAAAAGCTCACGCTCTCTCTCATAATAACCTGACTCTGCTTTTCCTCCTCTGTAGCAGGCAGAAAATCGTCAGGATTAAGCTTTAACTGAAAACTTAATGGATTTTGTTTCATCACTGCTTTCTCCTTACTTTAATTTAATTCTTGGATCTACGATCTTGTATACGATATCTACCACTACATTCATGACAATAATCAGTGTCGCAAGGAAAATCTTAGTCCCCATAATCAGCGTATAATCACGGCCGTTGATCGCACGGATAAATTCGCCGCCGAGGCCTGGAATTGTAAAGATTTTTTCAACTACAAAGCTGCCTGTCACCGTATAAGCGAGCATCGGGCCTACATAAGTGATTACCGGAAGTATTGCATTACGCAGTGCATGTTTAAAAAGTATCAGAAAACCGGACACGCCCTTTGCTCTGGCAGTTCGCATATAATCCTGTCCGAGAACATCCAGCATGGAGGAACGCATCAGCCTCATAATATATGCCGTCGGATAAAATGACAGTGCCATAACCGGCATCACATAATGCTGCCATGTCGTCAGCCCCATCGTAGGCAGTATCTGCAGATTGACACCAAATACATACAACAGCAGCGTACAGATTACAAAACTAGGAACTGCTATTCCACATGTAGCAATCACGCTGATTAAGCTGTCTAAAAATTTACCTCTTTTTAATGCTGCAATACAGCCCAGAGGTATTCCAAGCAAAAGAGAAACTAATACAGAAACACCGCCAAGTCTGGCTGATACTGGAAATCTCGATAAAATAAGATCTGTAACGGTCCACCCGCGCTGCTTTAAGCTGTCGCCAAAATCAGCCCGCAGGGCATCGCCCATATATGTTAGATACTGTTGAAATAATGGCTTGTCCAAACCAAACTTTGCCTCTAAGGCAGCCGTCGCCTGAGGACTGATCGCCTTCTCCGAAAGAAACGGTCCGCCGGGAACTAAATTCATTAGAAAAAATGTAATCGTTGCAACTGCCCATATCGTTACAACTGCAAGCCCAATACGTTTTGCTATGTACTTTAACATACCTACAACTCCTTATCCTAATTTAAAAAAGGAATCTGCTATTCCCCATTGCTCAGTATAATATCAAACAATTTGAAGTTTGTCAATACTGCTCAGCGGTGAAGTGCTGCTGAAAAAAAGTGGAACTGCTGCCTTTTGCAGGCTGAGGACACGCTCTAGTGCCATGCTGGGACAGGGTGGAAATTGACAGAAGCGCAGTGAGAGATTATACTGATACTGCTGCCGGCATTCTGAATCCATGTATGCACAGCAAATTATTTTTATAATTATTTGTGTCTGAAAATCAACAAAAAAACTCAGATATTTAGGATATTAACAATAAGAATTTAGATATTTAGGTAACTGGCAAAAAAATTTAGATATTAGGAAATGAGCAGAATGAAAAAAATACTATTAATCGAAGATGACAAGGATTTAAATATCGGACTGACCTACGATCTGGAGATGGAATGCTACAAAGTCTATTCCGCCTATACATTAGCAGAAGGAATGCAGCTTTTAAGCGAATCTGCCGCCGACCTGATCCTTCTGGACGGGAATCTGCCGGACGGGGATGGATTTGAATTCTGCCAGCATGTAAAGTCTAAAATGGATATTCCTATTATATTTCTGACAGCGAGGGATATGGATACGGACGAAATGAAAGGCTTTGACTGTGGTGCGGACGATTATATTACAAAGCCTTTTAAAATGCCGATCCTTCACCGCAGAATCCAGGCGGCGCTTCGTAAAAACGGCGCAAAAGACGAAAGACATTTATATGACGACGGCTATTTAAAAATCGACTTTGACAGGCTGACTGCCACACTTGCAGGAAACCCGCTCTTGATGACCCCTACGGAATATAAAATCGTGCGTCTTTTGACGGCAGACCCGGACAAAGTCATGACAAAGCGTCTGCTGCTTGAGAAAATATGGGACAACAGCGGTAACTTTGTAGATGAACACGCTGTAGCGGTCAATATCAACCGGCTGCGCAAAAAAATCGAATCCGACGGACATGAATACATCAAAACACTTTACGGGATGGGGTATCAATGGAAAAAATATTACTGACAATCTCCCTGCTGCTTTTTCTGGCAGCCATCGGCACCGCGGTTTATATCAGACAAAGCCTTATCGTCTATACTACACAGATCTTAGACTGTCTGGATTCTATTGGAAAAGGAGTCGGACAAGGCATCTTAAAAAAAGATTTTGACTTTTATAAAGACTTAGAGACACTGCCCGCAAAAATACAGATGAAAGTATATCAGCTCTGCGAATTTGTAGAAAAAAGATCTGAAGAGAACCTGCGCCAGCGAAAGCAGCTGGAATCGATCATATCGGACATATCCCATCAGGTAAAGACACCGATCGCCAGCATACGGATGTACCACAATCTGCTGGAACGAGAATCTCTTGACGCAGAAAAGCATAAAGAGTTCCTTCTGGCCGCAGAGCATCAGGCCGACAAACTGGAATTTTTTATGAAAAGCATGATTACCATGTCACGGCTGGAAACGGGCCTGATCTGTGTACAGCCGGAAATAAACTCGATCTATGAGCTGATTGCACAGGCAGTCTGCGACATTGCGCTAAAGGCCGAAGAAAAAAACATAGAAATCACTGCCGCCTGCGAAGAAGGGCTGTCTGCATACTTTGATGAGCGCTGGACGCTGGAAGGCGTATTTAATATTTTAGATAACAGTGTAAAATATACCCAGAACGGCGGCCGCATAGAGATCAGCGCCGGAAAAACAGACTTTTTTGTAAGAATCAAAATAAAAGACAATGGACGCGGAATTGCAAAATCCCACATTCCTGACATTTTCAAGCGTTTTTACCGCGAACCAGAATCCGCCCAGATCGAAGGCGTCGGAATCGGCTTGTATCTGGCACGGGAAATTGTCATGAATCAGCACGGATTTATTGAAATACGCTCAAAATCAGGCGTCGGAACGGAAGTATATATCAATCTCCCTGTATCCGGCTGATACGATCATTCATCACACCTTAAAGCTGAGATTATCTCAGAATTGTTACTTTTTTGAGAACAATTTGAGATAATCTTTTTGTATGCTGATTACAGCAGAACAGTTCGGCTTACATTAAAGCAGTACATATTTCATTTAGAAAGGCAGGAATCCACATGAGCTGTATTTTAGAAACTAAGGATTTGAAAAAATATTACGGAAAGGAACCAAATATTACAAAAGCACTGGACGGCATAAGCATATCTGTAGAGCAGGGTGAATTTGTATCTGTCATCGGCACGAGCGGCAGCGGAAAGTCTACGCTGCTGAACATGCTGGGCGGCCTGGATGTGCCGGATTCCGGCAGCGTCAAAATCAGAAATAAAGAAATTGCCCAGATGAATGACGAGCAGCTGACGATTTTCCGCAGAAGAAACATAGGATTTGTATTCCAAAATTATAATCTGGTACCAATCTTAAACATATACCAAAACATTGTGCTGCCGCTGGAGCTGGACGGCAATAAAATAGATCAGGAGTACGTCCAGAAAATCATCCATCTGCTGCACCTAGAAGAAAAACTGGACAACCTGCCCAACAATCTTTCCGGCGGGCAGCAGCAGCGGGCAGCGATTGCAAGAGCGTTAGCCGGCAAGCCTGCGATTATTCTGGCAGACGAGCCGACCGGGAACTTAGATTCCAAAACTTCTCTGGAAGTCATGCAGCTGCTGCGGATGACCAGCACGGAGTTTGGACAGACACTTGTAATGATTACGCACAATCCCGAGCTGGCTCAGATCGCAGACCGCATGATTCAGATTGAAGACGGACGCATCGTATGCCAGTAATTTTATTTTGAAAAGAGGTTTCCACATGAAAATGCTTGAAAACAATAACAAAAAAAATATAAAAACACTGTCTGACAGCTGCTTAAAGGCCAATAAAGGCCGCAATACAATAGCCATCTTTGCCATTACACTGACAGCTATTTTATTTATGTCGCTTACTACGGCTTTCGAAGGCTCCTCGATCAATATTCGAAACCAGCTGCTGCGCCAGTCAGGCACAAAGTTCATGGTATCAATCAAAAACCTGACAAAAGAAGAGGCACAGCAGATCGTTTCTTACCCGGAATTTACAAAGGCCGGAGTCGAACGGTATGTTTCAAACGTATTAAATCCAGAATTAAATTATATGACTGCCATAGCCGGCTGGGCCGATGAATCCGCTGCCCAAAACAGCTTTATGACATTGGAGGAAGGCCATTATCCCCAGAAAATCGATGAAATTGCCTGTGACTCCGAAGTACTCATGCTCTTGGGCCTTCCATATAAAACTGGCAGCTCATTTAAGCTGCAGTATACGGCAGGAGAAAAAATTCTGGAAAGGCAGATGACTGTCTGCGGCATTTGGAAAGGAATGCGCCATGAACAGCAGTCCTCGCTGCTGGTATCTGAAAGCTTTGTAGATGAAGCCGTGTCTTTTATGGACGGCGTATATGCCGTGTACCGCAACAGAAACTATGATGTAAGAGGCAGCTTTGCCAGCGAAAAAAATATTTCCGAAACGCTGGATAAAATCGTAGAAAGGGCCGGATATGATCCTGACGCCGAACGAAACGAAGACGGATTTTTAATCCACCATATCAATCCCGTCTATGGGACTCAGTCCATGGATTCTGCACAGGAGTTTTTACAGGCCTGTATTGCAGCACTGCTTATTTTACTTGCCGGGTATCTTATTATTTATAATATATTTAAAATATCTGTGGAAAAAGATATCCGCCTCTACGGCCAGTTAAAGACAATCGGGCTGTCACCCAGACAGATCCGCTATATGATCATACGCCAGGGCACACTGCTCTCCTTTATAAGCATACCGATCGGACTTATTCTTGGGCTGTTTATCGGAAACGGCCTGCTCTGGTGGCTGTTTATGTCCAATTCTTCCTTTACGGAAACATCCTTTATCGTGCCGCCTGTATGGATCTGGCTGCTGTCCGCCCTGTTCACATGGTTTACAGTCAGAATCAGCTGCAGCAGGCCGGGCAGGATCGCAGGCCAAATCTCACCGATCGAGGCTCTAAAATATAATACTGCCGCCAAAAGCAAAAAAACGCATCAGCGCGGGAAAGCTTCCAGGCACCGGATCGCCTCCATGGCATTAGGCAACCTGAGCAGAAACAAGATAAAAACGGCAATAGTCGTTACTTCTCTTTCGCTCAGTGCAGTACTTTTAAACTGTGTGCAGAACTATGTACAAAATATGGATGAGCAGACCTATGTAAAGCATCAGACAATTGCAGATTTTGATGTCAGAAATGCCGCTTATTTAAAAACATCTTCGGAGGATTTTCAAAAAATAGTCCCGGAAGATGCCGCACAGACTTTGAAAAACCTAGACGGCGTGGTGGATTTTGGCCAGGTGTACTGCAATATGCTGCCGGACGACGAGCTTACAGAGCAGCAGGAGGATCTGGCTAAGGTTATATCCATTAACGGTATAGAAACGCCGAGCGATATTATAAAATTTGACCGTAACCGAATGATTTACGGCTATGACGAAAATGCTCTTTCCAAACTGAAAATCATAGAAGGATCGATCGATTATGAAAAGCTCTGCAGCGGCAGTTATGTTGTAATAACCGGTTTTCTATCCGACCGCGATGAATATTACTATGAAACTTCAGAATTTCATGCCGGTGATACGATTGAAGCAGAAATTAACGGAACGATACAAAAATATACGGTCATGGCCGTTGCCGGCACTGCTATTTCGCTGAATATGAGCTACAGTAAAGGCGGATATGAGTCACTTGCGTTTGCAGAGCCTCTATTTTTAAAGATGTTTCCTCAGATGAAAGGGCCTATCCACTGTCTGTTTAATGCGCAGGACGGAAAATTTGACGATGTCAACCAAGCCGTTGACCTGACTGCGCAGAGAAACGGCCTGTCGGTTCTTTCACGGCTGAGTGCAGAGGAAGAATTTATGCAGATGAAAACGACTTATGGACTGGCCGGAACTACCGTCTCACTGATTATCGGCACAATCGGACTGCTGAACCTGATCAACGTCATACTGACCGGCGTAATTGCCAGACGCATGGAATTTGCTTCTATGCGCAGCATAGGCATGACAAAAAAGCAGCTGCTAAAGCTGATTATATATGAGGGACTGATGTATGCAGCACTTGCAGGGATCATCGGCCTGGCTGTCAGCAGCATTCTATCTGTTACGCTGGTAAAAGACCTTTCCGCTGACCTATGGTATATGAAATACCACTTTACATTGCTGCCTGCCGCTGCGGCCTCCATATTCTGCATAATATCTGCCGCTGTAATCTGTGCCGTCACAGACCGTTTCTGGAATCAGGGCAGTGTCGTGGAACAGCTGCGGTCTGCAGATTAAAATAGTATTTTCCTATTGACAATTCCATTTTATAGATATAAAATGTAGCTTGCTACATAAAATCCATATTGGAGACTGCAGATGAACGAAATCGGATGCTATTTGAAAAAAATTCATAACCAGCTGGAGAACGACTTTAACCGCAAATTTAAAAAATACGGCCTGACCAGTACCCAGCTTGATGTATTGGAATATCTGGCACAGCATGCAGATGCAGATCATACGCTTTCAGATATCGCTGCGTATTTTGATGTCAGGCACACCAGCATGATCCATGTGTTAAAGCTCTTAGAAGGCAAAGGATTTATCTGCCGAAGCAGTACATCCGCGGACAGCCGCGCCAAGCCGGTCTCTCTGACAGACCGCGGCCGTCAGATAGTTTTAGATGTCTCAAAATCATGCCCTGCTTTCCATCAGCAGATGTTTTCCGGCATATCTGACGAAGAACAGAAGCTGCTGGCCAGGCTGCTTGACCAGATTTATAAAAATCTAAACGCCGACGCTTTCAAAGAATTATAGCAGTCTGTACTCTGGATATGAATTTATATCTATAAATGGAATACGAAAGGAGAATATTCTATGCAAGATAAGACAACAGAAATTTTTAGAGATGCACCTGTGCCGAAAGCCGTAATCAGCAATGTCATCCCATCGATTGTCAGCATGATTATGGTTCTGATTTATAATCTGGCAGACACTTTTTTTATTGGACAGACAAAAAACGCTTATATGGTCGCTGCCGTCTCCGTAGCCACACCTGCATTCCTCATATTTATGGCTGTAGGCATGCTTTTTGGCATCGGCGGCACATCGCTGATTTCCAGAACACTGGGAGAGGGACATTCAGAAAAAGCAAAAAATGCCTCTTCTTTCTGCTTCTGGACAGGACTGTGTATCGGTGTTATTGCCATGATCGCCATATGGGTGTTTGCAGAGCCTGTCAGCCGTGCGATCGGTGCAAGTGATGACACACTGGGCTATACCGCCCAATATCTGGACATTGTGGCAGGCGCGATCCCGTTTCTAATTATCAGCAACAGCTTCAGCAATATCATCCGTGCAGAAGGCAATGCGCAGACTGCCATGATGGGCATGATCATAGGCAACCTGATCAACATCGTGCTGGACCCGATCATGATCCTCGGCTTTGGATGGAATGTGGCAGGTGCCGCGATCGCAACCGTGCTCGGCAATGTCTTTTCCGCCGCCTTTTACATCAGGCACCTGCTTTCCAAAAACGCACTGCTTTCTATCCATCCAAAATATTTTAGGGCGGCAGGCGGCATTGCGGCAGGCGTGCTCTCTATCGGCATTCCGGCGTCTTTAAACAGCATCCTGATGAGCCTTTCCAATATCGTCGTCAACAATATCATGTCTGAATATGGCGATATGGCTGTCGCAGGGCTTGGCGTCGCTATGAAGGTAAATATGATCGTAGTTATGCTGCTGATCGGACTCGGCACCGGCATACAGCCGATTTTGGGCTACTGCTTTGGTGCAGGGAATAAGGAACGCTATGCAGCCGTGCTGAAGTTCTCCCTCATGCTTGCATTCGGACTGAGTGCCGTGATGACAGTGATCTGCTACCTCGGTGCAGGGCCTTTGGTTCACGCCTTCCTCGATGATGCGGATGCATTCAGCTACGGGATGTCTTTTGCACGTATATACATTTATTCCGGCCCAGTTATGGGGCTGCTTTTCGTATTTATCAATGCCATTCAGTCCACGGGAGCGGCCCTTCCTGCGCTGATCCTGTCGATCAGCCGCCAGGGTATTATTTATATGCCTGTATTATTTTTATTTCGGAGCATATTCAACTCTGCAGCCATGCTGGCAGCCGCACAGCCGATTACAGATTATCTGTCTGCAGCCCTCGCAGTTACTTTGTTTATGTTTATCTATAAAAAATGGAACCCCGTCCAGCATACGGCAGATACAGCCAGTATCCATTAGCCCGCCTGCTGCATAATTAAGTAGTCAGATCTATGTTAAGAAAAATACACCTGCTTCGCATTCTCATAGAAGATCTTTTCTTTTTCTTCTTCGCGGAGCAGTGGGTTTTGCGCTATAAAATCTATAAAATGCTGATAAGTATCTCTCGTCATTGCAGACGGCATATCACTTCCCCACATCAGCCGGTCAGCTCCAACAATATCCACAGCATATTTTACATATTCCCTTGCAGCAGGATATGGATATGTTTCCGGTTTTGAATTTAGGCATAATGCCGCCAGATCAAACCAGACATTTTCCAGAGCCAGTTTTTCTAAAGACCTCTTTAACAAATCTCCATCACCCAGCTGCGGCGCGAGCAGATGACAGACCACAAATTTCATCTGCGGATACCGTGAAACTGCACGCGCCAGCGCCTCCACCTGCCAGCAGGCATTGCGCGGCCTGCCAATATCAATCACAAAAATAAGCTCATGGTCTGCTGCATGACTGTATACCTGATGCATAATCTCTCCGTCCAGATCGATAACCGGATGATAGCTCATAAGTCCCGAACCATTGCTTACTTCAAATTTTAATATGCGAAACTTCAATTCATCAAACAAATACTGTTTGATCTGCTCTGCCTTTACACAGAACGGATCGTAAGCAGCTGCCCCCGCAAAACGATCGGGATATTTCTGCACCGCTTCATAAGTATACAGATTTTGAAATCCGAAATAATTTCCCTGCAGAAGCACCGCTTTTTCTACCTTATGTGCATCCATAATCTTCAGCAGCGCCTCTGGAGCAGCCTCATACGCCCGATCTCTTCTGGTATCATCTGTATCACCTGTCCAGTCGCATATCTGGCACATCCTCCCCCACAGGCCCTAAGCTCTCCCTGCGAACCCGTTCCCGCAATATACTGCACAATGTGCGCATGCGCATCGATAATCTTCATAATATTATCTCCTAGTCACTTTGTTTCAATGATTCCTATACGACAGTGCTTATACATACTTCTTTGTTTCTTCTTCTGATAGTGAATACTGCTTTGCAATCGCAAGCTTAATCTCATTGTCATTATGTCCAAAGCTGCGCAGAACAAAAACTGTTCCTTGAATTCCTTGTTCTATTCCTTGTTCTATTCCTTGTTCTATTCCTTGTTCTATTCCTTGTTCTATTCCTTGTTCTATTCCTTGTTGCATCAGCTGTTGTTTGGCTTCATCTACTTTTTTACTCACAATCGGTTCAAAAATAGGTTCTAA
>Ga0137307_102460_pt1 | contig 12828 bp, 15 predicted proteins | sample NAcewD2O_March_2_FD_97180 | JGI IMG/M metagenome (GOLD analysis project Ga0137307, IMG submission 97180) | Mouse cecal microbial communities from Vienna, Austria - N-Acetylglucosamine amended D2O_March | ecosystem: Host-associated > Mammals > Digestive system > Large intestine > Cecum | place...
ACGGTTCCAGCTGCGCTTGTACTGATTAGTTTGATTTTGCAGCCGGATCAAAAGATTCTGAACGGATATCAATACGAACGTATTATGGGATGGCTGGAGCCTGAGAAATATCCTGATACCGTTTATCAGCAGCAGAACTCAATTATGGCGATTGGTTCCGGTCAGCTTTGGGGAAAGGGATTAAATAATACGGACGTCGCATCCGTAAAAAACGGGGATTTTATTTCTGAATCCCAAACAGACTTTATATTTTCTGTTGCCGGTGAAGAACTTGGGTTTGTAGGCGGTGTTCTGATTATCTTTTTATTACTGGCAATTGCATTGGAATGCATTTTGATTTCAAGAAAAGCGAAAGACTTATCCGGGAAATTAATTTGCTGCGGAGTTGCGGCAATGCTTGGGTTCCAAGGATTTGTGAATATATGTGTAGTTACGGGCATGATGCCAAATACCGGTTTGACGTTACCGTTTGTAAGCTATGGTCTTACGTCTCTGGTGTCCTGTTTTATCGGAATAGGACTTGTATTAAATGTCGGTCTTCAGCCCAGAAAATATGGATAGGAGGAGTATCATGAATATTGGATTGATTGCGCATGATTCCAAGAAGAAGCTGATGCAGAATTTCTGTATTGCTTATCGAGGGATTCTTTGCAAAAATGAGTTGTTCGCGACAGGAACAACAGGTAGGCTGATAGAGGAGGTGGCAAATCTTTCCGTTCATAAATATCTTGCGGGACATCTGGGCGGAGCACAGCAGCTTGGGGCACAGATTGAACATAATGAAATTGACCTTGTCATTTTCCTTCGTGATCCCTTGACGCAGAAGTCACACGAGCCGGACGTCAACAGTGTGGTACGGCTTTGTGACACACACAATATTCCATTAGCAACGAATCTTGCTACTGCTGAATTATTGATTAAGTCATTAGACAGAGGAGATTTAGAGTGGCGTGAAATGTATAAATAAAATTCTTGCGGTACTGCTCGTTCCGGCGCTCGCATTAACAATTGCCGGCTGCGGCGGAGAGGAAACGGAGCTTGCTAACTGCTACAATGTACAGCAGACCGCTTATCAGACAAAGCATACAGATAGTTCCAATTCTTTTTTTGCAGAAGAGCTTTGTGTGGGCGGATCAGAGAATCTGGGAACGGATACAACGGATTCGCAGGTCGCAGCAGGCGCCGGTGTTTTTCATACTGCAACCGGTGAGATTACTTATGCACAAAATATCTATGATAAGCTATATCCGGCAAGTACGACTAAGATTCTGACCGCATATCTTGCATTGAAGGAAGGAAATCTGAATGATGTTATCACTGTCAGCGAGAATGCTGTGGATTTAGACAGCGACTCATCTACCTGCGGACTCTTAGCCGGGGACAAAATGACGCTTCAAGATTTACTTTATGGACTGATAATGCGCAGCGGAAATGACGCTGCAATTGCAATTGCGGAATATCTGAGCGGAGATACCGAAAGCTTCGCAGTAAAAATGAACGAAGAGGCACGGATGCTTGGAGCGACAAATTCTCATGGGTTACCGGATGAGGATCACTATACTTCGGTATATGACTTATACCTGTTATTTAATGCCGCCATAAAAGACGATACCTTCTGTGATTTAATAAATACCACTTCTTATACCGTCAATTATACGCATGCAGACGGAAGTGAAGCTACACAGGAGTGGAGCTCTACGAACCGGTATTTCAGCGGTGAAGCGGATGCACCGGATAATTTTACCGTAATCGGAGGGAAAACCGGTACAACCGGAGACGCCGGCTTTTGTCTGGTTCTTCTGACCGAGAATGCTGCCGGAGAGCAGATTATATCAATCGTTTTAAAGGCAGACGGCAGAAGCAATTTGTATCTTTTGATGAATCAGATACTGTCGGGTTATGGAAATTGAATATTGTTTTTATCATGCAGATAGGATATAATAAAGGAAACGTATTACTTGTAATCAATCTGACGGTTGGTTACATAATATAATATTATGAAACACTACAAAATACTACTCTTAGAGTAAGCAGACTGGAGGATATATCTATGATAGAGATTATTGCTGGTGAAAAAGGTAAAGGAAAGACAAAACATCTGTTAGACAAGGTAAATGAAGAAGTAAAATCGGCAAATGGCAGTATCGTATATCTCGATAAGAGCCATAAGCATATGTATGAACTCTCAAACAAAGTCCGATTAATCAATGTAAAGGACTATCCGATCAACAATTGTGATGAATTTTTAGGATTCATCTGCGGTGTTGTTTCACAGGACAATGATCTTGAATCCATGTACTTAGATAGTTTTCTGACAATCTCTTGTATGAAAGATGAGGAAATCCGTCATGCCATAGAGAAATTGGATGTTATCAGCGAAACCTATAATATGAAATTTGTCTTAAGCGTATCCAAATCAGAACAGGAACTTCCAGACTGTGCAAAGGCAAAAATAATTCTTTCATTATAAGAATAAGAATATAACACGCTTGATGTGTAAACGGTGTCTTAAGTTTTGGCTTAAGACACCGTTCTTTGGTATATCCGATGTCGCTTATGCCTGATCAACTGAGCGGATGCGTCCGTAAGTGCTGATAATATAGAGTCCGCTGATTCCGACTACTGCATAGATAATACGGGAAAGCCAGCTCATATCTCCAAATAAAAATGCTACAAGGTCAAAGCGAAAGAAGCCGATAAGCCCCCAGTTAATCGCACCTATAATAACCAGAGTAAGCAACGTATAATCTAATCCTTTTGAATTCATCGTACAATCCTCCTTTTCCATAGTATGTTCTAAAAAAAACTTCTTATTCAAAAATCATAAGATGTTTTCGTAATTGTTTGTATTCTGTCTGAAAACATGCTAAAATAATAATATTTGAAAAGGTGGTTGATATGGCAGAACGAAAAAAGGTTGTAAAATACCGAAAACCCTTTCATATAAACATTGGTGTGGTGGTTTTTGGATTTATATTTATTTATATTGTTTTTTATATTTTTTCTTATTTTACGTCAGAGCACATTGCTGTATACGAAGTAGGTCAAGGTACAATCGCAGAGAACAATACATATTATGGACTGGTTTTGAGAGAGGAAAAAATTATCTCTTCTAATTATAGCGGCTATATTAATTACTATCTCCGGGATGCAGCAAAGACAAGCTATAACAACCTAGTCTATTCCGTGGATGAAACAGGAAATGTCGCCGAAAAGATAAGTTCTTCGGCAAGTCAAGAAGCAGAACTGGATAGTGAAGATTATCTGGCTTTAAAGGATAAGATTTCCGGTTTCAGTAACGCCTATCAATCTACCAGTTTTTATCAGGTCTATACCTTTAAGGAAGAACTGGAGGCGCTGTTGATGGAGACCATGAATCAGAAAGCGTTAAATTCGTTGGGCGATTATACTTCCTATGCACAGACGAATCAGACTTTTCATCTGGTAAATGCTACCGAACCCGGCATTGTGGTTTATTACACGGATGGATATGAGAATGTTACGATGGATTCCTTTTCACCAGAAATGATGAATGCATTAAATTATAATAAAGTAAGTTTAAAACAGAATGCGGAAGTGCAGGCAGGTGAACCGGCATACAAGCTGATTACCAGCGAAAACTGGAACATTGTATTTCCTGTATCGGATTCAACCTATGAACGTCTGGCTGCCAAGAACGTTGTAAATATTCAGTTTAAAAAAGACGGCATTAGCTGCTGGGTAAATTATGAATTTCAAAAAATAGGGGACAATTATTATATGATTCTTTCCTTGAAGGATCACATGGTTCGATTTTGCGGCGACCGTTTTGTTGAAATTGAGCTTTTGATTGATGAGGAAAGCGGGTTAAAGCTGCCAAACAGCGCAATAACAGAAAAAGAATTTTTTACAGTGCCAAAGGAGTATTTCTCCAAGGGAGGAAATTCGAACAGTAATGGTCTGCTGGTGGAACAACCTGCCGAATCTGCTTCGGCTGCAATGGTATTTGTGGAGACGACATTATATTACGAGACAGACGACGTTTATTATATTGAAAAAGATGAGTTGATTCAGGCAGGAACTGTTATACGAAAGCCTGACTCCAATGAGACGTATACGATTCGCGACACGGAAACACTTTCCGGCGTTTACAACGTGAATAAAGGTTTTGCCGTATTTAAGCAGATTGATGTTCTCTATCAAAATGATGAGTATACCATTGTTCGAATGGGTACGAGCTATGGAATATCCCTGTATGACCACATTGCATTAGAAGGAAATAAAGTAGAGGAAGATGATTTGATTTATTAACATAGAAAGGTGATAGAAATGTTAAAAGAGAATCTGAAGGAAGTTGAAAAAAACATCTTACAGGCTTGTGAAAAAGCCGGAAGAAACAGAGAAGACATCACATTGATTGCAGTCAGCAAGACCAAACCTGTGTCAATGCTTCTGGAAATCTACGAAGAGGGAATTCGTGATTTCGGAGAGAATAAGGTGCAGGAACTGGCATCCAAATACGAAGAAATGCCAAAGGATATCCGTTGGCATATGATTGGACATTTGCAGCGTAATAAAGTAAAACAAGTCATTGATAAAGCATGTTTGATACATTCTGTCGATTCTTACCGGCTTGCAGAGGAAATCAACATTCAGGCTAAGAAAAAAAATATTGTCGTACCAATTCTGGTGGAAGTGAATATTGCAGAAGAGGAAAGCAAGTTCGGCATCCATAGAGAAGATGCGATTCAACTGGTGGAAGAAATCGCAGAATTAGAAAATATTAGAATCGAAGGGCTGATGACAATTGCGCCATATGTCGAAGATCCGGAGGAAAACCGCCAATATTTTCGCAATATAAAGCAATTATCTGTTGACATAACAAGGAAAAACATTGATAATGTAACTATGCATGTGCTTTCTATGGGTATGACCGGAGATTATACCGTTGCGATTGAAGAAGGCGCCACATTAGTTCGTGTGGGAACCGGAATCTTCGGGGCACGTAATTATAAATAGATAGAGTAGGAGATTAAATAATGGGTTTATTTGATAAATTTATGGATGTCATGCGTCTGAGTCCGGATGATGAGGACGATTTTTATGATGATGACTATTATGACGAGGAGGAAGAAGAACCGGTAAGGAAAAAATCTTCCCGTAAAGAGAAAGAGGCAGAGACCTATAAGGAAGAAGAGAAGAAACAACCCAAGCCGGTTCCTAACAAAATCACTCCAATGCGCACCACGAAACGTCAGAACAGCAATAATATGTCAGTATGCGTCATCAAACCGACATCCTTTGAGGATTCCAGGGAGATTACAGAGACGCTTCTTATGAACCGCACGGTTGTACTCAATGTGGAAGGTCTGGATGTGGAGATTGCGCAGCGGATTATTGACTTTTCTTCCGGTTCCTGTTTTGCCATGAATGGCAATCTGCAGAAAATTTCCAATTACATATTTATCATTACACCGGAGATTGTTGATATTTCAGGAGACTTCCAGAATATTTTAGATTCTTTTGATACCTCTGGGATACAGACAGATTTCCGGTAAGCATTCGCTTAATAACAATAGTAATTACAAGATTTCGGTTTTATGATTAGACAGGGAAAGAGATGAGTGAAAATTTACTGACAGAAAAACGTTTTATGGATTTATCCAATCAGGCAGACAGAAGAGACATTGTTACGTTCAGTGACTTTTTAACTCTAAATGAATTAAATATATTCCATCAGAATGAGAAAAAATATGTGACAGCCTATGAATTATCGGGTGGATATGAATTTGCAGAGCGTCAGATAGCAGCATTTATTCCTGATGCTCTTTATTATGTCTGGGAATATCCCATAGACTGTCTGATGATTACCCCTTCGCATCCCAGATTTGCAGAAGAATTATCACATAGGGATATCTTAGGAGCTGTGATGAATCTTGGGATTGAACGTGGAAAAATCGGTGACATTCTGGTAAAAGACGGATGTTATTACCTATTCTGCAAGCAGGAGATTACCGGTTATATTTGTGAAAATCTAGGACAGATTCGTCATACGGCAGTGACTATTGCATTGACAGAGGCAAAGGATTTGAAATTATCTCCAGATTTAAAAGAAATGGAGGCAGTTATTGCGTCCAATCGTCTGGACAATGTGGTAAGTGCAATGACAAAAACTTCACGAAGTGAAGCAGTTCAATTGATTCAGAGTGGAAAAGTTTTTATACAAGGGAAAGAGTGTTTACATAACAATTACTTATGTAAACCCATGGACGTTTTATCCATCCGTTCCTTTGGCAAATTCATTTTTGTAGGGGAAAGAGGCGTAACAAAGAAAAACAGAGTCAAGATTACTTATAAAAAATATGTTTAGGAGAGGATTACCTATGGCTAAAACAATTCCAGTTACCTGCAACGGAAAATTTTCTTATTCTATTGAAATCCGTCAAAGCTTTTCTGATTTGACCGCATCGCTTGCGCGGCTTGGATATGATAATTCTAAGCGTGTCTGCATTGTATCAGATTCTAATGTTGGAAAAATCTATTGCAAAGAGCTGCAAAGTCTGCTGAATCAATCATTTGATACGGTTACAAGCTATATCTTTGAAGCGGGAGAGTCCTCCAAAAATATAGATACCGTACAAATGCTGTATGAACACTTAATCCAAAACGGTTTCGACCGGCATGATTTTTTGATTGCGTTAGGCGGTGGAGTAGTAGGCGATTTAACCGGATTTGCAGCGTCTACCTATCTGCGGGGAATTGATTTTGTGCAGATACCGACGTCTCTTCTGGCACAGGTAGACAGCAGTATCGGCGGCAAGACCGGTATCGACTTTAAACAATATAAGAACATGGTGGGAGCATTCTATCAGCCGAAACTGGTCTACATGAATCTGTCTGTTTTGCAGACGCTTCCCAAACGTCAGTTATCTTCCGGAGCCGCTGAGATTCTAAAACATGGTTTGATTAAGGACAAGACATATTTCAATTGGATGAACAGCAGACAGAAAAAGATATATGAGCTTGACATGAATACCTTGGAAGAAATGATTTTCCGAAGCTGCAACATCAAGCGAGAAGTAGTGGAAAACGACCCGACGGAAAAGGGCGAACGTGCGCTTTTGAATTTTGGGCATACGATTGGACATGCCGTAGAAAAGCTTTCTGATTTTCAGCTTTATCATGGGGAATGTGTATCTATCGGTATCGTGGCTGCATCCTATTTATCCATGAGGCATGGTAATATTTCTAAATCGGAATTTGCCCATATACTGGATACTTTAAGCAGCTTTGAGCTTCCGACCTCTGTAGCGGAATTGAGGGCAGAAGATATTTTAAAGACTTCTAAGTCTGATAAAAAAATGAAGGCGGGAAAGATTAATTTTATTCTACTTCACACACTTGGAAATGCCTATATCTATTCTGATTTATCAGATGAAGAAATACTTGACGCCATTTGTTTTATTGCAAAGGAGGGATAGGAATGGAGCAGAACGTATCCAGAGTCAGACATATCCTTCTGGCATTGCTGGCAATCATATTTTTGATTGGTATTGATCAGATAACGAAATATTTGGCGGTTCTTAAATTAAAAGATCAGGAACCTTTGGTTATTATCCGCAATGTCTTCGAATTGCTGTATTTAGAGAATCAGGGCGCTGCTTTTGGCTTGCTGCAGGGAAAAAAGGTATTGTTTCTGACGCTGACTGCAGCGTTCCTTATATTTATAGTTTACATTTACTTTCGCATGATAAATATACGGAAATTCCGATCTTTGCGCATATTAATCGTATTTTTAACTGCGGGTGCTATCGGAAATATGATTGACAGAATCTGGCACAACTATGTCATTGATTTTTTCTACTTTTCCCTGATTGATTTTCCGGTTTTTAATGTGGCTGATATTTATGTTACTTTGTCCTGCATTATCTTTCTGATTCTGTTTTTGTTCTATTATAAAGAGGAAGATTTTGAGCAGATTTTTCCAAAAAAGGGTAAGAAAAGATGAATATAGAATATTTTGAAGTAGATGATAAATATGACGGTGAGAGGCTGGATAAGTTTCTTGCCGTTATTTATCCTTCACAATCCAGAACTTTTTTTCAAAAGCTGATAAAGGAAGACCACGTTTTTGTAAACGATTCCGTAGAAAAGGCAAATTACCGGGTTCATTTAGATGATGTGGTCCGTATAGAGATTCCGCCTGCCGTTCCGGTAACGATTCTGCCTGAGGAGATTCCTCTAGACATCCTCTATGAAGATGAGGATGTCCTTGTCGTAAACAAGCCAAAAGGAATGGTGGTGCATCCTTGCCCCGGACACTACACAGGAACCTTGGTGAATGCAGTAATGTACTATTGTAGGGATCGGCTTTCCGGTATCAACGGTGAAATTCGTCCCGGAATTGTGCATCGGATTGATAAGGATACGACCGGCTCTCTGATTGTCTGCAAAAATGATAGCTGCCATAAGCATATAGCCGAACAAATTAAGGAACACTCCGTTACCAGACGTTACCGTGGTATCGTAACGGGAGTCGTAAAAGAGTCTTCCGGCAGAATCGAAGGCGCCATTGGCAGACATCCTACTGATCGGAAAAAAATGGCAGTCAATGAGAAGAACGGGAAGCCCGCAGTTACCCACTACAAGGTGCTTGAAACATTTTCCAATGCTTCCTTTATGGAATTTGAATTAGAAACAGGACGCACGCATCAAATACGTGTCCACATGGCAAGTATTGGGCATCCCCTTTTAGGCGATACTGTATATGGATCAATAAAAAATCCCTATCATTTACAGGGACAGACCTTACATGCAATGACAATTGGATTCCGGCATCCAGAGACCGAAAAATATGTTGAAGTATCTGCGCCATTGCCGGATTATTTTGAAAAACTTCTGCTAAAATTTCGCAGTCAAAAATAGAGAATTCCTATATACATTGTGTTTAAAATAGGTTATAATTTAGATAGAAATCATAGTAAAAATGCACCAAAAGTAATAACTTTTGAGCTGCATAACAGAAAAGGTGGGATTTTTATGAGCAATATAGTTTATACAATTGGAAGAGAGTTCGGAAGCGGTGGAAGAGCAGTCGGAGATATGCTGGCAAAAAAACTTGGCATTAAATGTTACGATAAAGAGCTCTTACAGAGGGCGGCAAAAGAGAGCGGCTACTGCAAAGAGATATTTGAAAACCACGACGAGAAACCAACCAACAGTTTCTTATATTCTCTAGTAATGGATACGTATTCCATTAGTGGATATTCTTCCGCACCGTTTTTAGATATGCCTTTGAATCATAAAATTTTTCTTGCACAATTTGAGACAATTAAAAAGCTGGCAGCGGAGGAATCATGTGTCATCGTTGGAAGATGTGCAGATTATGCGTTATCGGAAGTTCCAACCTGCATCAATACTTTTATCCATGCAGATATGGATATGCGTATCAAGCAGATTGCTTCCCAGATGGGCGTTCCTGCAAATAAGGCGCGAGACATTATTCAGAAAAACGATAAACAACGTGCCAGCTACTACAATTACTATACCAGTAAGAAATGGGGAGACGCCAGAAGCTATCATCTGACTCTTGACAGCAGCCAACTGGGAATTGAAGGTTGTGTAGATATGATTCTTGCTTATAAAGAACATGTTATGAAATAATTTTATTCCGTATTGGAACTTATACTATTTTGCAAAATGCAAGTTGCTTTCATGCAATACACATCTTTAACTGAATATTTTTTATTTTAGGTAGCGATTTGTCTTAACAGAAAATTAGCTACCTTTTTATTTTTAGAGACCGTCAACACAACACAGAAAGAACGAGGTATCGAGAATGATTGCGAGCAAGATTTGATAGAAACGTGGACGCAATTGTGGTATTTTTTTAAAGTGTTGATGTGGTGGGGAGAGGTGTGGTATAGTTTCTTTATGAGCTAGAACTATCGGAAAAATATCAGTTTTTCCGATAAATATTGCAAAATGATAGGAATTGTAGTATAATCAATAAGAAAATGCAAAATACATAAATCTACAATATACTAAATGATACACTTATGAAAGGAATTATCTATGGGAAAAGACTCTCAATATTATAAAGAAAAAAAACGTAATCAAACACTTCGCTTGCGTGAACTTCTTGCAGAACTGCCGGGCTTTGCCAAGGAATTTATCTATAGCAAGGAATTGCGTACTCAGACGAGTACGTTGATATCATATAGCTATGATTTATTGACATTTTTTCGTTTTATGACCTATACAAACCCATTATACAAGGATTTTCAGACAAAAAACTTTATGATTGATGACATCAAATCCTTAACGTCTGAAGATATTATTGAATATCAAAGATATCTGGAATTAAATACCGATCCTGATACGGAAATTCATGAAAACGGAAAGCGTTCCATCGCCAGAAAAATGTCTGCATTGCGCGGATTATATCAACATTTGTATATTCATGAATATATTGAAAAGAACCCTATGTTGCTTGTACCAATGCCGATTATAAAAAAGGATAAAAATATTATTCGTATGAATCCTGAAGAAATCAATAATTTATTGAATGCAATTGAATTTGGAAATGAACAAATGTCCGAGCGTCAAAAAAAATATTGTGAAAAGACAAAATATCGGGATTTGGCAATTTTAACTTTGATGCTTGGTACTGGGATTCGTGTATCTGAATGTGCCGGCTTGGATGAGTCAGACGTTGATTTTGTTGATAATTCACTGACAATTGTACGAAAAGGCGGCGGTCAGGATGTAATTTATTTTGGAGATGAAGTTGCGGATGTTCTGTTAGATTATATGGAGGGAGAACGCAGTCGTATTTTGCCTGCCTCGGGACATGAAAAGGCTCTATTCTATTCTATGCAAAATAAGCGCATTAGCGTAGATGCAATAGAAAATCTTGTGAAAAAATATGCAAAAATGGCTGTTCCCAACAAAAAAATCACACCACATAAGCTGCGAAGCACCTATGGTACTGCTCTCTACCGCGAAACGGGAGATATCCGTCTGGTCGCAGATGTTTTGGGACATGAAAATGTAAATACGACAATTGCATATTATGCTGCAATTGAAGACGAACATAAACGACAGGCGGCAGATGCAGTATCAATCCGCAGAAAAAAATCATAATTCTTTTGAATCTAATATAATTGTAAAAGGTCCGTCATTTAACAATGAAACTTTCATGTCGGCGCCAAAACTTCCTGTCTCAACTACTGGAATCTGCCTTCGGCAAGATTCAATGATATATTCATAAAGTTGATTTGCAAGTTCTGGATTGCCGGCATTTACAAAGGATGGACGATTTCCTTTCTTGCAGTCAGCATATAAAGTGAACTGCGATACTAAGAGTAGCTCTCCATTCACATCAGCCAATGATAAATTGACCTTGTCATTTTCATCCTTAAAAATCCGCAGCCCAATTAGTTTTTTGATCATTTTATCAGCAATTTCTTGTGTATCATTTTCCGAAATACCAATCAATACTAAAAATCCTTTACCAATCTTTCCGATACAGGTTCCATCTACAGTAACAGAAGATTCTGAAACACGTTGTATGACAAATTTCATTTTTTCCTCCTTCTGAAATGCTTTTGTTTGTTGAGTTTCAATTTCACTAAATAAAATCTATCTCTAAGTATAGCTTTTTTCCAACGGTTCTGCAACACATGTAACAGAAACTGTTGCCAGCATATTCAAAAGATATTGTTACAGCCTAGATTTTTTATAGGAAATGTTGTATAATTGGCTCGTTTAAGACATATTGGAGGTTCATATGAAATTACAACAGTTATATAGTTATACAAGGCGCGCTATAGATGATTACCAAATGATTGATTCTGGAGATAAGATTGCAGTCGGTATCTCTGGTGGAAAAGACAGCTTGACCCTGCTCTATGCCCTACATGGCTTAAAACGTTTCTATCCGCAGAAATTTGAGCTGATAGCAATTACAGTAAATCTAGGATATCAGGAGTTTGATGTCGCTCCACTGCAAAATTTATGTGAGAAATTGGAAATTCCTTATGAAGAGGTAAGAACAGATATTGGGGATATCGTATTTCAGAAAAATCCGAAAGAAAATCCTTGCTCTCTGTGTGCAAAACTGCGTAAGGGAGCCTTAAATGATGCAGCTAAAAGATTGGGATGTAATAAAGTCGCATATGCACATCATAAAGATGATATCATTGAAACTATGGTGCTGTCGCTGATTTTTGAAGGAAGATTTCATTCCTTTTCACCAAAAACATATTTAGACCGAACAGAATTGACCGTAATTCGCCCCATGATGTACCTATCAGAGGCTGATGTAATCGGATTTAAAAATAGAATGAATCTTCCAGTGGTGAAAAATCCTTGTCCTGTTGACGGACATACCAAGCGCCAATATGCTAAAGATTTGCTTCGTCAGTTAAATCTGGATCATCCGGGAACAAAGGATCGCATGTTTACCGCAATCATAAATGGAAATATTGCTGGGTGGCCGCCTAAGAATCCAAATCCCAAATATGCGAACAGCTATAAAACACCAAGGCAGCCGGATTAATCATCAAAAGCTGCCCAAACATTGTGCTTATATGGATAGTGTCAGGTTCCCAGAACACAGCTAATCTCTTCTTCTATTCGCTGTTTTACTAATGCAGCAATCTGCTGAGTCTTCATATCTTTATATTCTTCGTAATATAAAGGTTTTAGATAGCGTACCTGTGTTGTGATCTTACCAAGATGAAAGCTATTGAACACCTTGTAAGAATTAATTAGGGCAACCGGAACAATGGGAGCTTTTGCTTTTACGGCACATTTAAAACTACCAGCTTTGAAATCACATACTTT
>Ga0137307_102462_pt1 | contig 12822 bp, 12 predicted proteins | sample NAcewD2O_March_2_FD_97180 | JGI IMG/M metagenome (GOLD analysis project Ga0137307, IMG submission 97180) | Mouse cecal microbial communities from Vienna, Austria - N-Acetylglucosamine amended D2O_March | ecosystem: Host-associated > Mammals > Digestive system > Large intestine > Cecum | place...
ATATTCTTACATAAAAAAACTGCCAACAGGTAAACCCATTGGCAGAAAATATATATTTCCTCTATTCTATTGTTATTTTGCAGGCTATCTTTCCCTTACCGTCCACCTTCCGGAAACGAAATTTGAAACAGCCGCAGAATTTCTTTCTGTGATTCAAGTTCCCGCTCTGCAATAAATTCCGTAAAATCTCTGTCATCCTTATGCGCCCGCTCTAACAGAGACACATAATCCAGCCGCAAGATGGGCGGAATGATTGCCGGCAAGTACCCGTCCTGAATCAGCGCAAGGTTCATCAATAGCCTTGCTACCCTACCGTTTCCGTCCTTAAACGGATGTATAAACACAAACCGCTTGTGAAGCTGGGCGGCAAATTCCACAGGATGATAGCTCTCCCGTTCCTTCCGTATCCATTCAAACAACCGCTCCATTTTCTCTGGTATCTCATCCGGAGCTGCAACAGGATAACGAGACCCTGTAATAATCACCCGGACGTCCCTGTATCGACCTGCATACTCCGGCTCAATGTTTTGGTAGAATAATTCATGCATCTTAAGCGCTGCCTGCCCATCAATGCGGCGTTCTTCTAACAAGGAAAACATGAAATCATAAGCTTTGGCATGATCCACAGCCTCGAACACATCCTTAAGCGGCTTCCCGCCTACCGCCAGACCGTCCTCCAAAAGCACTTTCGTCTCACTCTCCGTCAAAGAGTTCCCCTCTAGCGCATTGGATGTCCATGTCAGTCCAATCCGGTAATAATCCTGTATCCGCCCCAGAATTTCACCTTCCAGCGGACGCAGCGCATTGATTTCGCTTTGGAAAAGGTCTATTTTTTTCAGTATTTCCACCTTGCCACCTTCCTTTCCGACACACTGATATTATACCACCAAACGCCAAGAAAAAACAGCGCTAAAACTGCTCATAGATAAATGCAGGCGCAGCCGAATCCTTAGACAGCAGGAAATACAGCCACAACGCAAGAAAAATCAGATAAAAGAACACAACCGTTCCCATAAACGACGCCTTTTCATTTTGTCTCATATTCTTTATAAAAGTCATAAATCTGTTCATTTAAATCCACCAGTCCTTTCAATGCCGGATGAGAATTATCTTCAAAATAATACGGCTCGTACTCATTCCCGGACAAATCCGCATAAGCTGCGCCAAACTCTTTTACTAGCGCCTCTGCCTTGTCATAAATTGCCTGCCGCTCCTCTTCTGTAAGCTTTAAATAATCGTACCAGTAACCGTTAAACGGAAGCATCACCACAAGCGGCTCGACTTGATTTGCCCCGCATATTTCCAGAAAACATCTAATGTCTTCATATTCTTCCGATTCTATGGTATATCTCGGTTTTTTTCCCTGTCCGCTTTCAATCTGTTTTTGATAATCTCTTTCATAGACACGGTCAAACATTCCATACTCGTTGTGGGAAGCAATCTGCACCCCCTCTTCTTCGGCGTCCTGATAGAGTTTTGTAAAATCAATGGCTTTCTCGTTGCCCTGCTTTTCTTTCTTTCGCATTCCGCATAATGATGACTTTAAGAACAGACCCATATCCGTCCGCTCTTTTATCAAAAGTCTATGCCCCTGTGCAAAAATGTTCTGTGCCGGATTCCCCGCTCCCTCTCCGTACCATTTCACATCACGTTCAATCCGAACGCCCATTTCTTCATTTCCTGCTGCAAGCGCATTGACCCTATTTACAACATACTGCTTTGTTTCTTTGCTGATTGCCTGATTTTCAAGAAATTCAATAAAAACATCTTCCGAAAAAGCAGAAAGGAATGCATCCTGTTTCACGCCGCCCTCTTTGAACCACTGCGGAGAAATAATCAATACCGCCTTCCTTCCCGCCAAGCTCTCTCCCAAAGCGCCCATTGTTATTGCATGGGTCAGAGACTGATATCCCGCCTGCCCGATAAATACCGGCTTCATATCCGCCCCCTCAAAGATATGATTTCCCTGATACGCACTGTTTTGTCCATGCCGAAGCTCCGAGGAACCGAAAATCGGAAGGGTCTGCCCGGCGTCAAGCAGCTTTTTCAATCCATTTACCGAGGCATATTTGGCTTCTTCCATCCACGTCCCATAGCGGATATGATACTCCGGCAGCCCGTTTTTTGATAAAGCATGTATTCCTCCCGCCGTCAAAAGGAACAGGGCAAACGCAAGAACAAATGCTTTGATGTTCTTCATTCTGTTTCACCTCTTTACGCTCTTTTCTCCAACATCTCTAAAATCTTATTGACCGTGTTCATATCCTCCCGTTTCACCTCCGACGGAGCAATAACAATTCCAAACTCTTCTTCAATTGTTACAAGCAGTTCCGCAAATCCAAGCGAATCCAAAAGCTCTGCTTCAAACAAATCCATATCCCGTTCCTCTCTTATCACATCATCCTCACAAATCTCTTCCAACATACCTAAAATCTTTTCTTCCATTTCTTATTCTCCTTTTATTTAAAATTTGTCCAAACTATTCAGAACCCCATGCCACAGACGTGTAAGCAAAGCTGTCACACGCCTCTAAAGCGGCTTCGTATTACGTCAGCCTAAAACAGCTTTCCCGAAAAAATCAGAAAACCGAACATGACAAGCTGTAAGGTAAAAAAACAGGAAAGGCATTGATACCATCTTTTTTTCTTATTTTTCTTATAAAATCCAGACTTCTTTTGATAAATTTCCGTTCCTGCCAAAAGCAGTCCATGATACAATCCATATGCAATATAGTGCAGACTAAGTCCGTGCCATATCCCCATCACCAGCATATTCACCACAAATCCTACCGAAGCTCCCGCCAATCTGGTCGGAAACCATTTCTTTTTCATCGACAGCATCATGAACCGTGAAAACACAAAATCCCGAAACCACTCCGACAGGGAAATATGCCATCTTGCCCAAAACTCTTTCATATCTTTGCTGATAAAAGGCTTATGAAAATTATCCGGTACCAGGATTCCAAACATGTAACCTGTTCCGACTGCCATAAGACTGTATCCCGCAAAATCAAAAAACATATAAGCTCCGTAGCTATAAGCATACCCGGCTAATTGCAGGAAATTTTGTCCCTGAAACAATGTCATGACCGAAAAACAAAGCTCTGCCAGCACGAATTTATACAGCAGTCCTAGCATCAGCTTTTTGATACCCTCGCCGTACAGCGTGAGGAATTCTTCTCTTTCATATATCCGGTTAAAATCTGCTACAAAACGGCGGCTTCTGTCTATCGGCCCGCAGCTAAAGGTTGGAAAAAACAACAAAAATGCTGCAAAATCCATCACTTTGACCTCTTCTATCACGCCGTCGTAGATTTCAATTACAATCTGTAATACCCGAAAGGTCAGATAGGAAATCCCCACAAACTGAAACCATCCCATCTCCTTTAACTCTGGCAGCTCGCAGAGCTTACAGAATACCAACGGAGACAAGGCCAGCAGCAAAAAACTCCGGTAACGCCATGCACTTCTCCCATATCTCTTATGTACCTGCTCATAGAGCTTTACAACCAGAAGCTCCATAAGAAAATAGAGCGAGAACCACAGCAGCATCTTCGGCGTGCCCCAAAGCACTGCTGCCACCAGCACAAGCGATTCCAGCAAATGGTAGGCGCACAGCTTCTTTCCCCTTCCGCCAATTATGAATTCTATGAGCAATAGTACCGTCAATACTGCAAAAAAGGCGGTTCCACTGTAAAAACTCATCCTACCAGTCCTCCCAGGTACTTTCTGTCAGCCTTTCCGTGCGGATTCATCGGTATCGAATCTATATGGCGGATTTTCTTTGGGATCATATACGTCGGAATCAATTCCTTCAAATCCTGCTTTACCTTTTGGGAAAATTCCAACGGCGTCTGACTGCCCATATCGCCGGTAACAAATGCCGTCAGACTTTTTACTTTTCCCTCTCTTATATTGGGAACGACCACCGCCTGACGAATCTGCGGCAGACGTACCATGTTATTTTCAATATCCTCAATCTCAATTCGATACCCATGCAGCTTCACCTGCAGATCAATTCTTCCATTATAGTAAAGCTGGCCGTCCTTTTTATATCCTGCATCACCGGTGCGGTATGCCCGGTAGTTCTGCCCTTTCCGCTCACAGGTGAAAAATGCTTTCTCTGTCAATTCCGGTCTGCCATAATATCCGGTACTTACGGTGTCTCCAATAATAATAATTTCTCCCTGCTTTCCATCCGGTAAAGGTTTTCCATCCTCATCCCATATCTCGAGAAATGTGTTCTTCTTCTCACAGCCTACCGGAAGTGTTCCTCCTGCTGCCGAAATATCCTGCAGCAGTTTTTTTGTAATTTCCACATCCGAAACTGCTACGGTACTTTCCGTCGGACCATAGGTATTGATAATCTTAGCATCCGGAAACCGTTCCATCAGATTCCACACCGTAGAAGTTGTCAGCACCTCTCCGCAGAACAGAAATGCCTGCAATTTGGGAAGAAGCGCCTGATTGAATTTCCGGTCGCTTAAACACATGTCCACAAATGAAGGGGTAGATACCCAAAAGTTGATATCTGCCTGTTCCAAAAATGCAAACATCCTCCCATAGTCACTTTGCAGCTCCTTCTCCATCGGAAACAGCGTACCACCGGACGCCAACGAGGTATATAAATCCATCACTGACAAATCAAACGAGAAAGGCGCCTGATTCAAGAAATGCGCCCCCTCCTTTTCTTCCCTGCCGCCGCCAAGCGTTACCGACCAGTCCAGATAATGATTCAGGCAATCCGCCGTTATCTGCACGCCTTTCGGCTTTCCGGTGCTTCCCGAGGTAAAGATGATATAGTAAGTGTCGTCTCCCTTTACCCACCATTCCTTACAGCTCTTCTCCTCCGTATTCTCTGCAATTTTCTTTATTTCCTTTAGCCCAAGGCATTTCCCTATCTGCGGCTCCAGCTCTCCTTCTACTACGAAAACCAGCTCCGGTTCTACGCTCCTTACCGTATCAAATACCCTCACCTTAGGAATAGAAATATCCTGCGGACAATATGCTTTGCCGGCTTTTACACAGGCAAGAAAACATACGATCATCCACGGACTCTTATGCCCGTATACAATAACCGGTATTTTACTGTCTCCATACCTCCGATGTATCCATGCTGCAAGACCGTCCGAATAACGCTCCAGCTCTGCATAAGTCAGAGATTCCTGACTGCTTTTGATTGCAGTCCTTTCACCAAACTTTTCTGCCATCCATCCAATTTGTTCTAAAATATCCATCGTATTCCCTCTTTCTGTTTTTATATTTTCAGACAGTGATTTCTCGCCGTCTCCAACCTCATGGTTGATGACATATCTAAGGACGCGCTGATTAAATCAGCGTTTCCCTTATTTTTTCTTGATTATAACACAAGAAATTGCATTTTTTTTCCTATAACTCATTTCTTAAAACATCTTAAGTTTTTCTTCTTTTTTTCGTAAACGTTTTCTAATATCCTGTCTGTATCTTTATCCTAAGACACAAAAATCACAAAGCATTCTCAATGGAAAACTATCACGACTTTGTGATTATCCGGTGAAACACAGCAGACTGAAAGAATACCTTGCAGGCGTGTGAGGGAAGCTACATAGAAATTAAAAAATACGATGCTTTCGTGCATAATGGTGAAAAAAATTCGGACTGTGAAAACAGTTATTTAAGGAGGAAAAATTAAGAGTTGATTAAACTCGTCGCTATTAGAAATGAAAAGCTTTTTGCATGACAATTTCTGACTTAAAAATCAGGCGAAATAATAAGGGTTTTGAAATACCCTAAGTATCTCAAAACCCTTATTCCATACGGGCAACAGGACTTGAACCTGCACGGTCTCCCACTAGAACCTAAATCTAGCGCGTCTGCCAATTCCGCCATGCCCGCATATGCACCGCTTATCCACATTTATCTCAAATGAAACCCACGATTGCTTACTCGGTAAATCTTAACACATTATTGAAACAATGTCCATCCCAATTTAAAATAAAAATTGAAAATCCTTCTACAGCTCTCAGCCGCGAAGCAGTTCCTGCATCCGTTTCGCTTCTGCCTCAGTTGTCTCCGATTCACTGTATCTCGCTTTCTCGTAAAGCATTAAAATTTCTTCCCGCCTTGCATTTACAAAACTATTCTTCTCTGCCAAAGACTCCATCTGCTCCGCTGGACTCAAATATTCCAGATTGCCGCTTGGTCCAAATGTCTTGAAGGATTTACGGTAAATCCTGCGGATTTTCTTTGCCGGTGATCTATCAAATGTGTCCAAAAATTTCTTCTGCTTCCCTTTCGTCAGCTTCTTTCGCATAGTCAGCGGTTCTACATAGTCCTCCGCATCCTCCGGTTGATTCTGATGATAATAGAAGTGGCGATAGATTGCCCGAAACAAAAATACCGCAATCAGAATCATGCCTACTACCACTATAATAATTCCTGACGCCCCTATGAGCACATCTAAAATTCTCCAAATCGGCGACGTCTCCGGTACTTCCATGTTTCCCATATTCGGCTGTATAGATGTGACTGCATCATCTACAATTTCCGGTTCTGATTTTTCCGACAAAGCCTCCAGTCCGCCGAAAACAAATTGCAAAATTCTTCGAACCCAGCTCAAAATCACTCTGAAAATCCCTTCTGTGCGAAACAGCCTCACGATTGCCAAAATGCCCCCAAGTATCCCTGTGTAAAGCAGAGTAATTCCCACATTCAGCCGTCTTAACCTTTGTTCATCCATCCGGGTAGACGCTGCCCTGTTACGAATAAATTCATCCGTCGCCTTTAAATTTCCATAAAAAACCTTCAGCAGAAGCGTCGCAAAAAATGCAAGCATCACACCGCTTATTACACGCTCTGATAGATCCATGTAAACACTGATGACAGAGCACAATGCAAGCACGCCAAGATGAACATATCCCGGTTCTTCTAATAAATCTGTCGTAACCAAAATACGCAGAGATACGGAAAATAGGATAATCACAATCAGAACAGCCAGAAATCCGCCCGATAGTTCAAACAGCTTTATCAAACCAACTCCAACTACCGCCAAGAGGAAATGACCCAGCAAAAAGGCAGAGAGTTTGGACATATTCTGCCGTATCAGATATGTGCATACCGCCGACGCAACAATCCATCCCACGTAAGACAGTATCTGTTCCCCGACTTCATAAACTCCAAGAATGAAATACACTGTTGCACAAAAAAATACGATTTGGTTTAAAACCTTTACTATTTCTTTCATACCATCTGCTCCATAATCAGATACTCCATGTGAATACGATTTCCGTAGGCGCCCCTGACACTTTCTTCTCCGACATTTTTTAAAAGATGCTTCTCTGTGGAGGCATGAATCGGTATCAGCCAGTTAGCGCTTCCCTTTTCTCCCGCATATTCCAGATATGCTCTGGCAAGCTCTCTGGACTGTTCTGCCGAAATCAAAAGCGATACCGCCTCGGAAGAGTCCCGTTTTCTTTCCATCTGCTCCCGAATCAGCCGTTCCATGCTCCGTACATTTCCATGAATCTCCATCTTAGCAAGCTGCTTTAAACAGGAATCAATATGGGAAAGACCCGCCCCCTCCCGTAAGTAGATTTCCTGTCCTGACGTCTTATCCACTCCGTTACTGATTAACGTAACCGGAATCCCCTTACGAATAAACTCCTCGATAAAATTTCTTGCCACCCGAATAGATTCCTCTATCAGATCTTCGTACTTCAGCACCCCGGTCTGCTCCACGTTCAAAAATATCGTCAGCTGCTGACTGGAAGTATCGTAAAACTGATTCACCTTCAGGCTCCCGGTTTTCGCTGACGCTTTCCAATTCACCTTCCGCATCGGGTCTGTTACCGTATAGTCCCTGATTCCCTTGAATTCAAAAGGATCCTCCTGTAAAAGACGATTTGTCAGACATTCCCCATACATCCGGTTAAACACCTGTGGAAATCCCGGAAATCCAGAATGCGCCGGATACACATATAACCAAGTGCGATTATCACAATGTGCTGTCAGCGTCTGACGATAGAATAAATCCATTGCCACAAGGTCTATTTCATCCACGCTATAGAATCCCCGCTTTACTCCCACCATCTCCAAGGAGCGCGTTACGCGCTGATAAGGCATTACTGAAATGCAGTCGTTTCGATACTGTTTATCCGTTTTGCTCGTATTTTCCGTATTCACATAGTCAAGTCCCCGATCCAACTGAAATTTCACGGTCAAGGTAGGCAGCGGAAGTATCTTTCTGTTTTCAATTTTCTCCTGTAATATTACAGATTGTCCTTCGTCTATCTGCTCTCCGGCAAACCTTACCTCTGCTGACAGTCCATATCCCCAGAACTTTCTGTAAATCATCGTGGTAATCAGCATACACGCCAATGCCGCCACGCATAAAATCACAAGCGTCATCGTTTTCCCCACTCCTCTGTCGGCACAGGCACTTCCTTTAATATCATTTCTATCTGATTCTTCGCAGCATCCTGACTATAATAGCTTCCCTCCATCACAAGCCTATGGGAAAGCACTGGTACTGCCAGCTTTTTTATATCCTCCGGAATTACAAATTCTCTTTTGCACAGGCAGGCATATGCCTGTACGGCGCGCATCAAAGCCAATGCGCCTCTGACGCTTACCCCCACCCGGATTTCTTTCCGATTTCTGGTCGCCATACAAATCTGCTCCAGATAATCCAATAGCTCCGGATGTATGTACACTTCACGATAGGACTGCTGCATTTCAAGTATCTCTTCTTTCGTAACAACCGCTTCCAATTCTTCCATCGGATTTTTCAGCCTGTAACGCTCTAAAATTTCTTTTTCCTGTGCCGCTTCCATCGGTCCCATAGAAAGCTTCATCAAAAAACGATCCAATTGCGCTTCCGGCAGCGGAAAAGTTCCCGCTGTTTCAATCGGATTCTCTGTCGCAATAACGAAAAACGGCGCTTCCAATTTCCTCGTCACACCATCCACCGTCACCTGCTTTTCTTCCATACATTCCAAAAGGCTTGCCTGCGTTCTGGGCGTCGCTCTATTTATCTCATCTGCCAACAGCACATTGGTAAATACCGGACCCGGATGAAATTCAAATTCTCCGCTTTTTGGATTATAAATGCTTAACCCTGTGATATCAGAAGGAAGCAAATCCGGCGTCATTTGAACTCTGGCGAACGGCGCCTCCATAGAACGCGCTAAAGATTTCGCCAGCATAGTCTTACCGGTTCCGGGCATATCTTCCAACAATACATGCCCCTCAGCAATCAGTGCCGTTAATACCAAGTCGATAACCTCTCCCTTCCCGATAATGACTTTTTCTATATTGTTTTTCAGCTTTTCCATTGTATTCATATACAGACTCCTTTCCTTCCCATACGGGCGGTATAATGTCTAACGACATTATACCATACTTTCCTTGCAATGCAAAACAGCCATCCGCATTTTGGATGACTGTTTTGCATCATGTCTTTTATTTTCATTACATCCTATTATTTCTCTGATTTCCAATCCCATCCGACAAATAATCCGCTAATTTTAAACCCTGACGCTCCAACTCATTAAAGGTATCTACATCATCTGCATATTCCCCGGCAAGTCTCGCAACAATTTCCCGTTTCGTCAGCATCAGATACTCTCCTAATTCTCGCTCTAAAACATCTCTATCGTAATTAATATTCATATTGCTGAGTATCTCTGCAATTTTCGACACATCCTGCTCAAGCGTTATCTCCAGCTGGTCGGTCTCTGCAGCTTCTCCCTCTTTCACGAGTGACGCCAATGTAATAATTCCACTTGTCAAATCCACAAGCGCCAGACGCAGACTGTCTGCAATCTCTGGTGGATAATATTTTTCAAAAGCATTTCCCATTTCCACAGGTATTTTATTCACCTGATTCTCCACCGTATCACGATCAGTCATATTGTCTGCAACTGACAAGATATACATCCGAATCCAATAGGACAATTGCTCCCAGAGCCTCCTCAAATTCTGATTCAGCTCCATTTCTCCCGTCTGAGAATTAACCTCCTCTTTTCGGCAGATATATAGAGTCGAACCAACTTGTAGGTTATAGGGATTGATTCCCGGATTCTTCATTAGTATTTCGGGAACAGTAGTACCATAGGATTTCGCCAGAAGATAAATCGTATCTCCCCGTTTTATGACATGTGTAATCGTGTTATCACAATTCATAACTTTTTCCTTACATTTATTTCTTTTTATTATATGCATTTTTTTGTCCAAATTTCCAAACACTAATCACAAATCAAACAAAGGAGGAATGGAAATGGATATTTTTCAAGATGGACAGCCGCCAGTCGGGCTTACAATGGGGCTCGCTATGGATTTAGCCGCTATGAACCGTTATGCTAAACTGACCGAAGCAGAAAAAGAAGAAATCTTGAACCGGGCAAGAGATGCGAAATCCAGAGCTGAAATGAAGCGGATTATTGAAGAGCTCCGGTAAATTTTATAGACACTCGTTTATACACAAAAAGCACATGTCCTGCTCCCTTTGCGGAAATCCATGCAGGACATGTGTTTCTATCGTCTTTATTTCAGATTTTTATCCATGATTTCCATATGCGTTTGGCTCTTTAATAAACGTTACCTGTAAATCCTTTACGTCAATCAAACTTTCCTGTTTGCACTTCGGACAGTATTTGCCGCTGTTCAACACATAAGACACAACATATCCGCTTTTTTGCAGTATTATATCATACTTACAGCCGTTCTCTGTCAAATACTCGTTGATTTGATTTACAAAGCCAGGGAACGCTCATCAACCGTTTCCATAAACATATTAAATTTCTCGTCCATAAGTCCCTCCGTTATGCCTTTTTCTTTGCTACGGGTATCCACACCTCATATTGTGCGTTCTGCGGGTCCGGATTTAAGTAAACCTCAATATCGGGGGCGTCGGCATATTCATATCCGGAAGCCGGAAGCCACTCTGTTATAATCCTCTGCTCCAATTCCTGTATCGACTGGTTCGTTCCTGTTCCAGAAAAGATTGCCCAAGTAGATGCAGGCACGTTATATTCTTCAAATCCATCGTTTGTCTTTGTACTGGAAACAGCAATAAAATATTTCCATTGTTCTTCGTCATTACAGGCGCTCACGCCCAAAAGGCCCATTGGCGGCGTATCCATCATTCCTGCCAATTTCTGTATTGTTCCATTTGCAACGGCATCCTGCCACATCTTTGGCACGACCATAAAATTATTTTCGATTTCCTTATCAAGCGGTGCAGATATACCAATGATACGGAATGCTTCTTTCGTTTCAATTCTATAATTCATTTCTGTCGCTCCTTTTACAGCAATTCTAAACACAATGGGGGAAAAAGATTTCACGGATACGCCCTCGTCTTTCACGGACGATGGGGCTATCCCGTGAAAAGACTGGAACGCCCTGTTAAATGCAGTCGGGGAACGGTAGCCGTACTTCTCTGCAATATCAATAATCCGTTCATTTCCACCCTGCAAGTCTACCGCCGCTAAAGACATTTTTCTTCTTCGGATATACTCTGCCAGAGTGATGCCTGCCATATAAGTAAACATTCTCTGATAGTGATAGGTGGAGCAGCAGGCGATCCGCCCAAGCTGTTCATAGTCCATTTCGCCTGTCAAATGTTCCTCAATATAATTCATGCTTTGGTTTAATCTTTCAACCCATTCCATGAGATACCTCCTTATCCGCACATATTGTGCTTTGTGGACATAAATTTGTCTTTACCATTATAAGGCTTACTCTTAAATTTTTCCTCTCTATCCCTGCACAAAAAAGAGAGGAAGCTATTCAATAATTGATATTTGCTTTTCTGGCTTGGCTGCATAAGTCACGAGTGGACAGTATGTAACATTTTCCGTCTTTGATCAAATGTGTCCCACACTGCCGAAACTCAAAATGTGCTTTATGGGTGATACATTGCTCCCGTATGGCAAGTCCCCAGAAATAATCAAGCGGTCTGGCGTTTCCGTCTGATTCGCCGCCGCCCACCACTTATTTCAATGCCATTTTCAAGTAGTAACCGTTCAATAATCCTATCCTGAAGTTGTTTAATTTGTGTAAAATAAAATCCACCCTTCGTTTCCAAATATATCACATCAATTCCCATCAGAACATTTCTATATGGAACAATTATACTAAATAACTTTGAAAAATCAATCTCTAAGTTGAAATGTTTCTAAATATTTCAACTCTATATGAAACTTTTCATTTTCAGAGATAAAACATTACTCCCTGAAAAAAAGCGACAGAGCTTTTATCCTCTGCCGCCAGTCAGTTATGCGTAAATGATTTCCTCATTCACAATCTCCATCGCACAAGCCCGTATACTATTCATTCGTCCTGTCCATTCTAAACGCATTTATGATTATCTGGATAACCGCAAGATCATCTGTGATTACCTGACAAGCAAGGTGTTCCGGCTTGCGGAAGCGCACGTTCCCGGAAAGAACGATTCGAATAAGTCGAGGCGGGACAACTGCGCTTTTGGGGAACGGCTGCGCAGCTGCCGGGTGGACTGCTTTTATATCCCGTCCGTGGAACGGGAGCTTGTCCGTACCTATGCGCGCAACCTGAGCAGTCAGGTCGTGAAATCCCGCGCGGTCAAGGCAATGGTCACTTACGGAATTTATGCGAAAGGGATCAATGATGACGACCCGAAGCAGGATTTTATAGACGCCCTTTACCTAGGGAGCCGATGGGGCGATATGCCAGCCACCCAGCAGAAAGGGGGTTGGTGCTAATGATAACATGGTCTGATATCTTTACCTTTGTCATTATGCTTTGTGCAGTTATAACCCTTGTAACCAATAACAAACACAAAAAATAGCCCCCTGCTCTGGTA
>Ga0137307_102463_pt1 | contig 12819 bp, 9 predicted proteins | sample NAcewD2O_March_2_FD_97180 | JGI IMG/M metagenome (GOLD analysis project Ga0137307, IMG submission 97180) | Mouse cecal microbial communities from Vienna, Austria - N-Acetylglucosamine amended D2O_March | ecosystem: Host-associated > Mammals > Digestive system > Large intestine > Cecum | place...
TTACTTCAAGCTGCTGACAATGTTCCGTCAGGTTCCATGGATCGATGAAAACGTGATGGAAAACGGCACATGGGAGCAGACCCCGAACAATCAGTATACTTATCAGGAATTGTTCGGCAAGGTGATAGGGGAGTTCAAGGCTGCCTATGATGTGCTTCCGGCTGAAATGCAGGATGGCGGTCGCGCCGACAGGGTAGCGGCGGCAGCATATCTTGCCAAATGTTATCTGACTCTCGCATGGGGCGACGGTTATGAGGCAACTACCGGAACCGCGCATATCAACACCGAATATATGAAGAAAGTGAAGGAATACACAGATGTTGTCAAAAACTCCCGTTTCGATTATCTTGAGGATTTCGGCGACATATTCCTTCCGGAATATAAGAACAGCAAGGAATCGGTGTTTGCCGTGCAGACATCTTCCTATGAGGATGACAATACAAGATTCGGGCGTTGCAACTGGTCGAACACTCTTAACGGTTGCTGGCAGATATGGTCATGCGGATGGGACTGCCACAAACCGTCGCAGAACCTTGTCTGCGCGTTCAAGACAAAGAACGGTCTCCCGATGTTCGATGATTATGACAACGACTATTCGTATCCGGAGGCTGGAGTGGCTTCGTCTCAGAAATGGGACCCTCGTCTGTTCCACACTGTCGGAATGCCTTCGTTCCCTTATAAGTATGAGGCGGAATACACGCTTACCATTGCCAACACCAGGGACCCGAATGATTACGGCTACTACACTTCTCTAAAGGAGGTTCCCCAACGCAGCAAGGGGGAGACTTTCGAAGGATCATGGCAGGCATTCGCGATGAACGATTATGTATTTCGTTATTCAGATGTGATGCTTATGCGTGCGGAGGCACTCATAGAACTTGACGAACTTCCGGAGGCTCGCACCATCATCAACGACATCCGCAGACGTGCCGCCAATTCGGTTGAAAAGCATATCGGCTACGCAAGAGACTTCTGTGAGATTTCGCTTTATCCTGTATCATATTTCAACGACAAGGAAACGGCACGCAAATGTCTGCAGTGGGAGAGACGCCTTGAAATGGCGATGGAAAGCAGCCGCTATTTCGACCTCCGCAGATGGGGAATTGCCTCGGAAGTGCTTAACGAATATTTCGCATATGAATCGAATGCCTACAGAAGCGTCCCGGATAGCAACTCGCCGACAGGCTACACAGACGTGAGATTCGGTCAGTATTACAATGACGCTCATTATACTTCAGGTAAGAACGAATTCTATCCGATCCCTTATAACCAGCTTTATTACGTTCCCGGCCTGTACGTCCAGAACAAGGGATACTGATTTATCTTCTTGTTGATGTAGACAAATGATTGATGAGAGGCACAGAGGTCAGCCGCAGATTGCTGCAGCTGACCTCTGTATCTGTCCTGATGTCTGTTTTATAATGTATCAGCGGGATTCGAGGCAGGCATCGAGGGCGGCGGAGAGGGCGGGGCGGTCGAGGTCGCGACCGATGAATACGAGTTTGATCATGCGGTCACCATATTCTTCATCCCAGTCGCGGCGGAGTCCCGGCTCCCGATCCATCAACGCCATTAGTTCCTCTTCCGGAGCTGTGGCATACCAGTAGCCGGCTTCCTTGAGGTTTTTCTGTATGCCCGCCTGCTCGAAAAGCAGGGACATGTCGCGGTTGTGGCTGAAATACAGCACTCCCTTTGTGCGGATCACGTTTGCCGGCCAGTCAAGATTCACGAAGCGGTCAAACTTCTCGAAGTTGAAAGGACGGCGGCGGAAATATACGAATGTGCCGATGCCGTATTCCTCGGCTTCTCCATCACCGTGATGGTGGTGATGATGACCGCAGTCACAATGTCCCTCATCATGGCCACAGCATTCATGCTCATGTTCATGTTCATGTCCATGTTCATGATTATGATGGTCGTGATGATGATGGTGTTCCTGTTCTTCTGCGGGTTTCTCGATTTTCTCGACCCAGGTGGCGGATGTCGCCACATCCTCGAAATCAAACATACGTGTGTCGATGATTTCACTGAGGTTCACATCGCAATAATCGCATTCCATAATTCTTGCCTTGGGCTGTAAAGCGCGTATTACCGCTTTTATATGGGCTGCTTCATCTTGTGTGACCTCCGAAATCTTGTTCAGAAGGATAATGTTGCAGAATTCTATCTGTTCGATTATCAGATTCTCTATGTCTTCTTCTTCGATTCTCTCTTTGTCGAGGTTCTCTCCGCACCCGAATTCACTTTTCATGCGTAGTGCGTCGACAACCGTGACGATGGCATCCATGCGCGGACGGATGATGTCTGTGCGTGCCGGATTCACCATCTGTTCCATCGAGCATATGGTCTGGGCGATAGGCGCAGGCTCACACACGCCGCTTGCCTCGATGACTATATAGTCGAACCGTGCCGATTCTATGAGGTCTGATATCTGTCTGATAAGGTCGGTGCGTAGCGTGCAGCATATGCAGCCGTTCTGGAGGGCGACGAGGTCTCCTGAATCATCTTGTCCCACGATACCCCCTTTCTGGATAAGGTCGGCGTCGATGTTGACTTCGCCTATGTCGTTTACGATAACTGCGAAACGTATGCCGCGTTCGTTTGTGAGAATGTGGTTGAGCAGTGTGGTTTTGCCACTGCCAAGATAACCGGTGAGCAATAGAACCGGTATTTCATTGCTTTCTTTCATGATAAATCTATTGAGAAATGGGACGCGTCCGAGAGCGTCCCATTATATATAACGAAGAGTGAACTGTTTTGGTTATGACAGATGATTTCTTAGGGAAGCCACTGCATACTCCGGAATCTCCGGGTCTTTTTCTGCTTCTTTTAGGATTTCACTGGCGAAATGGAGTCGCTTGAGCAGACGGAATGCAAGCATGTCGCTCTCTTCCTGGGTTCTGACAGAGCCAAGAAGCCAGATTGCCTTTTCCAGAGACATTTCGTCGACAGGAAAAAGATATGTGGCAAGAATGCGCGATTCGCGGACTTCACTGTCGTTCCATAAGGCTTCCGCCAGTTCGGAAGAGGGGGTGAGAGCTTTTGCGATTGCAGCGATCTGCGGAATCTGCAGACCGAAAATCACCTTGTGTGGCATTCCCGCTTTCCGCAAGGTATCGGCTACGATACCGTTGCGGAAAACGAAAAAATCCTTTTTTATTGACTGAAGGTCCATATTACTCCATTCTTCTCGGTTACTGCTTTATTTCGCGCTGCAGACTTTTGCAGTGTTTCCGCATTTACCGGTGAGCGGAGAATATTCGCGGCTGAGACGCAACATCTGCTCTACGTAGTTCTCGGGATAGGAAATCTCTATGTCCGTGATTTCTCCTGATTTGTTAACTACCGGAGTGTATACAGGATTGATGAAGCCTCTGTATGGAGGAATATCGAGTTTCGAATAGCGCGAGAGAACCTCTTTGTGAAGTTTCGGGTCTACCTTGACAGCATACTTCTGCACGAGCTCGTTGCCTCCTTTGTAGTCGCCTTCGCTCTTTATGCGCTGGACTTCGGCGAGAAGAGTGCCGATGAGTTCGCGCATCCTGGGATAGTCATTGACCTTTACAAATGTCTTGCCTCCCTTTTTCGTGAGCTCCACGACATCTTTGCCGCCTTTCCCTTTCTTTCTGCCGTTTTCCAGAATCCAGCGTGCTATGAGCTGGCGGTTGCGCATGTGCGCCTCCTCCACGTCCTTGCCAGGCTCGATGCGGTTGAGCTGGGTCATGAGTCCGTTGAGAAGGTATTTGTAATATTCTGCCTTGTAGGCTTCGGGATTGTCGAGTATTCCGAGTTCAAGAAGCTTGGGATCCGCGAGATAATAGAGGGCGAAAAGGTCGGCGCGGGCTTCCTCGAGAGTGGAGCCGTGTTCCTTGAGCGCATCGGGGTCGACACCGGGGAGGAGCTGTCCGGAAGCGTGACCGAGACATTCGTGAAGATCGGTGTGGAGCATATCCGTGATATAGAGATAATCTTCCATTATCTTGCGTGTCGGGGCGTCGATTACGAATTCCTCGTTGAAGCCATTGCCGTGAGATGCCATTTCATAAGCCTCGGTGATATTCTCCAGAGTCACGGATTTGGAGCCATGCTGTGCCCGGATCCAGTTGGAGTTCGGGAGATTGATACCGATCGCGGTAGCCGGGAAAGCGTCGCCGGCAAGCATCGCCGCCGTGATGACCTTTGCCGAAACACCTTTAACCTTGTCTTTTTTAAAGCGTTTGTCCACAGGAGAGTTGTCTTCGAACCATTGCGCGTTGGAGGATATTGTCTCTGTGCGGGCGGAAGACTTGCCGTTGCGGAAGTTTACATAAGACTCCCATGCCCCCGTCATGCCAAGAGGATCGCCGTAGCTCTCGATGAAACCGTTAACAAAGTCGATGTCCGATTTTGTATCCTCTGCCCAGAGAATCGAATATTCATCGAAAAGACGGAGGTCTCCGGTGATGTAATAGTCGATGAGTTTGGTTATATAAGCCTTCTGCGCGTCATTCTCGGCTACGTTCTTTGCCATGTCGAGCCAGTAGATGATCTGGGAGATAGCCGGTCCATACACACCGTTCAGACTGTAATGCTGTTCCTTGATTTTGCCGTTCTCCTTCACAACACGAGAGTTGAGTCCGTAGGAAATCGGAGTGGGGTCATCGGCTTTCTTTATGGAATTGTAATAAGCCTCCACCTCTGCCTGAGTCACGCCGTCGCCATAAAGATTGTTGGCGGATGTGGCGATGACATCCTGCGTACCGTCCTGATTAACGCGCTTCGCCATGACCGACGGATCGAAGATTACCGGCACAAGCACGCTCATCATCTGCTCGCGAGTCTGCCCCGGTTGCAGCGGTAGACAGCAATTGCCGAGTTTGCCAACCTGCTCCTCGAAGAAAGCCTGCGAGAACTCTGGCTGGAACTTGTCGGTGGAATAATGGTGATGTATTCCGTTGCCGAACCATACCTGCTTGAGATATTTCTCAAACGCCTTGAAGTCTTTGGAGTTCCTGTCGCCGTCGTATTTTGTATATATCTTCTCCAGAAGCTGACGTATCTGGAGGTTGTAACGGCCGTTCTGGTCCCAGATGATGTCGCGTCCCATCTGCGCTGCCTGCGACAGATAGTAGAGCATCTTTTTCTGGTCAAGCGACAGACGTGAATACTCAGGCACTTCATAGCGGAGCACCTCGATATCGGCAAAGCGGTCTACATGGAAATTGAAATCCTTGTTTTCCACCGCGTTCGCACCAGTTGTTGCCATGGTAGCGATCATTAATGAAGGAAGTATTTTTTTCATTTTATAATGTAGGTTAAGTCCGTTGTATCGGATGAGGAGGATGTTCGTGTATCTGTTCTTTTTTTACTCCACGTAAAGCACCAGCCCTTTCAGATATTCACCCTCCGGGTGTGAGATGTCAACCGGATGGTCGGCAGGCTGGGTCAGCTGGTGGAGTATGCGCACTTTGCGCCCCGATTTGGCGGCTGCCGTGAAGACAGCCATGCGGAACATGTCTTTGGTAATCGCCTGTGAGCAGGAGAATGTGAAAAGTACTCCGCCGCTCTTGATTTTCTCGAAGGCGCGGGCATTGAGCTTGCGGTATCCTATCAGTCCGTTCTTTATCGCTCCGCGATGTTTTGCGAAAGCCGGCGGGTCAAGTATGATGAGGTCATATTTGTCGCTCTCCATGTCCGAGAGAAACTTGAATGCATCGACATCGTGCGTGTGGTGACGTTCGTCACCGGGGAAGTTCAGACCTATGTTGGCATCGGTGAGAGCCACAGCCTTTGATGAGGAATCCACTGAGTCCACGCTTATGGCGCCACCGCGCATGGCGTATACCGAGAAACCTCCCGTGTAGCAGAACATGTTGAGCACCCGTCTTCCTTTTGCATAGCTTTCAAGAAGTTTGCGGTTCTCGCGCTGGTCTACGAAGAAACCTGTTTTCTGTCCTTTGAGCCAGTCGATGTTGAACTGAAGACCATTCTCTATGGCTATGTTGCCGTCGTAGTTGCCGACAAGATATTCGTTGTCGGGGTCAAGATGCGCCTTGTAGGGGAGTGTGGTGTCGCTTTTGTAATATACGTTTCGGATTTTTGCGTCAGGGAGCATGGTGAGTGCCTCCGCTATCTTGTGACGTGCGAAATGCATCCCGGGAGAATGCGCCTGCATTACGGCAGTGTCGCCATATATGTCGATGACCAGTCCCGGAAGGAAGTCTCCCTCCCCGTGCACGAGGCGGAAACAGGTGTTGTCTTCGCGGATCAGACCGAGAGTGCGGCGAAGCGCGAACGCCGATGACAGACGCCTTATGAAGAAATCATCGGAAATGGTGTCAACGCCGAATTCGAGAATCCTCACGGCTATGCTTCCGATCTGATAATGACCGGCGCCGAGAATGTTCCCTCTGGAATCAGAGACACACACCTCGTCACCCTCTTCAAGATTCTGAGGCAGCGAGGCTATGGCTCCTGAAAACACCCATGGATGATGGCGGAGGAGAGACTCCTCTTTGCCAGATTTCAATCTTATTTCTTTTTTCATTATTATTTGTTCTGTATGATTGATTGGTTATCGGATGCAGACTGTCTATTTGAAAAGCCTTACTATATCCATGCCGTTAGCGTATATAAGCAGGAGAATGAGAAGTGTCATGCCTACAAGTTGGGCGCGTTCCATGAATTTCTCGCTCGGAGGTCTGCGGAAAATCACTTCATAGATGAGGAACATCACGTGTCCGCCGTCAAGAGCCGGAATCGGAAGGATGTTCATGAACGCAAGAGCCACAGAGAGGAATGCCGCTATGTTCCAGAATGCGATCCAGTCCCATTTTTCCGGGAAGATGGAGCCTATCGATCCGAAACCGCCTATGCTGTTGGCTCCCTCTTTGGTGAAGACCATTTTCATAGACTTGGCATAAGAGGTGAGCTTGTCGGTTCCCATCTCGATTCCGCGGGGAATAGACTGGAAAATGTTGTAGCGGATCTCTTTGGTCTTGAAGAATGCCGCCGGGTTGACTTCGAGTCCTACTCCCATCTTGGAGTTTTCCGACAGCTTTACCTGTTTCACAATTGTGTCGGTCGTTTCTCCTGCGCGGCGCAGAATCGTGAGATCCACAGTCTGGTTGTCATGACCGGGAAGTGTTCGGAAAAACTCGTCGAGCGAAGGTGTCTTCACTTCTCCTATGGCGATGATTTCGTCACCCGGTTCTATCCCCGCTTTGGCAGCTCCTTCACCCGGCATCACCTGAGTGATGCGAGTGGGGAAGCGGTATGTGAAGAAGTTGACCGAAGCAGTGTCGCTTTTAGCCTCTTCGTCGAGAGAGAAGATGAATTTCTCCGGAATGGAGATGCTTACCGTGTCTTTGCCGTCGCGGAGCACAGTCACCTTCTTTGCCTGAACCATCTTTATGCGTGCCTCTACCGGATTTTCCAGTTCTTCGCCGTCGGCTGCCAACGGTATGTCTCCGTTATGGAAACCTATTTTTCTTGCCTCGCCGGAATAGGAGAATCCCATTTTTGCCTCCTGCACCGGAACATATTTCTCGCCGGTGGCATAAACGAGTCCGGCGTAAATCAGGATTGCGAGCAGGAAATTGAACAGCACCCCTGCTATCATTATAAGGAGTCGCTGCCATGCCGGTTTTGAACGGAACTCCCATTCCTGCGCCGGTTTTTTCATCTGTTCGGTATCCATCGACTCATCGATCATGCCGGCGATTTTGCAATATCCGCCGAGAGGCAGCCAGCCTATACCATATTCCGTATCTCCCCAGAATGATTTTTTCCTCTTTTTCTTCACCGGTTCGGCAGATTCCCCGTCGGTGTCGTCATTCCCGATGTTTTTTGTTTTCCCAAATCCGCCGAAATATTTCTTTGGCTTCCATTTGAAAAGTTCAATCCAGGGATCGAAAAAGATATAGAATTTTTCCACTTTCACCCCGAATATGCGGGCGAAGAAAAAATGACCGAATTCATGTATGATTACAAGAATGGCGAACGCGAGAATAAGCTGTGCCGCTTTTATAAGAAAAGTATCCAATTTTCTGTAGTTTTAGTCTTGAATTAAAAATGAAGTTTAACGAATGAAATGATTTGCGGAGACCAGCGGTCATATCGTTGTCCTGAATGAGGCAAGTATCTCCTCAGCATGTCTGCGCGCCTCTGTGTTGCTCTCTACAAGATCCGGCAGGGTTATGTCGGGAATCCATTGTGTCCGCTGCATCACGCGGTCCACAAGTCTCGGCATGTCCATGAAACCTATTTCTCTGCGGAGGAATGCCGCTACGGCAATCTCGTTGGCAGCATTGAGGATGCAGGGCATGTTACCCCCTTTCTCGATAGCGTCGAACGCATACTGTAGAAGCGGGAACCGCTTTCGGTCGGGAGCTTCGAATGTCAGCGATGCATATGCTCCAAGAGTCAGAGGCGGTCGTTTGCTCGTAAGCCTGTCAGGATAGCTCAAGGCATAGCGGATGGGGAGGTGCATGTCGGGAACTCCGAGCTGAGCCTTGACTGAGCCGTCTATAAATTCCACCATCGAGTGGACTATGGATTGCGGGTGAACTGCGATTTCTATCTTCTCCGGCGGACAGTCGAAAAGCCAGCGTGCCTCGATCATCTCAAAACCTTTGTTCATCATCGAGGCTGAGTCTATCGTGACTTTGGCGCCCATGTCCCAGTTGGGATGGTTCAGCGCGTCGTCTACAGTCACAGATTCCAGCTCCCGCATGGTCTTGTTGCGGAAGGGACCTCCGCTTGCCGTGAGGATTATTTTGGATATGTTTTCGCTGTTCTCACCTGTGAGACACTGGAATATAGCGGAGTGTTCGCTGTCTACGGGTATTATTCTCGAATTCGAGTCTTTGAGAAGCGATGTGATTACTTCTCCAGCCACTACAAGAGTCTCCTTGTTGGCAAGAGCGATGGTCTTGCCTGCCATTATCGCGTTGACGGTAGGTATGAGTCCGCTGTATCCCACCATTGCCGTGACCACGATGTCGGCTTCCGGCATCGCGGCGGCTTCCTCTATGGCGGCGGTGCCACCCTCCACCCGGACGGAGGTTCCGGCAAGGGCGTCCCGGAGATTGGGCAGGAATTCCTCGCATGCAATCACGACGCGAAGAGGATTGAACCTGCGTGCCTGGGCGGCGAGCAGTTCCCAGTTGCGCGCTGCTGTAAGCACTGTTGCGCGGAATTTTTCGGGATGCTCTTCGATTATGTCAAGGGTCTGGGTTCCGATGGAACCAGTCGATCCTAATATCGCAATGTTCTTTATGTTGTCCATTATCAAAAGAATCTTGAATCCTGAGGTGACAGGTGTCACCGTCCTCTCGGTGCCTCGAAAGGGGCATCCTTGATTATCATGGATTCGGGGTTTCCTATATATTCGTAAGGGATTAGCGGCAGTCCGTTGTGCCACATCATCACTTCCACATATCTTTTGCCTTTTGCATCGGGAGAGGGTGCTAACGCGATAACCTGACCGCCGGTCACTGCGTCACCAGCAGAGACCATAGGAGCACCGACACGCGCTATGCGGGTGACGAATCCTTTGGCATGCTGTATGATAATTACATATCCGCTCCCGGATGCCGAATAGTAAGACGCGAGGATTGAACCGTCGGCAACGCACTTCACCGCCTCTTCGTCAGGCATTATCACGTATCCTTTTTCTTCAGTGCGCGAAGCCGAAGAGAATATGCCGCTGTCGCTCACAGGAAAAAACATCATTCCGTCGGCAGCCAGAGGGGCGAGCACAGATATGTTGAAACGCTCACGTTCCTCCATCGTGTTTACAAATTTGCGTTCAAGCGGGGAGGGCGGCAGCAGGGAATCGGGCGACATCTCCCTGAGGTTTGCTGTCATTATTAGTGAATCTGCAATGGGTTTTCTGTCTGTGTCAAAAGCCAGAAGTATATTGTCGAGATAGTTCTGGTTCTGCTCATATATTCCGAGGATAGAGTCGAGACGCATGATGTTGTCTTCTGTCGCAGATCGCTCCGACTGCTTCATGTAGCCGGGGAGTAAAGTCCGCAGCGGAGTCACCATCACTATGGCTCCTCCGATTATGATCAGAATGAGCAGCGCAGCCCCTGCCGCTGCCAGCAAAGACAGGGGCGAAAGTGAAATGTCTGCCAGATTTTCAAGTCTGGATTCGTCTTCAATTCTGATGCGATATTTAGGGTGGCGTCTCATCTGATAAAATCGTATCGCGAATTTAATGAAAATTAGTGAAATGATAAGGCTCCGGAGCTTTTTTTTGCAATATTATCTTCAAATTTGATGTCGCAAAGCAAACAAAAAAAATCCTTGCGGTGTTAGATATATAAAAATTGCAAAAAACAATTTATAAAGTTTTAAAATTTGCTTATCTTAAATTAATATTTTATGAAAACAAGAAATCTTTACTACGCTATGGCGCTCGTTGCAGGCACTGCCGCTTACTGCGCGCCCGCAAACGCACAGGATGTTTTCGTAGATGAAGCTACCACTGTAACTGAATTTACTTGCGACAACACCACGCGTTACTTTTCCAATTGGCGTAACAACTGGTTCATCGAGGTCGAAGCGGGTATCAACCAGCCTTTTGTTGAGCGAGGCAACGCCAAGACTCCGGGTGACAATGTAAGCCGTCACAAGATGACTCTTACCTACGGAGTCGGATTCGGCCGCTGGGTATCTCCCTACATCGGGTTCCGTGTTAAGGCTCTCGGCGGTGCCCTTCACTGGGACAATCCGATGCAGCCTGATCTCGCCAACGGATGGAGCCGCGCGAAACATGTAAATCTTCAGGCTGAGTTCATGTGGGATATGTTCAATTCTCTCGGAGGGGTGAATGACAACCGCGTATTCTCCATCATTCCTTTCGCAGGTCTCGGTGGTGACGCAACATGGGACTTCCGCAACGCACAGGGTGGCGAGCCTGCAGGAACCAATGTTTATAACCGTCACAACAAAGCAAAAAGCGTGGCATGGTCGCTTCCTGTCTCAGCGGGTCTGCAGTTCCGTTTCCGTCTTTGCGAATATGTAGATTTCTTTGCCGAGGCTCGCGCATCATTCTATGCCGACACCTGGAATAATAGCGTACACGGCAATTCGATAGACGCCAATGTGGCTGTGCTTGGTGGTTTCAACTTCAACATCGGTGGCCGTAACTTCGGCACATTCAACCAGTGCGCATATGTTTCCCAGATCGCAGCTCTCAACGGTCAGGTCAATGACCTCCGCGCCCAGCTTCTCGCCTGCGGTGAAGAGGTGGCTGCACTTCAGGCTCAGCTTCCCTGTCCGGAACCTGTCCAGAAAGATTGTGTGAACGCACCCCTCATGACTACTGTACGCTTCACCATCAACTCCGACAAGATTATGCCTACAGAGGAGGTTAATGTCTACAATATGGCTGAATGGCTCAAGGCTAATCCTGAAGAGAAAGTCGTTATCTGCGGTTATGCCGACAAGGATACCGGTACATCAGAGTATAATATGGCGCTTTCCGAGAAACGTGCCAACGCAGTCGCTGACGCTCTTGTGAACACTTACGGAATCAGCCGCGACCGTCTCACAATCAAGTATGACGGATCTGATGTTCAGCCTTACAGCACAAACGACTGGAACCGTATCGTAATATTTGCCGCTCCCGAATTACCCTAACCTTTCCTCGTGAACAATAGTTCCCCATGCGCCCCGACCCTCAACCAAGAGAGCCGGGGCGCATTTTAATATCACACCACAAAAATAATACAGATTGACAATTAATGCTAAACAATATGCATTTTATTTGTTTTTTATAAAATAATCCAATATATTGCAACAGAATCAAAAAAAATATCATATCAAAATACATCAATCACTCATAATACTCAACAGTGCCAAACCATAATCTTATAATATAGATTGATTATCCGTGAAAACACATCATCAATCTCTCCTTAAATAACCAGCCTTTATGAAAAAAAATTAAATATCACGCCGCAAAAATCTTACCAACCGCACTATTCTTATCATTAAGTTCTTGCCACGGCACCGAAGACGACCTCTATCCAAATAACTCAGAAAGAACTGATGCCAGTAGACGTATGTCGGTTTTAGAATATCCGGATATATATGAAATTTTAAAATCTGAGAAAGTAATACTTGAAGCCCTTAATGCATGGAAAGAAATGCTGACTTATGCGACTCATTTTTCACGACGTGAAATCGGTTTCTTCATTTATTATAGACATAGCTCAAATTCTTATTTTATTGGAGAATGGGTTTACGGCCCCTTAGTTCCTTTCACATTTGGGAATGAAGCATATGTCAATTTAGGCAAACCTCTATTCCCATATGAAGTATGTGCATTTTATCATTGTCATCCCCCATATTACGGACCGGACTATCGGCTCACTGGTGCATCACAGGAGGATGAAAATCTTGCATATAAATTAGATATCCCCGGATTTGTTTTTGACTATAGTTATAGCAGCGTATGGGGCACTTATGATTATGAAACAGAAGCAGACTTCCCAACAACATATGTTTTTGGCCCCCGACAAAGATCCCCATATAAATTTTATTAATACCTCTATTATTTTCCTGTCATCATGAAAAAATATATCTTTCTGATCCTTGCTATCGCGGCCTCTGCATTCTTTACATACGGAGAGGACACAGCCTATAAAGAGTCAAAAAAAATGAATTTTAAGCCCGAAAAAGAGGCTCAAATTATTCAGACAGCAAAAAAGGTGGCACATGAAATAGCTCCTAAAATAAATATTGACACCCTTGTGCCGTTAATATTCAGTTTCTTCATCGCCGACAACCATCCTATTATCAACAAAAAAGCCATTGCAGTCCATT
>Ga0137307_102464_pt1 | contig 12819 bp, 8 predicted proteins | sample NAcewD2O_March_2_FD_97180 | JGI IMG/M metagenome (GOLD analysis project Ga0137307, IMG submission 97180) | Mouse cecal microbial communities from Vienna, Austria - N-Acetylglucosamine amended D2O_March | ecosystem: Host-associated > Mammals > Digestive system > Large intestine > Cecum | place...
ACTCCTCACCGCAGCTGCATGTATAGGTCTTAATCCCTTCCTCCGTACAGGTCGGCTCTTGCGTTGCTGTCACCTCGTACATGTGTTCATGCTCCGGCTTTCCCGTTGCGGGGATGATCTGCTGCTCTTTTAACACCTTTCCGCATACGACGCTGCAGTGGCTCCCTTCGGTTTTCCCGTCCTCGGTTTCTGTTGGTTCCACTGCCGGGTCTGTTACCTCCTTGTGACCAAGCGCGGCTATCTGCTCTGTATACTCCTCACCGCAGCTGCATGCATATGTCTTAATTCCCTCTTCCGTACAGGTTGGCTCTTTTGTTACCCTGGCCTCGTATGTGTGTCTGTGGTCCGGATCTTCCGGTATACCGGTATCCTCGTTATAGAAAATCACACGGCTTTCTGCTTTCACCACATTCTTTAATGCCTTCACATCTGCCACCGTCACCAGATCTCCCTCAAATGGTTCAGCAAGAAACAAAAAGGTAAAATCACCTGGTTCCGCCAGTTCATATGCCTGTAGATAATATCTGCCCGGATTCTCTTCGGACGCCATAAGATAAACATCCTGGAACCAGTCTGTCTTATCCATGACTTCCTCAGAATCATTCTCCCAGTAATCTGTCCGGATCCGTACTACGTAATCCGCCTCGTAAAACCAAAGTGAGTCTATCACATCACTATCACTATATGGATTCCCATTCTCATCGTACCATATAACTTCAAAGTATGCGTTTTCATCAGGAATAGAGCCATCCCCTTTGTCCGCAATTTTTCTTAGGTCAATACTCTTTGGCGCGCTGCGAAGCTCTATACGTCCAACTTTCTGAAAATCTGCCGCCGCTCCCTCAACAGTCCATCCGCTTACGTCATATTTCAGCTTATATCCACGATCTATATAAGACTGATCCAGCACAAAGCCTGATTCTGTGGCATTTGCAGCATCAGCAATAATATACGTCTTATCTGGCAGAAGTGTTCCCGGAAACATCCGGTTGGATGTCTGGAACTGCGTTGTTCCGGTAACAGCTCCATGAATAATCAATGTCCCCTCCGGGTTAAGCACAAGTATTCCCCGTTTTTCACCCTCATTACTTACACCTGTAAAATCGCCGGTTATCTCCGCGGCATCCCTTAGGGCGTTAAAATCCAGGCAGGCGCCGTTCTGAAGCGTAACATTGTTCAGACTTCCTGTTTCAGGAGACAGGCGTGCTTCATCACTGAGGACAATATTTCCTACTGTATCTGCTACTGCGTTTTCCATGGTGGCGCGGCTTAATGTCAGAGTCGTGTTTTCATTTCCGTAAAACTCCTTTGCATTCGCAAGATCCTGATAGCCGTCCTTACCTGTTATATTGATTTCCGCCCGGCTATTGCAGTCTGTATGAATCCCTTCCCGGACAATGGTATCTGCATCCAGGTTCAATACAGCACTGCCTTTGTATGCTGTGTTATTGTCGCTTCCTCCTTCATGTCCCATGTAAATTGCCTTGAACATGGTCCCGCTATCAGAGTTCTTCATATTGGCATTCCTCACTGTCAGGGATGCATGATCCCCAACAGCAGTTCCGGTATAACCACCCGCATATACAGTCGGAAGCAGTTCTTTTTCCGAGCCTAGAAGTCCTCCAGGTTCAGAGCCTGCCCCCTCAAGGTATGTATTTACATTGTCAAGTGTAAGATTGTATCCCCCAAGGAAAATTTCCCGGTGAGGGACGCTTCCTAGCGCATCGCTTGATTCAAAAACCAACTTAAGATCCTGAAAAACGACTCCGTCACCCTCCATCTGAATGGGACATCTTGAACACAATTCTACATTTTCCGTGCCCCTGATTAACGTATTGGCCGGGATTATTACAGGCTTCATTCTGCCTGATTCCTCTGCCTGATTCCCGAACGTGATATTCCCGCCAATCGTGATCGGACTTTTCTTCTGACTCAGGGCGCTCATAAACTCTTGCGCCGTAGTAACCGTAATCCCTTCTTCTCCAGACAATCCCACCGTTTCTGTCTGCTTCCCGCTTTCCTGCATCTCTGCCAGCGCCGGTATCTGTATTCCACCCAGTAGTACTGCGGCGGCTGTAATGACACACAGGCTTCTCTTCATCTTTCCTTTCATGTTCTCCTCCTTAATGACATATCACCAAAATTTCAGTTATACTCCTGGCAGATGAAATCTGCCGTGAGTATGACGCCAGCCGCAGCCGCACAGCGACATAACTCCTCATGAGGCTGTGTGCATTCCTTTATACTAGCGGCAGATTTATCTGGCGCTCAGTATATCCAGGTTTTTTGCTCCGTGCAAAGCTATACTGGCTATTGAATTTGATTATAACAAATATTAAAGAAAAAATCCACAATTTTCTGTCTGTACGGCTCCAATCTGATTTACCAATTTGTTACAATTAATTGCAATGAAATTGGCAAGCCGGATTAACAGCCTACTCACTAATGAGAAAACGGGGCTTTTTAGCAGACACAGGGAGTGCAAAAGAATCATTACAATGCGCATCTGACAGAAAGCACTTTTCAAACACAATCCAGGTCTACGATTTTTGTAGCCGCCTTTTTCAGAAACTCTTCATCGTGCTCCACGAAGATCATGGTGGGCCTGTACGTAAGAAGAAGCTTTTCAATCTGTATCCTGGACAGGACGTCTATATAGTTGAGGGGTTCGTCCCATATATACAGATGCGCCTGTTCACACAAGCTTTTTGCCAGCAAAACCTTCTTTTTCTGCCCGGCACTATACTCTTCCATGTTCTTATCAAACTGTGTCCTCTCCATCCCCATTTTACGGAGAATGGTTTTAAACAGGCTTTCCTGAATCCCGCATTCTGCGGCAAGATCATCAAGTCTTCCCTTAATGCCTGAGGTATCCTGAGGAACATAGGATATCCTCATACCAGAGCCTATATGGCAGAGTCCCTGGTACTGGATGTCTTCTCCTGACAGCAGCTTCAGTATGCTTGATTTGCCGCTTCCGTTTCTTCCCTTCAGGCACACCCTGTCTCCCTGACAGATTTCAAATCCCACCCCTCTTACTATCTCCACGGAACCGGATTTTCCTGCATGCCCAGGATCTTCGCCCCTGGGCAAGTCTCTTCCTGCTGCCTGAGGATAATAGATGCTCAGGTCTCGAATCTCTGCAAGCCGCCCGGAATGATATACGGCAGGCGAAAGCTTAAGCTCCTCCGTGTCGTCAATATTTTTAAGAAGCCCGGCTTTCTCTTTTGCTGCCTCAGTCTTCCGCCTTTCAATTACCTTTGCACGCTTCATCATCTTTGCGGATTTATGGCCGATATGCCCCCTGTCCGGCCTAAGGCCAGAGATCCGCTGTCCCTTTTTACTCTTTTCTACCTTGTCCGACCATCCGCAGGCCTGTCTTGCCGACTGCCCCAGGCGCCTGACCTCTGATCTCAGTTTTTCATTCTGAAGCATCTCCCGTCTGTCTTCTGCCTCCTTTCCGGCATACCATGTGCTGAAATTTCCTTTCTGCACATCAATATTCCTTTTATTAATGGACAAGACGTGATTAATGCAGGAATCCAGGAAATGCCTGTCATGGGATACGAGAATAAATCCCTTTTTTCGGTTCAGGTATTCCGCTACGATCCGCCTCCCCTCCACGTCCAGGTGATTTGTGGGCTCGTCAATCAGAAGGAACCGGTTATCCCCGGTAAATAATGCTGCCAGCAGCACCTTTGTCCGCTCTCCGAAGCTTAATGTGGAAAATGGACGGTATAAAATCTCTGCATCTACGCCCAGCAGATTCAATTCGCGGAAAATCCGCCACTCCTCACTGTCAGATGTGAGTTCCTCTATAATCTCACTGGTCATTCTGTCCTGCCCGGATACCTCATACGGAAAATACTCAAAGTCCACATTAGAAATTATCCTTCCCTGAAATGGATACTGACCGCAAAGCAGTTTCAGAAAGGTCGTCTTTCCTCTTCCATTTCTTCCGATAAACCCAAGTTTCCAGTCCGTATCAATTTGAAACGACACATGGGAAAATACTTCATCATAGCTGCCCTCCCAGGCAAAGCTTAAATCAACAACATCAATCAATGACATATGCATCCCTCCTCATGAGCAGGAGCCCGAACTGGCTCCCGCATTTGCGCCGCCTGGCGGCACGCGCAAAAAACCGCAGGAAAAGTCCTCTCCCTGCGGTTCACATGCCAGATCTATACACTGAAAACGGATGAAAGACTTCCTGCTGTCGGCACAGCAAAACAAGCAGCCCACGTTACAGCATATATGAATATATGCTGCGGAGGCTTTCATGTCTGCTATGCAGTTACGTTCGTAATTAGCAAGAAGTATTCTTCATCCTTTCATCTCCCTTTTCAATTCTAGTATAACCCGATTTAAATACCTTTTTTGTTTCACTGAGGATGCTTTTTCGAGAGTGCATGTGTAAAAACGCAAGGCTGCGCTGAGGCTTTTACACATATGCTGTCGGGAAAGCAGACCAGTGAAACGTAAGATTATTTAAATTGGGTTATACTAGTTTACAACATCATATAATACAAGTGTCAAAAGGTATTTTAACCCTTCTCATTTAGAATATCACAGATGGTTCTTCCCTGCAAGCAAAAATGCGTTACTGTGGTTACTATTCACACAGGACTTTGCATTTACTGCAAAGTCCGTAAGAAAATGATTCAAGGGTGAGCAAATCCCATTCGCGAAGCGAATTTTAAATGGATTTGCGAATACTACTGTGAACGGAGTGAATAGTAACGTATTGATTTACTATTATTATTTTGATATACTCAGAAAGAAAAATAATGTGAAACACGGGGAACGATTTTATGAAGAGAAGAAGCAAAATCTATCTGTATATGACAGTAGGCTTAATACTTATTTATATTGGACTGGTAGCGCTTTTGTATCTTTCCGAATATGCTGACAGCAATGCTACCATCCGGACCTTGGGCGACGCATTCTGGTACTCACTTGTCACACTGACCACTGTGGGCTATGGCGACCTAACACCCGTAACACCCCTCGGGCATGCAGTAGGAATTGTTTTTCTTTTATTGTCAGCCGGTATTATCATGACCTTATTCGGCGCCGTTATATCTTTTGTGACCAGCGAAGGGCTTCCTTATATTATGCTTGGCTTTCAACGTAAGAAAAACTGGTATTACTTTGCAGACTATGGCCCGGAAGCCAATACGCTGGCTGCAAATATCTATAAGGAAGATCCGGATGCCGTGATCATTTATGGAGAGAAAAAGGAGGAGCAGATGGAGTTCCCCGACTACCCCTGCCTGTTTCTCAGCATCTCCCCGGCGCGGATTGTAGCGTGTAAGAAAAACAAGGGTACAAGATGCAAAATATTTCTTATGAAGGAAAATGATATCGGTGTAAACAGCCGGGCCGTTGACCTGCATAAATTACCGGTAGATGTCTATGCAAGAACCACGAACGGGCAGGATCACCTCTCCGGAAATATTAACTTTTTCCACAGCTATGACTGCTGCGCCAGGCAGTACTGGCGTTCCAGGCCGCTGTACAGCCACGAAAACACAATTGTAATCATAGGATTCGGACATTACGGACGCTGCATTCTGGAACGGGCAATACTTACGAATATCATTTCTGTAAACCAGCATGTTGCCTATCACATTTTTGGTAATGCAAAAGCATTCCTCGCCATGCACACACATCTGTCCGAGATGTTTTCAGTGGGAAAAGAATCTGAGACAACAGATTCCCTGATCTTTCACGATGAATTCTGGGAGGCGGACCATACCATTCTCAGCCGGGCAGACCGTATTATCATCTGCACGGATGACGAACCGGAAGGCTGGAATATCTTCTGGCGGTTAAATAAATACTATAAGCTGAGCGGACATATTGACCTCCACAGCAACCGGAAGGCGCCCGGCGTGTCCTATTTCGGAACAAATGAAGAGATCTACACCCCCAATCAGATTATGCGCACCTCGCTGAACAGAGCTGCCATTACGATCAATGAGCTCTTCCGCAAATCCGTCTCATACCCTACTCTTAGCTGGGAAGAGCTGGATGATTTCCACCGGGAATCAAAGATAGCCGCAGCGGATCACATTCTGATGAAAATCCGCATTCTTTTAAAGGATGAATCAATTACAGACTTTGATTCCGGCACAATTGAAAAAGCATACAAGGAATATTGCCGTACAAAAGCAACAGAAGATATACGGGATATGTACCGCAGACTTGACCATATGAGATGGCTCCGCTTTTATACCTTCTACAACTGGAGCTGCGGACCCGTAAGGAATGATGCCGCAAGACAGCATCCTATGCTGTGTCCCTATAACAGGCTGACACCGGAACAGAAAAAAGAGCGGGACGCCTCATGGGAGCTCCTGGGTCAATTGGGGACGGGGCATTTTTCGCCATAGCGCACCTCAAACGCTCCTGTGGAGCGTTTGAGGTGAAAAATGCCCCGTCCCAGATTCGACTACCGGGTTCCAAAGATACGGTCTCCGGCATCCCCAAGTCCTGGCACAATGTATTTGTGCTCATTCAGATGGTCATCTAGTGCGCCGATATATAGTGCCACGTCAGGGTGTTCTTTTTTCATCCGTTCTACACCTTCGGGTGCGGCGATGATGCACAAAAACCGGATATTCTTTACTCCTTTATCTTTCAGCATCTGAATTGCCGCTACACTGGAACCTCCGGTTGCGAGCATTGGATCTACTACGAATACCTCTCTCTCGCTGCAGTCTGCCGGCAGCTTGCAGTAGTATTCTACCGGCTGGTATGTGTCTGGATCCCGGTATAAGCCTATATGCCCGACCTTTGCCGCCGGTATCATTCTGAGGATTCCGTCCACCATCCCCAGGCCTGCCCTTAAGATCGGCACAACTGCCATCTTCTTGCCGCATAGTTCCTTTCCTGTCATCTCACAGATTGGTGTCTTAATCGTCACATCCTGCAGTTTTAAATCCCGCGATGCTTCATAACACATGAGTGACGCAATCTCACTTACAATCTCGCGAAATTCCTTTGAACCAACTTCTTCTCTGCGGATATAATTGATCTTGTGCTGAATCAGCGGGTGATCCATGATTTGTATCTTGGACATCTCTTCTCTGCCTCCTTCTCCCTGTTTCCAGGCATCTCTTTTTGACTGCGCTAATTAGTGTGGATTATACTAATACATCATACTATAATCCTTTCGCCAAGACAACCAGTACTTTATTATAGTGTGGCTTTCATTTGTCTGCAAAGGGTGTCCTGCTATTTTTAAAAAACAAAAATTTCATTCTTGACAATTGGAAAAAGCAGTTTACTTTAAATATCGCGAAAACTGAAAACTGTGATAATTCGGGCATTTGTTGGCATTTTTCAGGCATAACACTATTCACAAGCCGAATGGCTGTTTTGAACAGGAAACTGTTACAGGTATTTGATTGTGAAATAGTCCGGGATGGGATATAATATAGTAAATCAGATGGATTGCACAGCTCCGTGAATCGTACCGGATTAGTGTGGCAGGAAATAATCTTCCGGTCTTTTTAGATTCGAAGAGCGAATGAGTAAGAAAAAGGAGGAAATATACTATGTCAGCTAAAAATTTTAAAAAAGTACATCTTATGGAAAATCCACATGCCCGTCCTGAGAAAACTAGCCATTTTACGGCACGCATCTTGTTCTCTCTGCTCCTGCTGCTTTTGTGCCTTCTTATTACTGGGTATACCGGTGAAACAGCGCAGGCGGCAGGCAAAAGCAGCAGGGGCAAAACGGTTAAAATTACAATCAGCGCCGCCGGTGACTGTACATTAGGTGTCGATACAAGATATAACAATGCATTCAATGACTGTTATAAGGCAAAAGGTCCCACATATTTTCTTAAAAAGGTAAAGCCTGTTTTTTCAAAGGATGACATTACTGTTACGAATCTGGAAGGACCACTCACCAGTTCCTGGCAGCGCGTCCCGGCCCAGTTTACCTTTAAAGGACCTGAACGGCATGCTTCTATTCTGACAAAAGGCTCTGTCGAAGTTGTAAATATTGCCAATAACCATACTATGGATTACGGAAAATCTGGCTTTGAGGATACAAAAAAGACTTTGAAAAAGAATAAGATCAGCTATTATGGCTATGATGCCATTGCCTACAAAAAGGTGAAGGGGGTCAAGGTTGCCTTCCTTGGTTTCAATCAGCTGAACGGCGTGACCCAAAAGCAGGTGAAGGACAGCATTAACAAGGCGAAAAAAGCGAAAGCGAAAATTATTATTGTAAGCTTTCACTGGGGAGTGGAAAGAACCTATGAACCCACCTCCCTTCAGACGTCCATGGGACGTTACGCAATCCAGTGCGGCGCCTCTCTCGTGCTCGGTCATCATCCCCATGTGCTACAGGGCATTGAGAAATATAAGGGCAGGTATATTGTATATAGCCTTGGCAACTTCTGTTACGGCGGTCATACGAATCCGGCTGATAAAGATACCATGATCTTTCAGCAGACATTTTGTATCAAAAATGGAAAGCTGAAAAAAGATGACAGCAGGGCGAAGGTTATTCCCTGTTCGATTTCGTCAAGCAGTCAGTATAATAATTTTCAGCCTACTGTTTTATCGGGCGGGAGGAAGCGCACGCTTATTAATAAAATAAACCGGATCAGTAAGGGAAAGCATGTTACGATTAAATCAAATGGACAATTGGGGACGGGGCATTTTTAAAAATGCCCCGTCCCAGATTGAAAATAGGGTGTCCCCAATCTCAAAAAAACTTATAATTGAAAGGAGCTGAACCTATGACATCAGCATTAGCACCGGAAAAGAGCTGCACCATTGACGACATTTATTCCCTGCCAGACGGAAAGCGTGCAGAACTAATTGACAGCCAAATCTACTACATGACACCGCCGAGCCGGAAACACCAGGACATTACAGGGGAGCTTTTCGGAATCATACGTGAATACATCAAATTGAAAAACGGCTCATGCAGACCGTATGTTTCTCCGTTTGCTGTATTTTTAAATGAGGATGACAAAAATTATGTCGAACCTGATATCTCAGTTATATGTGATCACAATAAGCTTACTGATAAGGGATGTTCTGGCGCACCAGACTGGATCATCGAAATCGTATCACCTGGCAGCAGGCGGATGGATTATTTCACGAAACTTTTCAAATATCGCACTGCAGGCGTACGTGAATACTGGATTGTGGATCCTGACAAAAAAAGAATTACGGTATATGATTTTGAATACGAAGATACCAGGGACTATACTTTTTCTGATTCTGTAAAGGCTGGTATTTATGAGGATTTATATATCGACTTTTCGGATATTGCCCGGCAGCTAGATATTTAGTTTGATCAATTAGGAGGCGGTGACTAACCGCCGTCCTCTCACAGCACGTATAGCCTAGCCTGGCTTTTACCTGTCGGAGGGGGACACCCCATTTTCAATTTGGGACGGGGCATTTTTCGCCATAGCGCACCTCAAAAGCTCCAGTGGAGCTTTTGAGGTGAAAAATACCCCGTCCCCAATTTATATCTTCCATGTAATCTCAATCGAGTCGTCATACACTTTGATCTTCTCAATAAATGCCTGCGCGGTCAGTTTCTTTTGTTCAAATTCTAGCTGGCCGAATATAATCCCCTGATCATTTCGTTTCCTGTCCGGATATTTGTACCCATCCGGGCATCCCGTAATGCATGCCCCTAACGGGGCGGGCGGACTATTGTCTAATAAACTATAAGCTTCCATAAGCTCTGTCCTGCGCGCATCCAGTGCTTCTAATTCCTGGTTTATGTATTTCATGGATATTTCCGAAGCCTCTGCCATCAGTCCGAGAAGCCTGCTGATTTTTTCATTGATCTCCTGAATCTCCTGCTGTCTCTGCTTTTCCTTTTCCCCGTCCGGCATCTGGAGCTGTTCCCTGTTACACTCCTCCAGTATTTTTTCAAGCTCTTTTTGAACTTCATATTCAATTTCTTCCGGTTTCTGATGAAAGGACTTTTTGCTACAGATATGGAGATTGCCTCGTCCGCTGCAGTAGAGATATTTCTTGTCCTTCCACTTTCTCACAGTAAGGCTGTAGCCGCATTCCCCGCATTTTAACAGTCCGGTCAGCCATGAATGTTTTCCTTTCCCGGCATTCCCGACCTGCCTGTTCTGCTCTAGCTTATGCTGACATGCAAGCCATATCTCAGAAGGGATTCTACCCGGGAAATTCGTCAGGGATATAACGTGATTCTGGAGATTCGTATATTTCCGCACGTTTCCGGTTCGTTTCCCGACTACATGGGCAGAACAGGTTCCGTCAAAATCCTCCGGTGCATTTGAGAAACGTTTTATCCCACGGCGCTTGTAATAATAGTAGATTTCCTGGTCCGCCCGGACATAGACCGGGGAATGGAGGATTCTGGACAGAGCCACATTATCCCATGCCGCCCGCTTTTTACATGGAATTCCCCGCTCTGTCAGGTCGCTGGCAATCATGCCCAGGGAAATATCCTCTAAAGCGTATCTGTAGAAGATCTCCTTTACAACCTCAAATTCGTCCGTGTAATCTAAGGATGGCACAGTACCACCGGTTTCTTTTTTTATCTTCACATTTACCATTCCATAGGGCGCCGGGCCACCGGGCCAGTTTCCCTGGCGGATTCGCGTGTAATAATTATCCGTCACACGCTCCCCGATTGTCTCCCTCTCTAGCTGGGCAAATACCATGATGATGTAAATCATGGCTCTGCCCATGGGAGTGGCTGTGTCGAACTTTTCATTTACAGATACGAACTCTACCTGATTCTTTTCCAGCTCATTCCAAAGCTGTCCGAAATCTATGATGGATCTGCTCAGGCGGTCAAGGCGGTATACGATGATTTTGCTAATCTTTCCTTCCTTTACATCCTTTAGCATGGACTGGAACCCTGGACGCTGTGTGTTTTTACCGCTGAATCCTTTATCTTCGTATATAAGGGCAGATTCCGGATGGCTGCACTCGTGCCTGCACAGGTCGATCTGGCCTTTGATGGACAGAGAATCTTTTTTATCTTTTGACTGCCTGACGTAGATTGCTTCACTGAGATCGGCCATCCGGTTCACCTCCTCCCTGGCACTTGTGCAATGCTTTAATGGGCTGCCTGTATGTGACTGGCGTGCTCCTACTTGCAGCGGGTGTCAGGATTCTTTTGGGATGCCTGAAGCTTTATCAGAAGATCCCGGTAAATCTGAATGGTTTCCGGCCCGGGTTCATTTCCTTTTCTTTGTTTTTTTCTGACATTTGTGACCTTCATAAGCACATCCTCCTTTGTGTATAAATATGTAGGCCTGCATGTCCGTAATTACCCCGGATGTATATGAAAATTCATTTCCGTCATCTGTACGCCCCACTTTCCGCGATATTTGTGTTAAAACGTGTAAACCCAAAAGGGGATGTGCACTTTGGCACATCCCCACTTTTGTCATGACAATCTTTAAAATATTCTATTTGCACATTTTCACTCTCATAGATCTAGCCCCTTATTTTGTCCTCCTTTTTCAGCTGACTGTTAATTTATATCATCATGCAACTTTTGAGTAATCAACAATTGAAATTTCCTGCATTAATGCCTAAGCCGATTCAACAATCTTTTCCAAATGCTCCACCACATCACCAGTATAAAAATCCGTAACATCTGTAGTATATCCTTTTTGTGCGCCTGCCCCACACTCCATGCAAAACATTATGATCGCCCCCTTCTAGTTTTAAAATCCGTTTCCCATTGTTCCGGGTCCGGAAAGTACGCATTGATTAAATTACATTTCTAATATTAATAGTAATAATGACTTGAAGGATAAAAAGTATGAGATATTTTTTTCTTTCTATTCTCTGCCTTCATACTCAAAAGTTTTTTACTACATCCGGCTGTCTCTATAACTTTAACTTTATTTCCATCAGCAGATGCTTTCATTGTTAATTTATGTGTTCTTCCATTTTTGCATTTAAATTTTGCTGTCGCTGTTTTTCCATCCGCATTTATATTTGCTTTCATTTTTTTGCGTGTCATATAAGGCATATGAATGCTGACAGTCATCCGACCCCCTTTCACACTATGTACCCAAAAATAAAATCCTCCGTTAGAATAACCATACAGGCATACTTTTTTGAATTTGGGTTTGACCGTAATTTTACAGGTATATTTCTTTCCACCATAAGATGCAGTTATTGTTACTGCCCCAATCCTTTTTGTTTTTACTGTCCCCTTTGCACTTACTGATGCAATCTTATTATTTGATGACCTCCAGGTGATTTTTCCAGATGCACCTTTTAATTGTAACTTTACGGATTTCCCAACTACTACATTTGATGATTTTTTATTAAGCTGTATCTTTTGTGTGTGCGGCTGATTCTCTTGATTTCCAGGTTTCTGTTCTCCTCCTGGAGATATGGCACTTCCACCTGGTACATATTTCCGTTGATTTAGCAGAAAAGAATAATCTGCATTTAAGTAGTATGAAGAATTATCCCCACACTCTGTCCGCACGTAATAGTCACCTGCTTCTGCAATTATCTCTTCCGTCTTTAAATATGGATTCGACGTATTTGAAGCATAACACAACCTTTGCATATTACTGTCATAGAGTGTAATCTTTAATACATCATTTTCTACCTGCCTAGGGACTCTTAATTCCAAGGCAAGATAACTTTTTTCAGGAACGGAGAATTTGAAATAATCTATATCATTGGCAGTACTCAGATTCCCTGTGTACCATGTATTCAGATTTTTAACATTTGCATCGCTTCTTATATTGTTGCTTTCCTGCTCATATTCTTCTGCTGACTCATATGTAACATCCGCACATATTTTATATTCTCTGCT